>Ga0255053_10001337_pt1 | contig 13649 bp, 9 predicted proteins | sample JV7_2_22_MG_FD_188635 | JGI IMG/M metagenome (GOLD analysis project Ga0255053, IMG submission 188635) | Seawater microbial communities from Jervis Inlet, British Columbia, Canada - JV7_2_22 | ecosystem: Environmental > Aquatic > Marine > Inlet | place: Canada: British Columbia | collected...
GAGGCTCGACGCTGCGCCACCGCCCAAACCAATCAACATCGCGGGACCACCGATCACGACGATTCTTGCGCCGACTGGCACATCGATCTTGTTCGCGTGCTCGGCGCGAACATTGCCGACGCCGCCCGCGATCATGATCGGCTTGTGGTAACCGCGAATTTCGTTATCCGCAAGACCAGGAAACGCCGATTCAAAAGTCCGGAAATAACCGAGCAAATTCGGCCGCCCGAACTCGTTGTTGAACGCCGCACCACCAATCGGCCCCTCGATCATGATTTCGAGCGGCGTGGCCATCCGATCAGGATGCGGAAAATCGATTTCCCAGGGCTGCTCGAAATCCGGAATTCGCAAATGCGACACTGTGAAGCCAGTTAGCCCTGCTTTGGGCTTGGCGCCCAGACCGGTCGCACCCTCATCTCGTATTTCCCCACCTGAGCCGGTTGCGGCCCCGGGGAATGGCGAAATGGCCGTCGGATGGTTGTGCGTCTCAACCTTCATCACAATGTGGACCGGCTCATCGTTGTAGCGATACTCGCGGCTGTCGGGCGCAGGCATAAGCCGCGAACCTTGCCAACCCTCGATTACGGCCGCGTTATCCGAATAGGCTGACAAGACGCCGTCAGGTGATGCTTCGGTCGTCGACCTAATCATGCCGAACAGGCGTTCTTCTTTAGACTCGCCGTCTATCACCCAACTCGCATTGAATATCTTGTGTCGGCAGTGCTCGGAGTTCGCCTGCGCGAACATCATGAGTTCGGCATCCGTAGGATCACGACCGATTTCCGCATAGTTGTCGACAAGGTAGTCGATTTCCCGCTCGGACAGTGCCAGTCCGAGTTCGGTATTGGCTTTCTCCAGCGCTTTGCGACCTCCCTTGCCAAGCGGCACTGTCGCCAGCGGCGCAGGCGCATGAGCTTCGAATAACGCGCAAGCCTCGTCGCCGTCGTCCAGCAATGCTTCGGTCATGCGATCGAATAACAATGTGCCGAGCGCGCGAACGTCCGTGTCGTTGACTTTACCCTTGAAGTGCAGGCCATAGCAGATGCCTCGTTCGATGCGCTCGACATTGAGATCGCAAGCCAGGGCAATATCTGTCGCTTTGCTCGACCATGGAGAAATAGTGCCTGGACGCGGCACGACATAGATCTTCCTGGCCCCTTTGCCCAGCGAGGCCGCGTTCTCGCCGGAGAGCAGCAAGGCTTTCAGGCGCTTCTTGTGCTCGCCTGATAACGGCGACGTGACGGCAACAAAATAGCTGAAACGTGCGGTTAGCACTTCCACACGTTCGTCTTGTCGTTGCAGAGATTGAAGCAGCTTCGCTATTCGGAAGCTGGACAGTGCGAACTGCCCGGGAAGCTCCAGCATGTCGATGCGAGTCTGAGTGTCCAGATCAGTTGCAGGTGTCGACAAGCTGATTCGGCCTTGCGTTAGCGGCTAAAAGGAAAACGCGATGATACTAGACCTTGTCGCCCGGGGTATAGATCGGCATCGGAAACGGAGTGACGTTACCCTCGATTTTGGAAATCTTGCTTGCACCCTGCTTCTCAACCTCGTCAATTCGAATGATCGAGTGCATCGGCAGGTAGGTCCGGATCACATGCTCAAACTCGGACTTGATCTTCTCCTCGGACGGATCGACAACGACCGTTGTACGTTCACCGAAGACGAGTTGCTCGACTTCAACGAATCCAAACATCGCTCCGTGACCAACTTCGCGGGCGTAGATCTCGTAGACCTGTCCCTGGCTCATGAAAACAACGCGGTAGAGAGTTTTCTTGCTCATGATCGTCAATGTGTTCCGTGGGGCGCGTAGTGTACCCAAATCTGTCAGTATTGGCATGCGTTACATATGGTCGATGTCGAACAGATCGTGCTATCAAAATAATTATGGCAAACCTGATTTATGTGAACTGTTTGGCAGCGTATGCCTTTGATTCTTTGCACTATTCATCTGTCATGACCTGTCAGCTGGAAATAACCACAGAGCACCGCGAAATCGTCGGCGACGATGCCGTGCACGTTTTTCGCGAAAAAGGCGGCACGATCGGCCGCTCTCTGCAGAATGACTGGATCCTGCCGGACCCGGATCGCTTTATTTCCGGGCGACACGCGACGATTGATTTCAAGGGTGGCATTTACTATCTCGTCGATACGAGTACGAATGGTGTCTACATCAACGGCGACTGCGAACCGATCGGCAAAGGCAATCCGAGGCGTCTGTTCGATGGCGATGTCCTGAGGTTTGGCGACTTCGAAATGTCCGTCTCAATCGACTCAGGCGAGAGCATTGTTATGCCGCTGGACGAACCGGCTTCTGTCGTCTCCGATAACGCCGCTTCACTTGTCCCGGAAGAATCGCTGTTAACGGGCGTGCAACTGCTGGACGAAGAAGCGCTTACCGGTGACGACGAATTTCAGTCGGTGCTGTTCGGCGGGCACACCGATACCGGTATCGTCGAGCAGGCTGTGAAGAAGGCCGAAGAAAAAGTTGCCAAAGAAAAGGTCGAGAAATCGAAGGCTCACGAAGCGATGGCATTGGCTGAGGCCGATCTTGTCGCAACCGATCTGCTTGACTCATTCCTCGACGGTCTCGGCATTAGCAGGACAGAATTGCACCCGAGCGTGGAGCTCGGCGAAGTCATGCAGAATGCAGGCGAAGTCCTGCGTGAGTTCGTCGAGGGCACAACGCAGCTACTCGCAAGCCGGGCCAATCTCAAGAACGCATTCCGGCTCGACCAAACGACAGTATTGCCGCGACACAACAATCCACTCAAGTTGTCGGCAAATACGAAGGACTCAATCAAGCAGCTGCTCGTAGGCAAAGAAGGTGAGTATCTCGGGCCACGTGACGCGGTTCGCGAAGTATGCCGCGACTTATTGTTCCACCAGGATGCGTTTCTCGACGCGATGAACAACTCTTTTGTCGAATTCGCCGATCGATTCGAACCGGACGAACTCGTTGAGGGCTTTGATCGCACGTTGAGCAGTAATTTCTTGACGAAGTTCAGGAACAAGTCGAAATACTGGGACATGTACTGCGACTTATACCCAATCTTGACTGAGAAAGGTGCTGGCCGCTTCCCACAAATGTACGCCGAGGAGTTCGTCAGAGCCTACGAGCGACAGATCGCTGAATACAAGCGCCTGGGTGGTGACGAACACCTCAAGCAAACGGTCATCATGAACGAGTCAGATCTCAAGACTGACTCGGCTGTGGAACAGCTGGACGATTCGGCGATCGAGCCGATCATTGAGGAAGACGATTTCAAAGAGACTGTAGCCTTTGAAGGCGTCTCCCTCGACGACCTGCCCGACGAAGAACCTGCTGATCTGGCTAAAGGCTGATCAGAACCGCACTAATCGTCACGGTTCTGGCGATTATCAACCAAATCATCAACGACGCCGGGATCGGCAAGCGTTGACGTATCACCAAGTTCAGCGAAATCATCGGCTGCGACCTTGCGCAAGATACGCCGCATGATTTTTCCTGATCGCGTCTTCGGCAGACCTGGTGCCCATTGAATCAGATCAGGTTTCGCAATTGGACCGATTTCCTTGCGCACCCAATTCTGCAACTCGCCACGCAGATCCTCACTTGTTTCAACTCCGCCCATCAAAGTCACATAGGCGTAAATTCCCTGCCCCTTGATGTCATGCGGGTAGCCGACGACAGCTGCTTCAGCAACATCTTTGTGCGCAACAAGTGCGCTTTCGACTTCCGCCGTACCCATGCGATGGCCTGACACATTGAGCACATCATCGGTCCGACCCGTAATCCAGTAGTAACCGTCCTCATCACGACGCACACCATCACCAGTCGTGTAGGCATTGTCGAAAGCGGAGAAGTACGTTTCGACGAAGCGCTTGTGATCCCCATAAACCGTCCGCATCTGTCCCGGCCAGCTGTCGGTGATGATCAGGTTACCTTCCGCCACACCCTCGAGAGTGTTGCCCTCACCATCAACAATCGCGGGCATGATGCCGAAAAACGGCGTGGTGGCGGAACCCGGTTTTAATGCCGTCACGCCTGGCAAAGGCGTAATCAGAATGCCACCAGTTTCAGTTTGCCACCATGTATCGACAATCGGGCAGCGCCCGTCACCGACAACATTGTAATACCACTCCCATGCCTCAGGGTTGATCGGTTCGCCCACAGAACCGAGCAATCGCAAACTCTCTCTCGATGTGCGCTTGACCGGCTCTTCACCGTCACGCATCAATGCGCGAATCGCGGTCGGTGCTGTGTAGAAGATATTGACCTGGTGCTTGTCACAGACTTCCCAGAAGCGAGACGACGTCGGATAGTTGGGCACACCTTCGAACATCACGCTGATTGCGCCGTTCGCAAGTGGGCCATACACGATGTAGGTATGACCAGTCACCCAGCCAACGTCAGCTGTGCACCAGTAGACGTCGCCCGGATGATAGTCGAACACATACTCATGCGAGACCGCCGCAAAGACCAGGTACCCACCGGTTGTGTGCAACACACCTTTCGGTGTGCCGGTTGAGCCCGACGTATAAAGAATGAATAACGGATCTTCGGCACCCATTTCCTCGCACGGGCAATCATCATCGACCACCTCTTCGAGATCGTGCAGCCAGGCATCGCGCCCTTCGACCCAATTGATATCGTTACCGGTATTCCTGACGACGAGGACTTTTTCAAGAGTCGTAACGTTCGGATTCTCAGCCGCCGTATCGACGTTGGCCTTTAGCGGAATGGTCTTGCCGCCACGAACTCCCTCATCGGCCGTCACAACGATGTTCGATTCGCAGTCGTAAATTCGTCCGGCCAGTGCGTCTGGCGAGAAACCACCGAACACCACCGAGTGAACCGCACCGATTCGAGCGCACGCCAGCATTGCGACGGCGGCTTCGGGAATCATTGGCATGTAAATCGTGATGCGATCGCCCTTCTTCGCACCCAACGCCTTGAGTGAATTTGCGAACTTGCAAACGCGCTTGTGCAGATCGCCGTACGTGATAGTCAGGTCACGCGCAGGATCGTCACCTTCCCAGATGATCGCAACATCATCGGCTTTCGTATCGAGATGCCTGTCAACGCAGTTGTAGCACACGTTAAGCGTGCCATCGTAATACCAGCGAATGTGCAGATCGTCTTTGGTAAACGACACATCTTTGGTCTTGGTAAATGGCTTGATCCAGTCGATTCGGCTCGCCTGATCTGCCCAGAATTCCTCGTTATCTTCAACAGACCGCTTATACATCTCCGTATAGCCATTCTCATCGATCAACGCACGTTCTTTCGTCTTTGCACTTACAGGATAGATATCACTCATCGTTTACAACCCTTTATTTCTCAAAACGCAGCAAGCGGTTTCGCGAGCTGCAAAGTCCTTTTTGCCTGCACGAGATACGGTCGGTCAATCATCTCTCCGTCCATCCCGAGCACTCCAGCGCCGGGCAATCGCCGCGTACTCTGCCAGACCATCAATATCAGGGAAATCCGTATAGACCGTATCGATTACAGGTACTTCTACGGCTGTTGCTGCAACCAGGCAGAATTCGTCACTGTGCCCGTTCAATCGCCTCTACGATCAGACGTTTTGCATCATCGCCGCCAAGCCAGCCGCCGATCTTGACCCACTTGCCCGGCTCGAGATCTTTGTAGTGCTCAAAGAAGTGCTCGATTTGTTGCAGCGTAATATCGGGGAGATCGGTTGCGTTCAATACGTCGTCGTAACGCTTGGTCAGTGCGTGCGAGGGTACGGCGATGACTTTTTCGTCCTGCCCCGCATTGTCTTCCATAATCAGAACGCCGATCGGTCGAACATTGATGACACATCCAGGTACGAGCTGCCGGGTATTGCAGACCAGCACATCAATTGGATCGCCGTCCTCCGACAGTGTGTGCGGCACGAAGCCGTAATTGCCCGGGTAGGACATCGAGGTATACAAAAAGCGATCGACGACCAGCGTGCCCGCCTCTTTGTCGAGTTCGTACTTGATCGGATTGCCGCCCACGGGAACTTCGATAATGACGTTGACGTCCTCGGGCGGCTTGCTGCCGATTGCAATGGCGTCGATGCGCATGTCGGAACTCCTGGCGTTTACTATTCAGATGGGAAAACCATGTTCGCAAGTTGACGGCTGAGTTTTTCCCGGCCGCCGCGAGCGTTCATATGATTGATGTCGAGGAAATCGGCGGGTTCCAGATCGAACGCCTCCCACGAGAGCATCGCGACGCCGAGTTTCCGGTCTATGTCGTCGGCGAAATCTACGAGCCGGTCGCTGCCGCAAGTGCCCTTGATCTCGTCGGTCATGGTTCGATCAGCCGGGTGCAGAAAACACACCATTCTGTCTGAAATCGTCTGCAGCGCCCTCGCGCCATCGAACCAATGACCCACGGAATCCTGATCGAATTCGATTTCGCCAAGATAGGCACCGGCAATGACCCGGTCACGATCTCTCACCCAGTTTGGTTTGCGGTCTTTCTGCTTCGCCTCGTCGGGTGCATTCCAGGCGCCCTTTGTCTCGACGAGCCATTGAAACTCCGGACTGGTATTGGTGCCACGAAGCGAGACTACATTGCCTTCGAAAAAGTCCGGCCCCAGGTTGATGTCACCACTCGGAGGCGTTGTACTCAGATGCATCGGATCAAATTCGTAGATGATCAGTGGCACGCGAACATTGGCGGCGGCGCATTGGTCTTTAATGAACTTACAGATCATGTGCATCCCGGCCGCATTCACTGCCGGAAAGCCTGCGTTCAGTGCAGTCGAAGCTGTGAACTCCGCCGGGCAAAAGGCTCGGAAAGTGCCTGACGAACCAACCGCGAGTACGTCGGGAACGCCATGATCATTCAAATAGCTGGGGAAGCGCTCGATGAACTGCAGTGCCCGGTTCGCACGCGGCTTTTTGATGATGCGCGGTATTCCAAAAAGCTTTCGCAACCTGTCGAGCACCGAGAGCTTGCCCTCGTGACTCTGCCCCGCGGCGAGGCGGTGCGTCTCGCCCCGCGCCTCCATGACAATGTCGTCAAATGACATTTCAGACAGCTGAATGACCGTGTCCTGGTCCAGCGACATTCCGAAGTGGTGTTCAATCTCTGTCGTGACGCTGATAAACGCCAGAGAGTCCATACCGGCATCGAACAGATTCTTGGCATTCAGGATATTTCGGCGGCTAAGCAACGGCGCGTGCGTCAGAATGGCCTTCAGCAGGATATCTGCTTCCCTGGACATCTCTGATGTGTCGGCCTCACTTTCATCTTTGGCTTTGTGAATCAGTTCGTCACCCAGCGCCTTGCGATCCACCTTACCACTGGCGTTTTTGGGAAATTCCGCAACGCAGAAGATCATCGACGGAACCATGTAGCCGGGAAGAACGGCACTGATTTGACTTTGTATGTCCGGGATATCGGCCGCATCAGTCTCAAGCGCGGCGACGATCGACGTCGCGATCTCCGCGCCGCCCGGCCATGCGAGGGCTACCGCATTGAGTCCCGATGAAGCGGAGCGAAGCGCGGCCTCAATTTCGCCCAGCTCTATCCGGTAGCCGCGGACCTTGACCTGGTTGTCGACCCGGCCAAGAAAACGGACATCACCATTGGCCCCGAAAACTGCACGATCGCCGGTTCTGTAGGCCAACTGTCCAGTCGGCAATGTCAAAAAACTGGCCGCAGTCTTCTGCGGATCGTCCAGATAGCCTGACGCTACCTGGTCGCCCGCCAGGAACAGCTCGCCCGGCTCGCCGTTTGGACACGGCGAAAGTTCCCGATTCAGAACCAGTAATTCCATTGCGGGAAAGGCCTTCCCAATTGGGACGGTGTCATCGACTATCACCTCATCGGAGAGAATGTAGCGAGAACAGGCGATCGTCACTTCTGTTGGCCCATACCAGTTTTCGACTCCGGAATTTGGCGCCGCCCTCGCCCATTCCTGTGCAACAACCGTGGGCAATGCCTCACCGCAAAACAGACTCAATCGAAGGCTCGGAAAGGCACCGGGCGTCAGGTCTTCCTGCAGCCGTATCTGATACGCGAGTGATGGCACCGAGAACCAGCACGTTATCTGCTGATCGCGAACATGCGCGGACGGCATGCGAAGCTCTTTTTCCGAAGGGACGACCAGCGTCGCGCCGTTCTCCCAGCACAAGAAGAGATCGTGCACCGAGAGATCGAACGTCAGATCGAAAGTTTGCGAAAACCGGTCCTGCGGCTGCACCTCAACCATTTGTCCCGCAGCCTTGAGATAGGCGTCGAGCTGGCTGTTCTGTATCGGCACACCTTTAGGATCGCCGGTGCTGCCCGATGTGAAAAGGATGTAGGCGAGATCCATGATGCTGCCGTGCCTGCCTGGCTGAGCAAAATCGGCAGAGGATTTCAGCGAATAATCAGACCTGCACTCACCGCAATTGATAATCGTCAGTGAATCGGTGGGCACATCTGTAGCGTCCAGGATCGTCTGCAAGCTGTCGATCGCGAGGTCGCCGCAGACAACATGCTTCGCGCCGGAGTTTCGCAGGATGGTCGCATTGCGCTGGCACGGGTGATTGACATTTAACGGTACGTAGGCGTGCCCCGAAAACCGCGCTGCCAGAATGCCCGCGTACGAAGAGATATGGCGGTGCGCCATCACGGCCGTGATCGGCTGCGCCTCGCCTTCGCGATTCTCGGGAAAGTAGCCCGCAATCTCCTGTGCGGCGGTAACGAGTTGGGCGTAGCTCCAGGATTCGCCGTCGATGATCAAAGCAGTCTGATCCGGTTCGCTGCGTGCAAGCTCCAGGATGCGGCTACCGGCCCGATATGAGGAAGATCCTGTCATTCTTTACTTCGTGTCGTCCTTGTCAGTCCACAGGGGCGGACACAGCGGGACGACTTCGGCATCTAGTTGCTTTTTCAACCGCCTGTTGCCGAATTTGTACTGTGGGCGAAGGTCCTGGTTGATGAAACGTTCCAATGGTTCCGTCAGCTGAGGACGCAAGGCGCTGAATAAACCCGGGCTCGCCAGTCCTGTGTACTCCCGCGGATAGCCAAAGCGATCCATCAAATCGCCAACGTAAGCCTCGACAATCCTGACCTGACCTCTGGACAGACCCTTTCGGTATTTGCGGAAATTCTCAGTCATCAGCGGCCTGGCGAGGTTTTCTCTTGGGTCGCCCTTGACGGCAAGGCGCTGTGCGCTCTCTGCCTCGTGAAACTTGTGCATCTGATCGTGAAAGCTGAGACCGAGGAAGGCACACAGCTCCGTCACAGTTTCTTCGAAACGGCTAACCAATTCCTCATAACGAAGCAAATGTACTCGATTTGGGCCCAGCAGACCATATGCGGTGAGTCCGCCAAGCTGATCCTCGCGCCAGACATTGAGCGCATTGCGAACAGAACCGAATTTATTCCCAAGCCACCTTTTGCGGCGCGCTACGACGGAGAGAAGGTAGTCCCGTGGATCGCGAACCTGAAATATGAACTTCGCATCTGGAAAGCAATCGACGAGAAAGAACAGCAACTGGTGTACGTTATTTTCCTTAACAAACGCATGCTTGCCATGTGCCTCGAGCGGCATTTCCTGAAACACAAAACGCGCAATAGCGTGCGGCGATATCTCGGTTTGCTGATCGAGCCAGGCAGCCAATCGAGCGGCCTCTTCCTCGCTGCGATTCTTGCTGACTCTGGTCACGGCATTACGTTTGAGTACCTGAAAAGCTGCAGAGGAGACGCCGTCTCTTGCCACTTCATGCAGCCTCAATAACAAATCACGACCGAGGTGGTAAGGAGGATGTGCGTAAACTTCCGGGTGCTCCCCCACGATTGAGCTGATGAGGTTCGAGCCCGAGCGTTCAGAGCAGATCAGAAAGATCGGCCCGGCGAGCTTAACGTCGTTGGAAGTTTGCATGAAGGAAATAGTCAGATCTTTTTGCGACCCTTTGCAGTATATGGATAATTGGCCGCCAGACTAGTGGTAAATATGAGCATTCCGAGTTGATGAAGATTGTCGCAATAAGTGGAACCGGCCGTACGGGCAGTACGTTGTTGTCGTTACTATTGTCGCAAGACACGTCGGTCTTCAACCTGGGGCAATTGCGACATCTGTGGCGGGCATTTGAGAATGATGACCCGTGCAGCTGCGGCGATACCTTACACTCCTGCGCTGTCTATGGTCAGGCGGTTGCGGAAAGTCATGCCACGAGCGGCGTCCCCGGTCTGTCCCAGATGCAGAAGCTGGCAAAGGAGTTCTTGAAAGACGCCGCGCATGCGGCTGACTGGGCAGATGCAGAAGTTCGAGCCGGGTTACAAGACCGGCATCAGGATTTTCTCGGTGGGATGCAGGACGTCCTCGACAGGATTGCCAGGATCACCCACGCCTCGGCCTTCGTGGATACATCCAAGGCGCCGGAAGTGTCTTTGGCATTCAGCTTGTTGCCAGGTGTGGAGCTTTACCTACTGAACCTGATTCGCGATCCGCGCGCTGTCGCTTGCAGTTGGCACAAGAGGAAAAAGAGTTTCTCCGCGACATTCAAGAACGCCCGTGACTGGCTCGTCCGCCAACGCAGGCTCGAGACGTGGAGGCCTTCGCTCGGATCGCGGTTTCACGCATTGCTATATGAAGACCTGGCCGAGGCGCCAGTCGAAGCGATCAGCAAGATTTCAGAGTGGGCTGACTTGCCAATCCCGGAGTCTATGTTCGCGCAACCCGACCGCGTGTATGTCGACTGGGGTCACCAGCACCTGTTCCCGCCAGCAAATGAACGCGTGCTGGCTGAGAAAAAAAGCGATGTCACGATTGCGGTCGCCGACAGTTGGCGAAATCTCGAGAATCGCTGGATCCATGTTATCGCTCGATTTTTCGCCGGGGCGTACGGTCGAAAATATTATCCCTGATCGAGCTTAGCCGCACCGGAAAGAACGAGATGAGGAATGCTATTCGTGCCGGCTTAAGCGAAAGGCCCAAAGGGCCAGGGCCGCTGGCACGATGAACCCAATCCACGACACATACATCGGGACCGCATTTCCATCGAGTAGAATCGATACGTCGTTAACTATTCGCAACAGGTGAGCCAGGGCAACCAGAGTAAAAAGTACGCCTGATACAACACAGTAATTCTTGTGTGCCATTTCCTTTCTCCTACGCAAAAACGCTGCCCCTGAATCCTGAGCAACACAGCGAAGTATATGCCTGCACTTCAGTCCTTAAAAGTAGTGGTCCTTCTGTCAGCTGTTATCTGTGAACAACGCACGAACTTGCCACTTTTCAGTGGCAGCATACAGCCGCATTACTAATTGTCGATTTCAACTGCCCCGATATCGCCGAGGAGGTCCGCAGGCCTGAGACTACCCAGCTGATCAGAGTCCAGTGGATCAACGCCGACAGTCGTCTCAGTCAGATTGACTGTAATTCCATTAAAAGAGCTGTTTCCGAAACCAAAGAGCGACGTCCAGACATCGTCGTTCATCGTTGCCGATCCCAGGTTGGTAATCTGATCCACGTTGACTTCGGCAACCTCGTTCGCAAGCGCCAAATCGAGATGATGCCAAAACTCGATATAAGCATGGTTATATTCAAATTGAGGCCATGTCTGTGCGGGACCACACCAGTACGCCTGTTCTATCGTGTCTATAGTGAAGTTGTCGCAGTTGATATATTGCTGAGATCCCGCCGCATCCGGATCAATATCCAACAAGAACCCTTGAAAATAGTCCCTGAACTCACTCTCGAAACTTGATTGACCGTAAGTACTCTGGATTTGATCCAGTATCAGTGGCAGAAGGAGGGGGTTCCTGCCTTCATTTTGTTGCCCAACCAGTTCACCGAGGACCTCGGTCACGTTGTAGTTTCCGCTGGGAAGCTGGTCCAGAGCGCTACCCATGGGCTCGTAATAAAGCACCGCAAAGGGATCGGCTTCAACGCCGGAGGAATTGATCAATGTAGACAGCGTCGCACTGCCCAGGACATCACCAGGAACCATGCCCTCTTCATCATCCACTTGCGGAAAATGTTTGCGCGACAGTGAGGCCCAGCCTGGTTCCCCAATCGGCACCAGTATCTGGCTAAAATCGATGACCCCGATCCGGTTATATCCCATGCTGCGGAAATAGAAGACGGATCCGGTAAAAATATCGTGCGGATAAACGCTTCCGATCGTATAGCCACCAGGTTCGACGCCACTGATCTCGTGAACGGTGTTCCCGACGACAATGGAATGACCAATAATCATGTCTTCTACAGCGTGGGCGTTGCCTATGGTCGCGGCGATACCGCCCGCCATATTTGGTTTGTCCAGTTCAGTGGTCCGCGGTTTTCCAAACACCTGATTCTCAACAATGGTGCTGCTTTGAACCTGCATGTATCCGTTGGACATATAGAGACCGGCCCCTCGCCAGTATCCGATATCCAGCAGATCAAACAGGAAAATCGGAAGTGCCGGTGGTTCGACAAGATTCCTCGCGATGGTGCTGTTCTCAATATGAATTCTTGTAGATAATCCGATACCACCCCCATCCGAGTACACACCGCCACCGTAGGCAAAAAGCCCGGTAATTCGGTTTTCTGTGATCGCTGACTGACTAATCGAAGAAACACTAACTCCGGTATCACGCCCGCCGACGGAAAAAACGCCTCCTCCGGCCGCTCCTCCCCCGTAAACCGTATTGCCGCTGACAATACAATTATCCATCACAACGGTGTCTGCGTAGACTCCACCGCCGTAAGCTCCCCCGTCACGAGACGTATCGGCATCGTCACCGACCGCATGATTATCGTAAATGGTACAGTCGATTAAGGTCGCAACTCCCCAAACGGCGAGTCCCGCACCTCTTGCTAGCGTAGAAGTCTGATTGTCATCCGGATGCTGGCCGACATCCTCTGCCACATCAAAAATACTGTTGCCGCCCGTGATCACAACATTTGTTAGCGTAAGATCACCGGACACCGCCAGAACCCTTGCGGAATCTGCACCGTCCCAATTTATTGTGATGCCATCCGGAAGATTCGACGCATCGATGACAACATTCTTATTAGCGAAAAGCGCTGACTTTCCGTAATCCCGGTCGAAATAACCAACGAGATAGGAGATATTGTTCGCGTTGTCAAAGCCCATCACCTCGCCGACGAGAACAGTGTGTTCGTCACCGACGAAGATCAGATTGATTGTGCTGCCGTTGAGGGTTTGATCGAAAGTGATTCTCTGACCAGAGGACGCGGATGCGAGAGCAGAGCGAAGCGTTACCGTTCCGTCCGGAGGCGACGCATTATCCAGCAGGCCATTTACGACAATTGCAGGTAACGAGGGACTTCCTCCTCCGCCACCTCCGCCTCCACCTCCGCAACTGGAAACGCCTGTCAGCACCACGAAACACAACAGTGCGATTCCGGCAATACGGTACGAACCACGATCAGCAGACCATTTACTTGTCATTCTTGATCTCCAAAAAAAATGTTGATCGGTACAGCGAAACATACGGACCTGCAGACTTTGAATATTGTCTTCTTGCTGCACTGCTTGGTCCTAATCGGTCAAGTTTGGCTAGGAAGGGCTATAGAGAACGAAAGGCCCCTTTATGGGGCCTTTGATTTTTCTGGCGGAGAGGGTGGGATTCGAACCCACGGTACGGGTTAACCGTACACCTGATTTCGAATCAGGCCCGTTCGACCACTCCGGCACCTCTCCTCTTGGTCTAATTCTCTAAT
>Ga0255053_10001341_pt1 | contig 13640 bp, 11 predicted proteins | sample JV7_2_22_MG_FD_188635 | JGI IMG/M metagenome (GOLD analysis project Ga0255053, IMG submission 188635) | Seawater microbial communities from Jervis Inlet, British Columbia, Canada - JV7_2_22 | ecosystem: Environmental > Aquatic > Marine > Inlet | place: Canada: British Columbia | collected...
TGAGGTGGCTGTAGGGCGATTGGTCGGCTGAACGCCACGGTTGTATATATAGTGAGCCCAATTGTTGAACGGGAGGGAAGCGATGGCTTACGAGGGCAGGTCAACGGTGTATCCGTCGAAGCGGGACGGCTTGCTCGTGGCACTGTTGTGGGTGACTGTCTTGGGTATGGTCTTCGCCGCCGTTTCTTTTTGGCAAGAGCCGGCATCTCTGGGTGTTCGGGCGGGCTTTGCCGCGTTGATGGCGGCGTCGGGCGCCTTCGTCATCTGGGTGCTGTACTCCACCTCGTACAGCCTGTCGGGCGGTGAGCTTCTAATCCGGTCAGGCCCGTTCCGCTGGTCGGTTCGGCTGGACTCCATCGAGGAAATCTACCCCACGCGGAACATACTCTCGAGCCCGGCATTCTCCTTAGATCGCCTTCGAATTCGATACCGGGGTTCTCGCTACGGTGTCATGATCTCGCCCGAGAACAAGTCGGCGTTCCTTCAGGACCTTGCGACCCGCTCACCGGGTTTGAAGGTGACGGGCGGCAGAGCGGTGCGAGAATCGCCCTGACCCCGCATCGCGCCGGCGCCCGCTCTACAGAGATTCGAAACGTCCCTGGAAGAACCGAAGTTTCGACGGCTCATAGACGAACTTCAACCCTTTGATCTCGCCCCTGCGCTCGTAGACACACTTGATCCCCTCGGCCACGGCTTGGATGTGGTCGTTGGTGTACACACGGCGTGGAATGGTCAGCCGCACCAATTCCAGGGCTGGTCTGTAGTTAGCTCCCGTCTCGGGGTCGCGGCCCTTCGAAACGTTGCCGCGCTCCATCGCTCGCACGCCAGTCTCCACGTAGATCTCCGCCGCCAGTCGCTGGGCCGGGAGTTCGTCCTGGTCGAGGTGCGGTAGAAAGCGCTTAGCATCGAGGAAGATGGCGTGGCTGCCGGGTGGCGTGACGATGGGGATGCCCGCTTCTAGGAGGAGCTGTCCAAGATACTGGGTCTGCTGAACGCGGGACTTGATGTAACGGTCCTCGACCATCTCTTCGACACCGCGTGCGATGGCGGCGAGGTCCGCGGTCGCCAAGCCCCCGTCCGTGATGTTGCCTTCGTAGACGCGTAGCATCTCGTCCGCTCTTGTAGCCAGCTCGGCATCGCTGCGGAAACAGAGGACGCCTCCGATATTGATGAGGAAGTCCTTCTTACCGCTAACCGTGCAGCCGTCCCCGTAGAGCATCATCTCCCGCAGGATGTCCTTCACCTTGGTTTCGGCATAACGGGGGTCTCGGCTCTGGATCATGTAGGCATTTTCTGCGAAACGCGTGGCATCGAAGAAGACGGGAATGCCCGCCGGGCTGCAGAACTCGTAGACCTCCTTCATGTTGTCCATGCTGGCAGGCTGGCCTCCGGCCATATTCACAGAATGCTCGAAGGAGACGTAGGCGATCTTTTTCGGGCTGTGCTCTTCGACCAGAGCTTTGAGCTTGGCCAGGTCGATATTCCCCTTCCAGGGGAAGTCGCTCTCCGAGTCGTGGGCCTCATCCACGATGACGTCTACGAACACTCCGCCGGCCAGTTCCTGGTGCAGCTTAGTGGTCGTGAAGTACATGTTGCCTGGGACGAACTGGCCCTCCTCAATACAGACCTGGCTGAGGATGTGCTCCGCGGCACGGCCCTGGTGGGTGGGAATTATGTATTCATAGCCTGTGATGTCCCGGAGGACCTCAACCAGCCGGTGGTACTCGTCGCTCGTTGTGGCGCTGGCACGCACCCCTTCGTAAGCGGACCACTGGTCGGTACTCATCGCCGAGGTGCCGGAGTCGGTCAAGAAATCGATCGTGACATCGGCCGAGCGTAGCAAGAACGTGTTGTACCCCGCTGCGCGGATCGCTTTCTCGCGCTGGCCGCGAGTCAGTACGCCCACCCTTTCGATGGCGTGTATCTCGTAGGGGAATGTGTCGAATTCGTAGGATTCCAAGTTCGGATAGATCCACTGGTACTGCATCTGGTCGCGCCATGTGCCGATGACAGTGGCCTGAAGTCCCGTCACTTCTTCGCGTTGGTAAAACAGGCTGTTGATCGCCTCGGCCACTTGGTCGAGTTGCTCGTTCATCATCGCGAGTCGCGGAATCTGGACCGGGACCAGGCTGTCGCGACCAACCAGACCGCTCGCCACCGCACGGACGCCGGACATGAGGTAGAGAGCAGCGGAGAAAGTGTCCTGCTGAAAGTGTGGGATGTGGCTCAAGAACTCACCGGCTTTGATGTATGCGCCGTCGCACCCCCGCTCTAGGGGCACGCCGGCATCGCGCAACGTTTGTGTGAACCGCTCGGTCTGGCGCATCACCCAGTGCACCTCGTCCTCGTTGCACATCTCGAGCAAGCCACGGGCGAGGACCTCCATGGTGCGGCCGGCCATGCCGCCGTACGTGTGGAGTCCCTCGTACACGACCACCTCGTTCATGAACTTCTCGTGGACGTCCGGGTTGTCCGTGGTGATGATGGCGCCGGTGTTGGACTTGGGGTCCTGGGCGCCATCGATCAGAAAGACGTTACAGGTCTTCACGATCTGCTTGACGATCTCTGCTATGGAACGGTCGGCCTGGCCTGGCTCGTGGCGCTGGATGTACCAGGCGTTCTCGATGATGCGCGAGCCGTCGCAGACCAGACGCTTTCCGTACTTGTCGGCCAGCGAGCGAACGGCGCGGAGAATTTCCAGGCTGAAGGGGTGTTGCCCGTCAGCGAAGGCTTGAATGCCGACGAAGGCTACGTCACCGCCATCTAGGGTCTCGTCGAGCTTCTCGAGATCGATGTTGCCGGTGAAGACAGGCTCGTCGTGGTTCCGCATGTCGGGGTACCGGATCCCCATGGGATCGAGGACGTCCAGCTTTGTGCGGGCGTTGCTGGGTATGACAGAGCCGGCCGGCACCATGGTCGACACGACGAGCTTAACGGAACCGAGGTTGTTGTGGGTGGGGCAGACGTAGTGGTGACCTAGCACCTCGCGTACGGCAGTCTCCAACGTCTCGAAGTTGCGGGATCCGGCGTAAGCCTCATCGCCGATGAGTTGTCCGGCGAGCTGTTCCTGGCTGAACGCGTTCGTGCCCAGCGAGCACATGTCGAACGTAACTTGCGTGGGAGTCAGGTTGAAGACGTTGAAGTCGGCCTTCGCCAAATACTTCTTGCGCTCGTCTACGGACGGAAACGAAAGCAGTCGAACGGTCTTTATCTTGTGCGGCTCGTGAATCACCATCATCTCCCCCTGGGAGTCGTTAGTCTGCTAGGGTCGAGTTGCTACGAGGCCGCGGCTTCGAAAAGCCGGGATGGGGCGTGGTTGAGCCTAGGTCAGGCAAACTAGTAGAGTCCGTGTTGCTGCGACAGACTTGGCTCCCGGGCGAGGCGGGTTCCCAGCGTTTTGGAAGTGCGGGTTGTCTATAATTTAGAGATCTAGAGCGATTCATAGCGATCGTTTCCGGGTAGGCCGGGCGCTGACAATCACAGCTCGAGAAAGGACCAGCCCCATGGTGTGGAGTTCCTTGGAGAAGTACCGAGATGTTGGGTTGCTAATCGTGCGAATTGGCTTCGGAATGGGCTTTCTGTTCTATCACGGCTGGGGGAAGCTGACGGGTGGACCGGAGCGCTGGGCGGCCGTTGGCGGTGCGATGGAGCATTTGGGAATCGGCTTTGGCCATACCTTCTTTGGCTTTATGGCGGCCTTTTCGGAGTCGGTCGGCGGTGTGCTGATCGCCCTGGGCCTGTTCTTCAGGCCGGCGTGCGCGCTGCTGGCGTTCACGATGTTCATCGCCGCAACGCAGCATTACGTGACGGGACGGGGGAACCCCGGACACGCCGTGAAGAACCTGTTCCTGTTCGTGGGCTTCGTGCTCATCGGGCCGGGCAAATACAGCCTGGATGCTGTGATCGATGCCCGGAGGCAGGGCCGGGCGGACGGGTGATTGTCCCATACTGCCCCATCCAGACGGGGCCAAGACCCTTGGCCAGGGTTCGCTAGGTGTATTCACGACATGGAGTTAGCGGCCCGGGCAGGTGAGGCGCGGTCTTTGCGTTTCTGTACTCGAGTTTCGTGTCACGCAAGGCCAGAGCGTGGGGTTGTCCCGCGCGCTCACTGTAGGAGGCATCGATGGAAGAGTCGTTGACGTTGGGCGGAAAACTGGGGCGGCGCACGTTGAGCTTCATTACGGGCGTGGGGATAATCGTCGCCTCGATTCTGACGATCAAGCATTTCTTCGATGCCAACTATCCGGCCTCGATCTGGGAAGGCTCCTTCTGCGACATTAGCGCGTTCTTCAACTGCGACAGCTCCGCCTTTTCCTCGATCTCGCAGATCGGCGGTGTGCCGCTTGGCTATTTCGGGATGGTGGTAGGAGGGCTTGTCGCGCTGGGAGCCGTTTTCCCGTCGCCCGGATTCGAGAGGACCAACAAGACTCTGTCGCTTCTCAACGCCGTCGGGGTCGTCGTTCTTTCGCTCTACGCCGTGTTTGGGATGGGAAGCCTGTGTCTGTTGTGCAGCGGCTTCTACGTATTCTCATTCCTCAGCCTTGCCTTGTTCTGGAAGTACGGAATAGACGGAAACAAACCGAGCTTCATCGCGAGGTGGTTCCACCCGTCGCCGAAATACCTGGTGACGTTCGGGATCGTGGTCGCCTTCGGCGCCTACGGCGCGGCGCTCTACCACCAAGCCAAGAAGGACGCTCAATCCGGTGGAGTGGCGGCGCGGATCGTGGAGCAGTATTTCAGTCTACCTGTAGTCGAGGTGCCGAGTGTCATCTCGCCGTATTGGACGGCCAGGTCGACGGAGAATTTCGAGGATGCGCCGATTCAGGTGATCGAGTACGCAGATTTGCTGTGCTCTGATTGTCTGTACCTTCACGAGCAGATGGTGCAGTTGAAGGAAGAGTTCAAGGGTAAGATCAATGTAGTCTTCCAGTTCTTTCCGTTGGATGCCAAGTGCAATCAGGTGGTGGAGAAGGATAAACACCCGGGGGCCTGCGACATTTCGTACATGGCCGCGTACGATCCGGCGAAGTTCAACGCCATCCACGACGAGGTGTTCGCCAGCTTCCAGGCAGCGAAGACAGAGGAGTGGCGGGCGGAGCTGGCTCGCAAGTACGAGGTCGAAGCCGCGCTCGAGGACCCAGAGACCATAGCACTCATTCAGAGTTTGATCGAGACCGGTGCCGAGTACGAGAAGACGTCGGAGATGTACTCGCACGGGATCCGGTCGACGCCGACCATGATCCTGAACAACCGCATGGTGATTGGGACGTTTCCCATAGAGCAGTTGAGGGCCATCTTTCAGGCTCTCGTCGACGAGCACGAGGGCGGCGAACAGTTCATGGAGAACTGGATGTAGGGTAATCAGGGTTGACAACCTACCGGAGCAATCAAATGATCGATGGTGTAGGCGGAGCGTTTATCTTTTCGAGCGATCCGGATCGCCTGGCGAACTGGTACCAGGAGCACCTCGGCCTGAGCTTCGAACGTGCGGGCGAGGGCGCGTTCTATCAGATGTTCTGGGGCGTCGATCCTGAGGACCCGTCCCGGAAGATGGATACGACCTTAGCGATCATGCAGGCGAGCGTCCCGATCCCGAAACACGAAGGCGGTCCCGAGCCCGAGAGCATGTACGGGGACCAGCCTTTCATGGTCAACTTGCGGGTGCGGGACATGGAGGCGGTCCTGGATCACTTGGCCGGCAGGGGCATCAAGCCGATTCAGCGTCAAGACGAGGAATACGGCCGCTTCGCCTGGGTCCGCGATGCGGACGGCAACCGCATCGAGCTCTACGAGCCGAAGCACCAGTAAGTGCGGGCCCGCGATGCGACCCTCGGGAATCCTGCTCGCTGCGGTGCTCCTGGCTGCCACTCCGGCGAACGGACAGGTTCGTTTCGCGATTGAGGTTTTTGGCGGCACCGCGATCAGCTTCAACACGCCACTGACGATCGAGCAGACGGGTGCGGAGACCATTGAGCTCAGTGGCGACTACGAGACACGGCCCTTGGACCAGCCGTTCTACTGGGCGGTACGCGTGGGAGCTCGCAGCCCGAAGTCCGCATGGGAGCTGCAGCTCATCCATCACAAGATGTATCTAGAGGACCTTCCGACTGAGGTGCAGCAATTCGAGGTCACTCACGGCTTTAACATCTTGACGGTCAACTACGCGCGAGAAACCCGACCGCTGACGCTACGGGCGGGTGCGGGTGTGGTCCTCCCCCATGTGACTGGAGTGGTTCGGGGCGAAGATTTCTCGACCCAGGGCGGGTACAAGATCGGTGGCCCGGCGTTTCTGGTTGGGGCGGGAAAGCGTTGGCCGATTGTGGCGGGGCTATCGGTGGCGGCGGAGAGCCAATTGACGGTGGGCTGGATCGATGTAGCGGTTACGGGCGGCCAAGTGTCGGCCTCGAACGTGGCTCTGCACTTGTGGGTTGGATTGGGCTACACCTTCTGATATCGGAGCATGTCCGTTACCGGTCCCACTGTTCTGTATGCGGCTACCGTTGCTCTGGGTGCCTTGATATTCCTGGCGCTCGTCTATGCGGTGTTCGTCTCCGTCATAGAGGGTGAATTGCGGGCCGCCGCATTGGCAGCGTTTCTCTCTCTCGTTCTCCCTACACCCTATCTGCTAATCGGACTCCTCGATTTTGAGCTCAAGGCGTTATCTGCCGCAGGACTGCTGGTGCTATCGTCACTGGGCGCGCTGATTCTAGTCGTCCCGTTCGGGCAGAAGAGAATAACGGAAGACGATACGCCTGCCGGCAGGATAGACGAACGAGACATCATGTTCTCGCGCCGTCTACTGTGGCCGGGTACAGCGAGGTTCGAGGAGTACTACGCGGCCAACCCTGACAAGAAGAGCCTCGATGACGCATTCAGGGCTCAGCCGGGCCTGCTACAAAGAGGAACGACGCAGTACAATCCATACTTGTTCTCAGCCGCCGATGCGACGTTTACGACAGTCGAGGCGTTGAGGCCCGCCGTTGAGGGCGAACCGTCGGTCGAGAGGGTCATCTGCAACCCGTCGGAGGTTACGAGATTCATCAAGGAGTGGGCGCGGAAGCTGGGTGTGGTGTCCGTCGGCGTCACCAGGGTGAGAAGCTACCATCTCTACACGACCGTCGGTCGGGGCGAGGATTTCGGGAAACCGGTCAATCTGGATCACGAATACGCCATAGCCTTCACCGTCGAGATGGACAAGGAGATGATGGATCGCGCGCCGATGGGTCCCACCGTGATGGAGTCGGCACAGCAGTATTTGAGTTCAGGAGCCATCGCCGTCCAGTTGGCCGCCTTTATCCGTAACCTGGGTTATCCGTCCCGTGCCCATATCGACGGCAACTATCGTGTGGTGTGTCCACTGGTCGCCCGGGACGCTGGCCTAGGAGAGATTGGGCGAATGGGTCTATTGATGACGCCGGAGTTAGGGCCGCGGGTGCGGGTCGCTGTCGTGACGACCGACCTCCCACTGGTGACCGACGAACGTGGCTTCGACTACACAATGATCGACTTCTGCATACGCTGTAAGAAGTGCGCCGAAGTGTGCCCGAGCAAGGCGATATCGTTCGACGACAGGGTGAAGATCGACGGGGTGCGGCGCTGGCAGATTGATCAAGAAGCGTGCTTCACTTTGTGGTGCAAGATTGGAACGGATTGTGGACGTTGTGTTTCGGTGTGCCCGTATTCCCACCCCTCCAACCCGATGCACAACCTCGTGCGTTGGGGTGTTCGAAACTCTTCATTGTTCCGGCGCTTGGCGGTCCGGATGGATGACTTCTTCTACGGTGAGAGACCGACGCCCGCTCACTTGGCTGACTGGATGCAGGCGGAGGTGATTAGCGAATGACGTGCCCGGAAAGACTGGACTTCGACGCCTCCGAGTGGATTGGAGAAGACCGTAGATGAAACCGCCAGCACGACTCACGATGGTCTTGGCCGTAGTCGGCCTGTCGTTTCTTTGGTTCGGCTGTGTAGACCGGGAGGGCGAACGGGAAGGCGTTGATCTGCCGCCGTTGCAAGCGGACGGATACACGGGTTCGGTGAGCTGCCGTGAGTGCCACGAGACGTTCTACCAGTTGTGGGCGCCCTCGCACCACGGTCTGGCGATGCAGCCGTTCACCTCAGAGCTTGCTCGGAAAGAACTGGTGACAACGAGCGATGACATCACCATCGGCGAGAATCGGTATGGCGTAGAGTTCGATGATGAGTCGGGATGGGTACGTGAGGATGGTCCCACGGGAGCCAGCAGATACCGAATCGAGCAAGTGCTGGGCGGCAAGAACGTATACTACTTCTTGACGCCCATGGAGCGGGGCCGGCTACAGGTTCTTCCCTTGGCCTTCGACGTTCACGAAAGAGAGTGGTTCGCTGCGATGGAGAGCATGGTGCGCCACTTCGACGACGTGGAGGACGCGGCGCTGGAGTGGACCGATCGCTTGCTCACCTTCAATACTGCTTGCTACAGCTGTCATGTCAGCCAGCTCTCGACGTCGTACGACCTGGAGACCGATAGTTACCAGACTGTCTGGGCCGAGCCGGGCATAAACTGCGAGTCGTGTCACGGTCCCGCCGAAGAGCATATCCGGCTGTTCAGGGCGTTACCGGAGGGAGCAAGACCCGACGATCCCAAGATCATCGCGGTCAAGGATTTCACGGTCGGCCAGCTCAACGCGTCGTGCGCTCCGTGCCATGCAAAGATGTACCCTCTGACGAACTCTTTCCGGCCGGGCGATCGCTACTTAGACCACTTCGATTTGAGCACGCTGGAGCATCCGGATTTCTATCCGGATGGGCGTGATCTTGGCGAGAACTATACCTACACGTTATGGCTCACGAGCCCGTGTCTTCAATCGGGAGACCTCGGCTGCCTGCACTGCCACACATCAAGTGGACGCTACCTGTTCGTGGACGAGCCCAATGATGCGTGCCTTCCGTGCCACGAGAACAAGGTGACGAATCCCGCGGCGCACACTCGCCATCTCGCCGGCAGCACGGGCAGCGAATGCGTCGCGTGCCATATGCCGCAAACGACATTCGCACGGATGGTGCGAAGCGACCACTCGATGCGGCCACCAACGCCCTCGGTCACTCTGGAGTTCGGTTCGCCCAACGCATGCAACCTGTGCCACGGTGATCGCGATGCGGCTTGGGCCGATCGTTGGGTTCGCGAGTGGCGGGACCGCGACTATCAGGCGCCGGTCCTTCAGCGCACGCGGCTGATCGACGCAGGCCGGAGGGGTGATTGGTCTCTGCTACCGGCGATGCTCGAGTATGTGAGAAACGAAAAAGAGAATGAAGTATACAGAGCCTCGCTGCTTCGATTGCTGATGGAGTCTGACGATCCTCGAAAGTGGCCAGCGATCTTAGAGGCTCTGAAGGATCCGTCGCCGCTCGTACGGGCGAACGCGGCGGCGGCTTTGGGTGGCTACCTGAATCCCGAGACGGTTCCGGCGTTGCTCGAGGCGGCGGGCGATGAATTCCGACTCGTACGCGTCAACGCCGCGGAGGCTCTGGCAGGGTTTTCTCTGGATTCGCTGTCAGATGATGACCGGCCGGTCCTGGAGAGAGCGACGGCAGAGTACGTAGCCGCTAACGAGGTCCGACCGGACAGGTGGAGTGGGCATTTCAGTCTGGGCAACTTCTACATGCATCGTGGTGAGCTGGAGCAGGCGGTCGCCGCATACGAGAGAGCTCACAAGTTGGAGCCGCGAGCCGTTGCGCCGTTGGTCAATGTGGCCATCGCATACAACATGTTGGGAAACAGCGCCGGCTCTGAAGAGGCATTGCGTGGAGCCTTGGAAGTTGAGCCCGATCATCCCACCGCAAACCTGAGCCTCGGGCTGTTGCTGGGCGAGCAGGGCAGAATGCGCGAAGCGGAAGCGGCATTTCGGAGCGCGATGGAAAGCCGTCCAGATGCGCTGGCGGCGTACAACTTATGTGTCCTTCTCTCCGCTGAGCGCATTGAGGAGGCAGTGGGTTGGTGCCGTAGCGCCGTGGAGCTACAACCCGAGGAGCCGGAATACGCGTACACGCTAGGCTTTTATCTGCACCAGAATGGCGACACGGATGATGCGATAAGGGTCTTGGCCGCGGCCATTGAAGAGCATCCCACCTACGCGGACGCGTATCTCCTGTTGGGCGGGATCTACAGGCTGCAACGGAATCTGGACGAGGCCGAGGCTGTTTATCTGCGCGGCCTATCCAACGAAGGGGTTTCCGGCGAAGCGCGGCAGCGCCTGGAGTCCGAGCTCAGAACGGTGAGGGCAGATCGGCGCGGGGACCCGTAATCGTCTTCCCGCAGTGCCAGATGGCCTCGAGTTGGGCGTGGCGAAGCCGGCGCTGGCGACGGTGACCTCGTCGCCAGCGCCTCTTGGCTCGGTCAGGTGGTGCCGGTGCTCAAGTCCCCGACAATTCTCAGTCGGACCATATGCTGCACGTCCAGCTCGTCACGCCAGACGCCGTAGATCCGGTCGTTTATGAACACGCGTGGCGCGAAGCGCGGGGGCATCGACACAACGCCCAGGAACTTGCCCTCCGCATCGAAAACGTCCCAGTCCCGCGCTCCAGCGTCCTGGAGAAGATCGTAACTCTCGAGCTCTTCCTCAGTGAGCTCCGATGCGGGCTGAACGTGCTGCACCCAGATCGTACCCACCGGTCCCGATGATATGAAGCTGAAGGCGGGGAAGGTCTCGGCGAAGTGCACTATGCTCTTGAGCTGAGGCAGCGTCTGCGCGGGTACGCCGGCGTCCAGCCAGGTCTGCTCGAGATACCCCATCACGGCATCTCTGTCCGTATCCGTTACCGGTTTGGGCTCGGACGGCATGGTGACGACGCGCTCCAGCGATCCGTCACTCGAGTATACGCCAATGCGGTATGTGTCGTTGACGCCGTACAGAAGCTGCAACTCATCGGTGATCTCCCAGATCGGCTCAGCTGAGTAGATGTTGATCTCCGGCGTGGGGCCACCGAGGCTGAAAGTCCCGCCAGACGGGAACGTCTTCACCGTATCGATGATCGTGCCATCGGGCTCCAAGAGTACGATGGCATCCTGAGGGTTCTCGAGGGCCGGCTGCCCCGGCAGCGAGAACGGGCGGACTTGCTCGGCTATGATACCGGTGGAAGTCGCCTTGAAGAGGAGCGGGAGCCCCTGTTCTAGCGCGAGGTTGAAACTACCGGCGCTCGAGCCGTCGGGAGCGTAGCGGTTGACGCGCCGATTGCCGATGTCGGGGACCAGTAGTGTGTCACCTGGCCCCATGAAGAGAAAGCCCGCCTGCTGCAATTCACCGGGGCCGCCACCTCTCTGGCCGATCGTCTGCCGATACTCTCCCTCGGGGGAATAGACCTGGATGTGCTGGGCCTGTGAGTCCAGTACATAGATGGCCCCCTCCGCGTCCACCGCGAGCCAACTGATCTGCCCGAACTGATACTCGGGGTCACCTTCGAGGGTGCCGATTCGCAGCTCCTCCTCCAGGGTCCACACGTCGCTGGATGACCAGATTCCGTCGGCTGTATTGGAAACGACCGCGATGCCGGCGCTGTCCGTGACGCTGCCGGCCCATTGTCGATCGGCTTCGCCACAGGCCGCAGCCAACAGCGCCAACAGCGCGAGCGCACAAGTTCTGTATGGTCTCATCTGTTCCAAACCTCCGTGCATGTGCGGTGACCTCTGGACCCGTTCCCAGGAGCAATACGTGATTGAGGCTAGCTGAAATTCCGCTTTCTGGTCATGTGGCCTTGGCCAACCTATCTTCGACGCCTATCTGCCGGGTTGAGATAACACAGTAGTGACATGAAACACAACCGCACGATAATCACGGTGAGATAAACATGGACCCAAGTGCCAAGAAGACCGCTCTGCGGATGATCCCCTATGGCCTCTACGTGCTGACTAGCGAGGCCGAAGACGGCCGAGTCGCGGCAGCGACCGTGAACTGGGTGACCCAGGTCTCGTTCGAGCCGCCGCTCGTTGTGGTTGGAGTTAAGGCCGACTCGGGTGCGCATGCGATCATCAAGGAGAGCGGTTCGTTCGCTTTGAACGTCCTGGGGAAGGACCAGCAGGGTATGGCCTATACGTTCTTCAAGCCGACGGAGCGCGAAGGTAATACGATCGCTGGGGAGGCTTTTCGGAGTGGGAGCAGCGGTGCGCCGATCTTGGAAAGCTGTCCCGCCTTCCTCGGGTGCAAGCTGATCGATACGGTGGATAAGGGTGACCACTCTATCTTTGTGGGCGAGGTCGTCGACGCGGGCGTCCGAGAGGAGCCTGCGGGCCGACCGGACGACATTACGCTCGCTCTAAGCGACCTGAGCGACAAAGTGTTTTACGGCGGCTAACGATGCACAAGACCAGGCTGAGTCTTTTCTATCTCGCAGGCTATTTGCTGATCGGCGGTATCGGATTCCTGATCGTTCCGCGGACGATGCTCAAGTTGTTCATCTCGAACGGAGACTACAGCGATATCATGGTGCGATTCGTAGGGCTGCTGCTGATCGCCCTGGGCATCCTTGTCGTTCAGATCATACGGGTCCGCGCTTCACAGATGTATCCTGCAACGCTGATCGTCAGGACGATTATCCTGGTCGGCCTGCTCATCTTTTTCGTCGTCTATCGAGACCCGATGATGATGGTGCTGTTCGCGATCGTGGGCATCGGCTTCGCGCTCACACTCACGTGCTTGATGTTGGATCGACGGAGTGTGTATGACGATCTCGATTTCATGGATGGTGGCCTTTGAGGCCGCGGGTGCGATCATGAAGAAAGCTTTCCGGATACGGTACTTCACTCTCTTGACCTTGGCGTTGTGCCCGGGCCTGGCATCGGTGCCGGCCAGCGCAATGACGCTCGCAGGGGCACGCACCCAGGACCAGGAAGAGGTGCAGGTGCCGGAGGATACGGCACAGGCCGCGGCCCAGCCCGAAGCCATTTCCGCGACGGAGATCGCATCGCGGGCAGAAGAAGCCAACCAGCAAGTCCGGGAGATAGACCCCCAGTTGGTTCCCGACCCGGCGGTGACGCAGCTCAGCGACGGCCTGTCAGATTGGATCGAGGCGGCTCGCCGATTCGCGGCCGAACCGGAGAGCCGGGATCCGGGCGCCCTCTCGGTGCGAGGTCGTGACAACCTGAAGCAGCAGTGGCTGGGCCTGAGGAGCCAGATCGGGCGCTGGCAGGCCCATCTGGCGGTGCGCTCCCAGCTTCTGGGTGCGCTGCGAGACACTCTCGTAACCCAGAGCGCCATCTGGCGGGTGACCCAGGAAACAGCGGACGCAGAAGAAGTACCCGAGGCAACGCTGAACCAGATCGAGTCCGTGCGTGACGCTCTGGACGAAACCGAGACCCGACTTCGCGAGCGGCTGGACGAGGTCCTCACGCTGCAGAACCGAGTCGCCGACGAATCCATCAACGTAGCCACGGTGCTCAGCCGTATCGATGCGGCTGAGCAGGCGGCCCGCGAGAGCCTATTGATCCGCGACTCGCCGGCACTGTGGAACGCACCGGTCTCTCCAAGCGGCGAATCCGTCGCCGCCGAGACACGGGATGGGCTATGGAACGACGTGGCGGCGATCGAACGCTACTTCGCGGGTAACAAGGCGTCTTTCATCTCACACCTGCTGTTTTTCCTTTTCGTACTGGTTCTGGCTATCGGGCT
>Ga0255053_10001342_pt1 | contig 13635 bp, 11 predicted proteins | sample JV7_2_22_MG_FD_188635 | JGI IMG/M metagenome (GOLD analysis project Ga0255053, IMG submission 188635) | Seawater microbial communities from Jervis Inlet, British Columbia, Canada - JV7_2_22 | ecosystem: Environmental > Aquatic > Marine > Inlet | place: Canada: British Columbia | collected...
ACTGCGCGAACAAATCGGCAAGCACCCTCGCGAGCGAGTGTTGTTACAAAAGGCGATCGTCGACGACCCACCGATGCTGATTCGTGACGGCGGTGTCATTGCTGCTGGATACGACGAGGAGCTGGATGACCTTCGCGCAATTGCCGGGAACGCCGATCAGTATCTGCTCGACCTCGAGTCACGTGAGAGAGCGCGAACCGGGATTGCCACATTAAGGCTCGGCTACAACCGCGTGCACGGTTACTATATTGAGATCAGCAAAGGACAGGCCGACAAGGCGCCGGTCGATTATGTACGCCGGCAAACCTTGAAAGGCGCCGAACGCTATATTACGCCCGAGCTCAAGGAGTTCGAGGACAAAGTGCTGAGCGCACGTGAACGCGCACTCAACCGAGAGAAACATCTGTATGAGGACCTGCTCGACAAACTGATAGACGAGCTCGGTGAAATTCAATTGACGGCACGCGGCCTTGCCGAAATCGATGTTCTTGTCTGTTTCGCGGAGCGCGCCGAATCCTTAAATCTTTGCCGTCCTGAAATTGCCGATCAGCCCTGTATCGAAATACGTGCGGGCAGGCACCTCGTCGTCGAGCAGGTGATCGACACGCCGTTCGTATCCAACGATCTTTCACTGAACGACAGTCAGAAGCTGCTGGTCATTACCGGGCCGAACATGGGCGGCAAATCGACCTATATGCGGCAGGCGGCGCTGATTGCCGTCCTTGCTCACATCGGTAGTTTTGTCCCCGCCGACAGCCTGAAGATCGGACCCATCGACCGTATTTTCACGCGTATCGGTGCATCCGACGATCTAGCGGGCGGGCGGTCGACCTTCATGGTCGAAATGACGGAGACGGCGACGATCCTGCATAACGCAACGGAATCCAGCCTCGTCCTGATGGACGAAATCGGCCGCGGCACGAGCACCTTCGACGGACTCTCTCTCGCCTGGGCCGCCGCCCATTACATGGGCGAGAAGGTACGCGCATTCACGATGTTCGCGACGCACTACTTCGAGCTCACGGCCCTCGCAACTGAATTGCCCGATTGTGCCAATGTTCATCTTGATGCAAGTGAACACGAAGGACAGTTGGTATTTCTCCATGCCGTCAAGCCCGGACCCGCGAATCGAAGCTACGGTCTGCAAGTTGCGGCACTGGCTGGCGTGCCGCCGCAGGTCATCAAACGCGCAAAGGGATTCATGGCTACGCTGGAATCCCAACAGCTGAGCCACAGTGAGAGCCCGCAGGCGCAACTGCCGCTCGTTGCGCCGAACGAGGCTGACGCGTTGCGCGATCGACTGGCGGAGGTCGATCCGGATTCATTGACGCCACGGGAAGCGCTGGACGCGCTCTACAGGCTCAAGGAAATCTCCAACGAGGAATAGCACCGCTCAATCGTCGCGAAGAAATTTCCCGCGCCTGAAGAACGCTGCAATCTGATCGGTAACGTCCCTGGAGAGCGCAAGGCCCGTGTGATTGACCGCCATACAAATGTGATCCTTTACTCCGCGTAAGCGCGTTTCCGATACCGCGACCGTGCCGTCGTTCGCCCCGTCAAAGGAGCTCGCAATCTGGCCCAATCCCAATGGCACGGTTCCTGCGATGACGCCAATCTCGTGGGTATTACAAACTTCCCCGGCCCATTCGCTCGCTGGCGTGTTGACCACGCCGTCCAAAACCGTCTGCCCGACCAGACGTTTTCCCCAGTTTTTGCGGTTCAACCGCCTTGCGGGTGTAGAACCACAAAGCGGTGAACCGAGACAGACGACCCGGTGAACAGGCAACTCGGGGTTCAACGCGAGTGCGCGCATCGCAACGACACCGCCCAGGCTGTGACCGACCAGGTGAACACTGTCGAATCCCTGCTCCGCAATATAGGTGGCCAAAGCCTGCGCATTTTCGTCCAGGCTGCGACGCATGGACGGATAGCCGAAGAGGTGTGCCCGATACTGGTGCTCATTTTGCAAACGGCGTTTGACGAGCAGCATGACGCCGCGCCGCATCCACATGCCATGAAGGCAGATAACTGTTTTTGCCGTGCTCAAGACAAGTCGATCCTTAGTTTCATTAGCGCATCCCGATTGGTCCAGGACCATACTGTCTCGATCGCCTCGTCAACAGCTAACCACTGATATTCTGAGTGCTCTTCCCCGTTGAGTTCGATATCTCTGACCTCGGGTACTCTGTAGCGCCACTCGAATTCTTCGTTTTGACGGACGCCTGGCGGAAAACGATCGCGCCAGCGGGGATCGATATCGAAGTGTCTGCTCACGTTCATGAAGGTAAGTTCTCCTTCGTCGGTGAATCCTGTCTCCTCCTTTAACTCCCTGGCGGCCGCATCCGAATGCGCCTCCTGCCGATCCAGGCTTCCGGTGACCGACTGCCAGAAATCGAATGGCTGGCGCCTTCTGAGTAACAGAACCTGTGCGTTATCAGTGAACACAACGACAAGCACGGATTCCGGCCGGCGAAGTGTGGCTTCAGACACCTTCGTGGATCATTCCTTGCGCGGGGTCCGCAAGCGAATGCCGGTTTCCTTGAGTTGTTCGGCGGAAACTACGCCGGGTGCGTTGGTCAGCGGGCAACTGGCTGTCTGGGTCTTGGGAAAAGCAATGACATCGCGAATGCTCTCAGCACCCGCCATAAGCATTACGATGCGATCGAGGCCGAACGCGATCCCGCCATGTGGCGGACATCCATACTGTAATGCGGTCAGGAGGAAGCCAAATTTTTCTTCCGCTTCCTCTTTACTTATGTCGAGGATATCGAAAACAGCAGCCTGCATCGCCCTGTCGTGAATTCGAATAGAGCCGCCACCAATTTCCGATCCGTTCAATACCAGGTCATACGCGCGGGACAATAAGTTGCCCGGATCTGCCTTCAATTCTTCAGGATCTTCTGTAGCGGGCGCAGTGAACGGATGATGCAGCGATGTCCATCGGCCGCTCTGATTGTCTTTGCCAAACATTGGAAAGTCGATGACCCAGAGAGGTTGCCAGCCCTCGGCAACAAGTCCCTGATCCTCGCCCAGCCTGACGATCAAAGCACCCAGGGCATCGTTGACGATATGAGCTTTATCTGCGCCGAAGAAAACAAGATCGCCATCCACCGCTCCGGTTCGCTCTATGATTCCGTCAACGGCATCGTCCGGCAAGAATTTAAGAATCGGCGACTGGAGACCATCACGGCCCTTGGCTACCTCGTTTACTTTGATATAAGCAAGGCCCTTGGCGCCGTATCGACCGACGTAGTCGGTGTAATCGTCAATTTCCTTGCGGCTCAGTTTGCTTCCATCCGGTAATCGCAACGCGGCGACTCGACCCTCGGAATCTTTTGCCGGCCCTGCAAAAACCTTGAATTCCACCGAATCCATCAGATCGGAAACCTCGACGAGTTCGAGAGGTATCCTGAGATCGGGCTTGTCCGAGCCAAATCGCTTCATTGCCTCCGCATAGGTCATGCGCGGAAATGGCGATGGCAAATCGACCTCCAGAACCTGCTTGAACACCGTCCTCACCAACTCCTCCATGACGCCGGTCACATCGGTTTCGTCGACGAAGCTCATCTCGACGTCGAGTTGCGTGAACTCGGGCTGCCGGTCGGCGCGAAGGTCTTCATCGCGAAAACAGCGGACAATTTGATAATAGCGATCGAGCCCCGACATCATCAGTAGCTGCTTGAATATCTGCGGTGACTGCGGCAATGCGAAAAACTTGCCGGCGTGCGTGCGGCTCGGAACGATGTAGTCGCGTGCGCCTTCGGGTGTCGCCCGGGTCAACATCGGTGTTTCGACATCGACGAAGCCGTTCGCATCGAGGAAGTTGCGCATTGCCTGCGTGACACGATGGCGCAATCTGAGATTGTCGAGCATCGATTCGCGGCGAAGATCCAGGTAGCGGTACTTCAAACGCAGCTCTTCGTTTGCGTGCTCGTCGTGATGAAAAGGCGGCGTCTCGGAATCGTTGAGTGTCGTCAGCTCCTGGGCCAGAACTTCGACCTGGCCCGTCGCCATGTTCGGATTCACTGTTCCCTCTGGCCGGGGCCTGACTTTGCCCTTTACGGCGAGCACGTACTCGCCGCGGATTCGCTCCGCTTCCGCGAAGATGTCCGGGGTGTCGGGGTCAAAAACGACCTGCAAAAGGCCCTCCCGGTCACGCAGATCGACGAAGATCACGCCACCGTGGTCGCGGCGGCGGTGAACCCAGCCGGTCACGGAGATTCCTTCCCCGATCAGGCTTTCGTCAACTTGTCCGCAATAATGACTGCGCATGGTGGGATCCGGATAAAAAGGAGGCGGAATGGTAAGTGTTGGTCTCGCTGTCTGCAACAGGATCGCGGGAAGGTCTTATTCCTCCGCTGGCAGCTTCAAAGGCAACTCGCCTATCTGATCCCTTCGCCAGGCCGGAACGACCACGCCCAGCGAGACAATCATCTTAAATGCTTCATCGATTTCCATGTCGAGCTCGATGATGTCCTTTCTCGGCACGATGATAATGTAGCCCGATGTCGGATTCGGCGTTGTTGGCAGGAAGACGCACAGCACGTCTTCACCCGTTCGCCCCTGCACTTCGCCGAGTTCAGTCGCTGTTTGGAACGCCAGGCTGTAGAGCCCCTTTCGTGGATACTGGATCAACAATACCTTCTTGAATGACTGGTTCGACTCTGAGAAGACGACCTCGGCGAATTTCTTGGCAGCAGAATACACCGTCCGCACGATCGGAATGCGCTCCAGCAAGGATTCCCAAAAACCGACCATACTGCGGCCGACAAAATTTGCGACAAGCAAGCCGGTGATCAGGACGACCAACACGGTCAGGATTATTCCGAGTCCCGGGATCGCAAACCCGAGCCACGTTTCGGGCAGGTACTCTTTCGGGACGAATCGCAGGCTCTTGTCCATGAAGCCAATCAGAATTCTCAGGATGAATATTGTGACGCCCAGTGGAATCCAAACGAGGAGCCCTGCCACGAAATAGCGGCGGAGTTGTTTCATCATAAAATGCCCGTTACATCGAATTAGGTCGAGTCTACCTTGCCGCCCGCTTTCTTGTCGGATGATTTTTTCGGCTTCGTTTCACTCTTGTCGGCGCTGGCATTCTTCGAGCCGGCGTCCTTCCCGTCCGACTTGTCACTTTTCGCCGGTTCCGTGTCGCTCTTCGCCAGATTCCGCTGCTTGTCTTTCTTGAAGTCTGTTTCGTACCAGCCCTCACCTTTGAGGCGAAATCTCGGCGCAGAGATAAGTTTCTTGAGTCCGGGCTCGCCGCATGACGGACAGAATACGAGAGGATCCTCATCCATTTTTTGCAGCGCATCCAAAGTGTGATCGCAGTCCTTACAGGCATACTCATAGATCGGCATGCTTTAGCCTCCCTGATACCGCCCGAACCGGGCGGCGTTTTGAAAGTCCAGCTCTTTATTTCTGACGCCGACTTCATCAGGCGGCGTTTTGAAACTCCAGCTCTTTATTTCTGACGCCGACTTCGATGACATCACCCGGCTTGAACCTGCCCTTCAGTATCTCCTGAGCAAGCGGGTTTTCGACCTGTTGCTGAATTGCACGCTTCAGCGGGCGCGCGCCATACACGGGATCGAATCCTGCCTCGGCCAACTTGTCGCGTGCTGCATCCGACAAATGGATCTGCATTTCACGGTCGACAAGCCGCGCATGGAGATATGAGAGCTGAATATCGACAATGCTGCGAATGTGCTCGCGACTGAGCGGATGAAATACGACAACGTCGTCGATCCGATTGATGAACTCGGGACGAAAATGTGTGGATACGATTTCCATGACGGATGATTTCATGGTGTCGTAATTCTCTTCGCCGGCAAGTTCCTGAATGATCTGCGATCCGAGATTCGACGTCATTACAATGACTGTATTGCGGAAATCGACGGTACGACCGTGACCGTCGGTCAGGCGACCATCATCGAGCACCTGCAACAATACATTAAAGACATCGGGATGCGCCTTTTCAACCTCGTCGAGCAGAATGACCGAATAGGGACGACGTCGGACCGCTTCGGTCAGGTAGCCACCTTCGTCGTAACCGACATAGCCGGGTGGTGCGCCGATCAGGCGTGCGACCGAATGCTTCTCCATGAACTCCGACATATCGAGTCTCACCATTGCCTCGTCCGTATCGAACAGGAAATGGGCCAGTGCCTTGGTGAGCTCCGTTTTGCCGACGCCCGTCGGGCCGAGGAACAAGAACGAGCCGACCGGTCGATGCGGATCGGATAGCCCAGCCCGGGATCGACGTATGGCGTTGGACACAACCATGATTGCTTCGTCCTGACCGACGACCCGTTCGCCGATAACGGACTCCATCGCCAGCAGCTTTTCTTTTTCACTTTCGAGCATCCTGGACACCGGGATACCGGTCCATTTCGACACGATCTCGGCGACTTCCTCATCGGTAACGTTATTGCGCAGCAATGTAGTTTCCGTTTTCTCGGCCTTGAGTGCGTCCTCGAGCTGCTTTTCGAGTTCAGGAATTTTGCCGTACTGGAGTTCAGACATGCGTGTCAGATCATTGGCTCGACGCGCGGTCTCCGATTCGAGTCGCGCACGCTCAAGCTCTTCCTTCAGATGGGCCGTGCCTTGCATCGCAGCTTTTTCCGACTTCCATACATCTTCGAGGTCCGCGAACTCTCTCTCGAGGACGTCAAGCTGCTCGTCGAGATCACTCAGGCGCTTCTTAGAGGCGTCATCGGACTCCTTCTTCAGCGCTTCGCGCTCGATCTTGAGCTGAATGATTCGCCGCTCCAGTCTGTCCATTTCCTCGGGTTTGGAATCTATTTCTATGCGAATGCGCGATGCGGCCTCATCGACCAGATCGATCGCCTTGTCGGGAAGCTGGCGGTCGCTGATATAACGATGCGACAAGGTTGCGGCAGCGACGATCGCCGGATCCGTAATCTCGACACCATGATGAACCTCGTATCGCTCTTTAAGTCCCCGAAGAATTGCGATCGTGTCCTCAACAGTCGGTTCCTCAACGAGTACTTTCTGGAAGCGACGCTCGAGTGCGGCATCCTTTTCGAGGTACTTGCGATATTCATCCAGCGTCGTTGCGCCGACGCAATGCAGTTCACCACGGGCCAATGCCGGTTTCAGCATATTGCCTGCATCCATGGAACCTTCGGCCTTGCCGGCGCCAACCATCGTGTGCAGTTCATCGATGAAAAGAATAATCTGGCCTTCCTGCTTGGCGAGGTCGTTGAGGACTGCTTTCAATCTTTCCTCGAACTCGCCACGGAATTTCGCGCCAGCGATCAATGCTCCCATGTCCAGCGACAGGATGCGCTTGCCACGCAGGCCTTCCGGAATTTCGTTGTTGACGATGCGTTGGGCCAGGCCCTCGACGATGGCGGTCTTGCCGACGCCGGGTTCGCCGATCAACACAGGATTGTTTTTTGTGCGTCGTTGCAGTATCTGGATGGTCCGGCGAATCTCATCGTCGCGACCGATAATGGGATCGAGTTTCCCCTGTTCGGCGCGCTCGGTCAGGTCGATCGTGTATTTCTCCAGGGCCTGTCTCGTTTCCTCGGCGTTCGGGTCGTTGACCTGTTGGCCACCTCGAAGCTCGTCGATGGCTTTTTCGATGGCGCCACGCACCGCGCCGGCCTGTTCGAGCACTTTTGCCAGCGGCGACTTGTCGTCCATGGCGGCGAGTACAAACAGTTCGCTGGAGATGTACTGGTCGTCTCGTTTTTGAGCGAACTTGTCGGTCAGATTCAGAAGCTTGTTGAGATCATTGCCAATGTGAACCTCGCCACCTGAACCTTCGACCTGAGGCAGCCTGTCCAGCGCATCACCCAACTGGGATCGAAGCAAATTGACGTTGACGCCCGACTTCGTCAGCAAGCCTCTGACTGATCCGCCCTGCTGGTCCAGTAATGCAACCATGACGTGGACCGGCTCGATAAACTGGTGATCGAGCCCGACGGCGAGCGATTGCGCTTCGGCGAGCGCAATTTGAAACTTGCTTGTTAACTTATCCATTCGCATATTGGGTCTCCGGAAAGTTCGCAATAAATTGAGCCGAATACGGCCAATTCAAGCGGAAAATCAGGCTCTGCCACTCATATATATGAAGGTCGCCATCCTGCCGCAACAGCCTTCGCGGCGGTAGGAAAAGAACCGCCCTTGATCGGTATGCGTACAGAGCCCACCGCCGAAAACCCTTGCCACGCCACAGCCTCGCAAGCGCGATGCGGCCAGACCGTACAGGTCGGCCTGCCAGCGACCGTTGTCGTTTTCCGAGAAATAGTCGGCGGCGGCCCTGCCCTGATCCAGGAACCGCTGACGAACCTCGGATCCGACCTCGAACGCAGGCTGGGAGATCGCCGGGCCAAACCAGGCGAGTATCTGCCCTGGCCGTGCATTCATAGTCGCAACGGTTGCTTCGAGGATACCGGCGCACAAGCCTCGCCAGCCCGCGTGAGCGGCGGCAATCTCGGTGCCATCCTCGGATGCGAGCACGACAGGAAGACAGTCCGCGGTCAGAATCCCGCAGACAAGGCCGGGATCCCGTGTGACGATGGCATCCGCTTCCATCCGCGCCGACGCCGGAGGCGCGACGATGACCTCGGTGCCGTGGACCTGTTTGAGCCATGCTGGCTCCGAAGGAAGGGCACACTCGTTCCGCAATCGGCGCCGATTCTCATCGACCAGCGCAGGATCGTCACCGACGTGCGCGGCGAGATTCAGCGAGTCGAATTCGCCCTGGCTGACGCCGCCGGTCCGAAGCGTCGTACCGGCGACCACCTTGTCCGAGACAGGCCAGTCGGCCGGAATCCATGACACCGTCATTTCGACCTCAGCTGGTGCGCGTGCTCACGCAGCGCCTCGAGCAGGTGTTGAAAATCGGGCGGCGCCGGCGCCTCGATTTGAACGCGATCTGCCGTCACGGGATGCGGAAATTCCAGTCGTGTCGCGTGCAATGCCTGGCGACGGAAGTTGCGGATTGTCTGCAAAAGCGTGTCATCGGCGCCGGGCGGCGACTTCATGCGGCCGCCGTAAATCGGATCCCCGACGAGCGGATGACGCTTGTGTGCGAAGTGGACGCGGATCTGGTGCGTTCGCCCCGATTCCAGCTCGGCACTTATATAGGTGTGCGCTGCCAGACGCTCGATCACCCGGTAATGGGTGACGGCAGCTTTGCCCTTGTCCTGTATGCTCATCCGCAAGCGGTCGACCGGGTGTCGCCCGATCGCCGCGTCAATAGTCCCGCCGCCGGTCAGCACACCGTTGCAGATCGCCAGATATCGTCGCGAGATTTCGCGATCAGCGAGCATTCGAACAAGGGCTGTGTGCGTTTGTAGTGTTTTGGCGACGAGCAGCAGACCGCTCGTGTCTTTGTCCAGACGGTGGATGATGCCGGCACGCGGCAGCTCTGCCAGGCCGCCCGCATAATGCAATAGCCCGTTCATCAGGGTTCCACGCAGGTTGCCCGCACCCGGATGCACGACCAGTCCGGCCGGTTTGTTTACGACCAGCAGGCCCTCGTCTTCGAACTGAATGTCGAGGGCAATTGACTCGGGGACGCTGATGACGGCCAGCTCCTCCGCCGGCTGCAAAGCCACCCTTTCGCCGCCGGCCACCAGGTCCTTCGGTTTTTTCCCGCCGCCATCGATCGTCACGAAACCCTGCAGAATCCAGCTCTTCAGCCGGCTGCGGGAATATTCCGGAAACATCTTTGCCAGGGCGCGGTCCAATCGCTGGCCGGCAAGTTCATCGGGCACCGTCTTTGTCTGGGATTCTTCTGCCATCCGGCCGCTCAGGGTTAGTTTTCAGGCAACACGGGAGTTTACGATATACTTATCGGCTTGGCTGGTTTCGCGCATTGAAGAAAATGCAGAAAAGTAATGAATAAAGCTTCACTATCGACAGGCGTTCTGGCGTCGATGTTCCTTGCCGTCTTCATTGCGGGCTGCGCCGGCAATGAAGAAGAATTCGATGCTGTACAGGACATTCGGGAAGCGTACGAAACTGCCGAGCGTGCGATGAATGGCCAGAACTACCGCAAGGCGATCGGCATTTTCGAGGCGCTGCAGGCCCGATTCCCATTCAGCGATTTCGCCAAGCAGATTCAACTCGAGCTGATGTATTGCTATTACAAGATTGGTCGCCAGGATGAAGCGATCGCCGCGGCGGATCAGTTTCTGCGAGAAAACCCGACCCATCCCAGAGTCGACTATGCCCTGTACATCCAGGCGCTGGCGTATTTCGAAAGAGAGCCGAGCTTTTTGGAGCGCTGGTTCAGGAGGGACCTGGAGGGCAGGCCACCTCGTGACGGAGAGCGGTCATTTTCATTGCTGAAGCGGCTCGTGGAACGTTATCCCGCCAGCCCCTACGCTCCGGACGCAGAACAGCGACTGATCTATCTGAAAAACCGGCTTGCGGCGTATGAAAACTATGTTGCCCGTTTCTATCTCGAACGCGAAGCCTACGTGGCGGCGCTCAATCGTGCCAAGGGTGCCATTGAAACATACAACGGTGCGGATAGCGGGAAGGACTCGCTCTACATCATGATCGAAGCTTACGAAGGTCTGGGGATGACGGATCTCGCCGACGACACCAGGCGCATTTTGGAGAACAACTTCCCGGGCGAGAGTTAGCGGACTAACCGGGGAACTGATAGCCCGAAGTTATCGGGTATCGCCAATCGCGACCGAATGCGCGGCCGCTGATGCGGATGCCGGGTGGTGCCTGACGTCGTTTGTATTCATTGCGCTTGACGAGTTCCAGCACTCGCAGGACGATATCCCGATCATATCCACGCGCTGTTATTTCATCGACTGAAAGGTCGTCTTCAATGAATGCCTCCAGAATGGGGTCGAGAACGTCGTACTCGGGCAATGAGTCGCTGTCTTTTTGATTTGCACGCAACTCGGCCGACGGTGGTCGTGTTACCACGCGTTCCGGAATGACACTGCTGACTGAGTTACGGTATTTCGCCAGGCGGTAAACCAGCGATTTACTGCAATCCTTGATTGGCGCAAAACCACCGGCCATGTCGCCGTACAAAGTTGCGTATCCGACGGCCATCTCGCTTTTGTTACCCGTCGTCAACAGCATGCGGCCCGTCTTGTTCGACAATGCCATGAGCAGCATTCCCCGGCACCTCGCCTGAATGTTTTCCTCGGTCTCGTCTTCTTCCAGGCCCTCGAAAATCTTCGAAAGCTGTTCTACGGTCGCTTCATACATGGGCTCGATCGGGATGACGTCGTATCTAACGCCGAGGCCCTTCGCTTCGGCCGCCGCGTCCTCCTGGCTCATTGTCGATGTGTAACGAAACGGCATCATGACCGTAGATACACGATCCGGTCCCAGCGCATCGCAGGCGATCGCGAGAATCAGCGCCGAATCTACACCGCCTGAAAGGCCCAGGACGACGCCCGGAAAGCCGTTTTTCTCGACGTAATCCCGGGTGCCTGTAACGAGGGCTTCGTACACGCTTTTTTCGGTCGGCAATATAGGTTCAACGTCACCCGGTTCCGGCACCACACCCGAGGCTGAAGCTTTCATTACGACGCTGTAAAGCCCTTCTCCGAACGGCCTGGCCCGAAACGAAATCTCGCCTTCCGCGTCCATGACGAAAGACCCGCCGTCGAAAACGAGCTCGTCCTGCCCGCCGACCATATTCAGATAGACGACCGGAAGCCGGATCTCCTGCACGCGCTGACGCACAACTCCTTCGCGTATGGACTGGCTATTTAGTTCATACGGCGATCCATTGATGGCGATTATGAATTCGGCACCGGCAGATTTCGCGGCCGCGGCAGGAGCCGGTGCCCATACGTCCTCGCAGATACTGAGGCCGATTCGAACACCGTTCAGCGTGAATACGGCCGCGTCTTTTCCAGCGGCGAAGTACCGCTTTTCGTCAAATACCCGGTAGTTCGGCAGCAGATGCTTTCTGTAAGCTGCGAGCAATTCGCCATCGCGGAAAACCGCACAGGCATTGTGAATCTGATCGTCCGGGTATTCAGGGAATCCGACGAGCATCGCGATGCCCCTGACCGCAGCACGGATTTCGTCAAGCGCCTCGTCGACCCGGCGCCGCAAACCCGAGTGAAACAGCAGGTCTTCAGGCGGATAGCCGCATATTGCCAACTCCGGAAAGACGATGAGATCCGCCTGCATTTCGTCCCGCGCACGCGTCGCATATTCAATGATTTTTTGAGTGTTTCCGGCGACGTCGCCGACGAACAGGTCGATCTGGGCCAGTGCGATTTGGACGGAATTTTTCATTGCGTAATCAGGCAATGTGGCAGGGCTAAAGCCCCGCCGCACAGATCGGTCAGTTACCGAGTAATTCCATCATTGTACTGCCAAGTTCGGCCGGCGAACGGACGGTTGCAGCCCCGGCTGCATCGAGTGCCCGGAATTTGTCGGCGGCCGTTCCCTTGCCTCCGGCGATAATCGCGCCCGCATGTCCCATTCTTTTGCCGGGAGGCGCCGTGACGCCGGCAATATAGGCGACCACCGGCTTGGAGACTTCCGAACTCATATACTCGGCAGCCGCCTCCTCGTCAGTGCCGCCGATTTCACCCACCATGATCACGCCTTTGGTCTCCGGATCTGACTCGAAAAGCGTCAGGCAATCAATGAAGCCCATTCCACGGACCGGATCTCCGCCGATGCCGATGCAGGTGCTCTGGCCAAGGCCGTTCTGGGTCGTCTGAAAAACCGCTTCGTAGGTCAAAGTACCGGAGCGCGATATCACGCCGACCTTGCCTTTCTTGTGAATAAAGCCGGGCATGATGCCTATCTTGCATTCGTCTGAGGTAATGATGCCCGGACAGTTCGGACCAATCAGCCGGCTGTCGCTGCCCGTCATTGCCGATTTCACCTTCACCATGTCGAGGACCGGAACGCCCTCGGTAATGCAGACGATCAGGCCAACACCTGCTTCGACTGCCTCGATGATTGCACTTGCGGCGAACGGCGCAGGCACATAGATCATGCTGACATCAGCACCAGAGTCGGCCACTGCTTCTTTCACGGTGTCGAATACCGGTACGCCCAGAACCTCCTGTCCACCACGTCCGGGAGTAACACCTGCCACAACCCTGGTGCCGTACTCCAGGCATTGTTCGGTGTGAAAGGAGCCCTGATTGCCTGTTATCCCCTGACAGATCACCTTGGAATCTTTGTCGACCAGTACGCTCATGATTGTTGATTCTTCATGCCGCCGCCGCGACAACTTTATGTGCCGCATCCGTGAGATCGTCGGCGGCGGTAATTTCCAGGCCGCTCGACGCCAGTAACTGTCGGCCCCTGATTACGTTGGTGCCTTCGAGGCGCACAATGACCGGCATGCTGACGCCGACCTCTCTGACCGCGCTGATGATGCCTTCCGCGATCAGATCACAGCGGACGATGCCGCCAAAAATATTCACCAGGATTGCGGCAACCTTTTCATTGGAGAGTATGAGTTTGAAGGCCTCGGCAACCCTGTCGCTGGTCGCACCACCGCCGACATCAAGAAAATTTGCCGGCTCTCCACCATGCAGCTTGATCAGATCCATCGTCGCCATGGCAAGGCCGGCGCCGTTAACCATGCATGCAATATTGCCGTCCAGCGATACATAGTTGAGGTCGTGTTCGGCCGCCTCTCGT
>Ga0255053_10001345_pt1 | contig 13625 bp, 11 predicted proteins | sample JV7_2_22_MG_FD_188635 | JGI IMG/M metagenome (GOLD analysis project Ga0255053, IMG submission 188635) | Seawater microbial communities from Jervis Inlet, British Columbia, Canada - JV7_2_22 | ecosystem: Environmental > Aquatic > Marine > Inlet | place: Canada: British Columbia | collected...
TAAAACTCTACCAGACCGCCGAGCTTCGGCGCCCGCTCGGTGAAAGATTCGTGACGGATATCGCTGTCCCGGATGGGCGTCAGGCCCACGTGGGTCTTCTTCAATGACGTGGTCTTGGCCACAGTGAACTGTGCGAAGAGCCATGCCGCCTTGCGGCGCTCGAGCGGCGTGCTCTTCATCAGTGTCCAGGATCCGGCATCCTGATAGCCCAGCTTCATCCCCTCTTCCCAGTAGGGACCGTGCGGAGATGGTGCCATGCGCCACTTCGGGGTGCCGTCCTCGTTGACCGTCGGGCCAGGTTTCACCATATCAGAGACGAATGCCGTGTACCAGAAAATCTGCTGGGCCACATTGCCTTTGGCCAGAACCGGAAGGTACGTGTAGAAATCCATTCCGAGGGCTCCCGGGGGAGCGTATTTCCGGAGCCACTCCATGTATTTCCGGAGTGAATACTTGGCGGCCGGCCCGTTGGCAGCCCCACCGCGAGCCACGCTTGCGCCGACCGGATTGCAGCCATCGACGCGGATGCCCCATTCATCAACCGGTTTGCCATTGGGGATACCCTTGTCGCCGGCACCGGCCATGGACAGCCAGGCATCGGTAAAACGCCAGCCCAGATCCGGTGCCCGCTTGCCGTAGTCATTGTGGCCGTAAATGGCTTTACCATCGATTTCCTGAATAGTCTCGCTGAAGAATTCGGCAATGTCCTCATAGGCCGACCAATTGACCGGAACGCCCAGCTCGTAGCCGTAAATTTCCTTGAATTTCTTTTTGAAATCCGGGCGTTTGAACCAATCGTAACGGAACCAGTAAAGGTTGGCGAACTGCTGGTCCGGAAGCTGATATAGCTTTCCGTCCGGGCCGGTGGTAAAGGATTTGCCCATGAAATCGTCCACATCTAGGGTTGGCAGAGTTACGTCTTTGCCTTCACCCTTCATAAAGTCGTCCAAGGGAACCACAAACCCGTAGCGCATGTGGGTGCCGATGAGATCGGAGTCGTTAATATAGGCGTCATAGATGTTCTTCCCGGACGCCCATTGGGTTTGCAGCTTTTCGATGACATCACCTTCCTGAATCAGGTCATGGGAGACCTTGATTCCGGTAATCTCTTCGAACGCCTTGGCCAATACCTTCGCTTCATACTCGTGAGTCGGAATGGTTTCGGAAACGACCTTGATATGCATGCCCTTAAAGGGCTTGGCCGCATTGATGAACCATTCCATTTCTTTCATCTGTTCAGCCTTGCTCAAGGTCGACGGCTGAAATTCATTATCGACCCACTTCTTTGCGGCTTCCATGTTCGCGCTCGCAGAACTTACAAAGAGCCCGAACGTTACAGCCAATGCCCCGACCAGGAGCATCATTCTAGTCCTTTTGTTCCACATCATCCTTATCATAATGGTCTCCTTTTATTGGCCTTCAATGGTTGTCTTTTGATCCTACGGTCTACCCCGCCGGCGTGAAGGCCATGAACGCCGAACGACATAGAATCCGCCTATCTTTTTATTTATCCCCAAATCATAACCACAATGATCCAGCAAACGACAATGGCCAGCAAGATCCATAGGGTTAAATCGGTCAATCCGAGCCAGGTGAGGAAAATGTATGCGCTGCCCAACAACCCGATAAAAAGCCGGTCGCCCGGCGTGGTGGGAATCGGCAGAAACCCGCGGCGTTCGATGGAAGGTGATACTGTCTGCCATATGGTCATGGCAATCAGGATCAGAAAGATGGCGATGAAAAAAACTGCCGTCGGAAGTGTCCACTCCATCCATTCAAACGTCGGTGTCATTATCGACTTCCTTTATACACGGCCCAGGGCAAAGCCTTTTGCAAGGTGGTTGCGCACAAACCAGATCACGAGTGCACCTGGGACAATTGTCAGTATACCGGCCGCGGCCAACAAGCCGTAATCAAGACCGGTTGCGCTAATGGTCCGCGTCATGATGGCGCCGATCGGTTTTGCATCGGTGACCGTCAAGGTTCGGGCCAGAAGGAGTTCGACCCAACTGAACATAAAGCAAAAAAACGCCGTCACCCCGACTCCGGCTCGAATCAGCGGGATAAATATAGTGACAAAGAACCGCGGAAAACTGTACCCATCGATAAAGGCGGTTTCATCGATCTCCTTTGGAACGCCGGACATGAAACCCTCCAATATCCATACCGCCAGGGGCACGTTGAACAGACAATGGGAGAGCGCAACCGCAAGATGCGTATCCAGCAGACCGAGTGTGGAATACAGCTGGAAAAAGGGCAGGGCGAAAACTGCCACCGGCGCCATTCGATTGGTGAGGAGCCAGAAAAAAACATGCTTGTCGCCAAGAAACCGGTATCGCGAAAAGGCGTATGCCGCCGGCAACGCAACCGATAGAGAGATAAGGACGTTGATGGTGACATAAATCATGGAATTGACATAACCCATGTACCAGGATGCATCCGTGAAAATTTTGATGTAGTTTCTAAAGGTGGCATCAAACGGAAACAGAACGAACGATCCGAGGATGCTTGCGTTGGTCCGCAAGGACATATTGAGCATCCAGTAAATCGGCAGGGCGATCAGTCCAAAGTATATGAGCAGGCCGATGGTTTTTTTATTCGCCTTCATACTTTCTCTCCTTTACCCGCTCTCTGGAGTACCTGGTAAAACAGATAACTGAACAGCAGAACAATGAGAAAATAGATCAGCGAAAAAGCCCCACCCGGTCCCAGGTCGAATTGCAAAAGGGCAATCTTTACCAGATAAATCGACAGGAACGTGGTTGAATTGCCAGGGCCGCCTCCTGTAAGCACGAACGGTTCTGCGTAGATGAGGAAACTGTCCATGAAGCGCAGCAATACGGCGATGGTGAGCACGCCGCGCATCTTGGGTAGCTGGATATAGCGGAATGTGGCCCAGGCCGATGCGCCATCAATTTTGGCTGCCTGGTAGTAGACTTCGGGGATTGCCCGCAAGCCGGCATAGGCCAAAAGGGTAACCAGGGGCGTCCAATGCCAGACCTCCATCAGCATCAGGGTGATCCAGGCATCGAGCGGTCTGGCCGTATGGTCGAAGGCGATGCCCAGATTATTGATTGCGGCGCCGAACAAACCGATATCCGGCCTGGTAAAGATGATCCAAATCGTCCCGATCGTATTCCAGGGAATGAGCAAGGGCAGCGCGATTGTAACCAGGCTGGCGGAGACTCCCCAGCCTTTTTTGGGCATTGCCAGGGCAATGAGTATGCCGAGGGGCATCTCGATCAACAGCACGAGTCCGGAGAACAGAAATTGCCGCCACAAGGCGTCGTGCAGGCGTTTGTTGGCCAACATCTCTCTAAACCACTCGGTGCCGACAAAGACGCTCTGGCCCGGTCCCCAGATGTCCTGGATTGAATAATTGATCACAGTCATCAGCGGGATGATGGAGCTGAAGGCGACAATGATAAAAACCGGTAGAACCAGAAACCAGGCTTTGTTGTTTTCCCACTTTTCCATAGAGATGCTCCGACTAAATTATCAAATGTCCATCTTCAAACAGTTTGGTTCTTTGAGTTGGGAATCGAAGCCATGCCGCATTTTGAGGCACGGTCTGACTCTCGGGCAGTTTTGCACGAAGGGTGTGCCCGGACAGACTGACTGTTAGGATCTTGAAACTCCCTTGATCTTCCACTGATTTGACCTTTGCCGGTACACTGCCATTGACGGACTGCGAGTATGCCTCAAGGTACATTGGGCGGATGCCGAGTTCCAGTGTTCCTTTTGCTTTGCTTGCCTTTGCAGCCATCTCGTCATTCAAAACGATGCTGACGTTATCAACTTGGGCGTTATTGCCATCAACATTGCACGATAAAAAATTCATCCCGGGACTGCCGATAAAATATCCGACAAATTTATGGGTCGGGTTTTCAAAAAGTTCCTGGGGTGTGCCGATCTGTACAAGTTCACCTTCATACATGACGATGACCTGCTCGGCAAACGTCAGGGCCTCCACCTGGTCGTGGGTAACGTAAATCAGCGTCAACTTCAATTGTTCATGGACTTCCTTGAGCTTGCGCCGGAGATGCCACTTCAGATGGGGATCGATTACCGTTAGCGGTTCGTCGAACAAAACGGCTGCCACGTCGCTCCTGACCAACCCCCTTCCCAATGATATTTTCTGCTTGGCATCGGCCGCTAGTCCAGCAGCTCTCTTTTTAAGAAAAGGGGTCAAGTCAAGAATTTCAGCCACATCCAGGACACGTTTTTTTACATCATTTTCTTTTATCCCTCGATTGCGCAGAGGAAAGGCCAGGTTATCGAAAACCGACATGGTATCGTACAGCACTGGAAACTGAAATACCTGGGCAATATTGCGCCCCTCCGGCGGCAGATCGGTTATATCCTTTCCGTCATAAATCACCCTTCCCTGAGTGGGGGTTAACAGGCCGGAAATGACATTTAGCAAAGTGGTTTTCCCGCATCCCGAAGGGCCCAGCAATGCGTATGCACCACCATCTTCCCATATGGCTTGAATATGTTTCAGGGCATAATCTGATTCATTTTTAGGCTTAGCGTAATAGCTGTGAGAGACTTCGGATAGTTCAATTCGCGCCATAACGATTTCCTATTTTAATCTTTTTTCAATGCTCAACCGGGAAGGAGAAGAAACCAGGCTGCCAGCGGCGCTGTAAACGAAAAAGCAACACGGGTTAACAAAAATTGATATTTCCGAGCCTATTTTATAGGAGTGGACACCGTTTTCCTGAATCACCAGTCGCGCTCTATCATAGCTGACATGTATAAACGTTTCCGAACCATTTATTTCCGCCAGTTCCACCTGTCCAATGATTTTTGTATCTTCGGCACTTTCTCGAAAAAGAAACAGATGATTGGAACGTACACCAAAGGTATATTCCCCCGGGGACAGGGATTGCAGATGGTCAATTAATGGAAATTCGATATTATCACCCAATCGCGCCGTATGTTCATTGACAGTGCCGGGCAGATAATTAATCGGAGGATCACTGAAAACTTCTGCCACTGTGATCGTCGTGGGATTATGATAGACTTCCGGGGTGGGTCCGGTTTGTAAAACACGTCCTTCATCAATTACAACAACATTGCCCCCCAGCATGAGCGCCTCGGTCGGCTCTGTGGTGGTGTAAATGACAACCGCCTCGCGCTTCTCGAAAATTTCCTGTAGTTCAACACGCAGCTCTTCGCGCAGTTTATAGTCCAGGTTGACCAGAGGCTCATCCATCAGGAGCAGCTGTGCGTCTTTTACCAGTGCACGTGCGATAGCAATACGCTGCTGCTGCCCGCCACTGAGCTCGGCCGGCAGACGGTCGAGCAGGTCGTCAATATGCAGCATTTCAGCGGTTTCCCGAACTCGTCGGTCGATTTCGGTTTTGACCACACCGCTGACTTTAAGGGGGGAGGCGATGTTTTTATAAACAGTGAGAGAAGGGTAATTGATAAACTGCTGATAAACCATGGCCACACTGCGCTTTCGTACAGATACGCCGGTAACATCTTTGTCGTCTATTAAGATTTGCCCGCGGGTGGGCCGATCAATACCGGCCATGATGCGCAGCAGCGAGGTTTTTCCGGATAAAGTGCGGCCTAGCAACACATTCCGGGACCCGGACTCAAACTCAAGGTTGACATCTTTGAGGTGGATCTCTTGGTTTACTATCTTGTCAATGTTTTGAAGCGACAAGCCCATTCAGATATCACCCTTGTTAAATCGCAAAAATATACCACTGTACAGCATAATAAAAAAGTGAACGGATCAAAACAGTTGAAAAATAATCAAAGGCCAGAACGTGCCGTAGAGGTTAATCGGATAAATTTGTATGTTTGTCAAGTGATAATTTTTTATGAGATTTCTCATTTTTACCCAGAAATATTATACTGTAAAATGTATCTGCAGATAGATCGGACCTTCAAAATTTTATGTTATCTCCTAGATCTCTATATCCTATCTTCTTCGACACCGTGACAGGCAACTCGGGTTCCGGAATCCAATTGAATAAGCCTGGGGATTTCATGCGTACAGCGGTTATTTGCATAGAGACATCGGCCATGAAAAACGCAGCCCGATGGCAGGTCTATGGGGGTGGGAACCTCCCCTTTCAGTTTAATATGTTTTGGTTTTTGTCGTCCGAGTTCCGGAATGGCACTAAGCAGGGCCTGTGTATAAGGATGCTGCGGTGATTCGAACAGTGTTTTCGTCGAAGCCAATTCGCAGATTGTGCCGAGATACATAACCGCGACCCAGGTGCTTATATGTTTTACAACCGACAGGTCATGGGTAATAAACATATAGGTCAGGCCCCGTTTTTCCTGAGCTTCCATGAGCAGGTTGAGAATCTGTGCCTGAATGGAAACGTCCAGGGCTGAAACCGGTTCATCAGCCACAACGAATTCGGGATCTACCATCAAGGCCCTGGCAATACTGATTCGCTGTCTCTGGCCACCTGAAAATTCGTGGGGATACCGACCCGCCCATTCGGGATCCACACCCACCTGCTGCATTACCTCTGCTACCTTGTCTTTAACCTCCGGGGACGTGATGGCTGCATTGTGAAAATAGACCGGTTCTTCCAACGTTTTTTTTACGGTCATTCGGGGATTCAGGGAGGCATAGGGATCCTGAAAGATCATTTGCATTTTCTTTCGGTAGGGCAGCATCTTTTGTGGTGTTAGATTGTCAATTCGGTTGTCCTGGTAGTGTATTTCACCGCTGTTCGGCGGATACAACCCGAGCACAGCCCGCGCCAGGGTCGATTTGCCGCAACCGCTTTCACCCACAACCCCTACGGTTTCACGCGGCAGGATCGAAAAACTGACACCGTTTAATGCTTTAACTGTTGTCCGTCTGCGAACGATACGCCCTTTTTCGATTTTAAGCTGATCCAGCAAACCACCGGATATATCAAAATGCTTTATCAGGTTTTTTACCGTTAACATGCTGTTTGTGATTTTTTCCATGAAGCTGCTTTATCAAAATTAGCGGATCGTTCGTTTTACCATATGACACGCCGTCATCCGATCGTGGTCATCCACGCTGATCAGTGCCGGTATTTCCATCTGACATACGGTATCCTTGATCGTACAGCGGGGATGAAAAGCACATCCCCGGGGGATATCGGTTAATGTCGGCATCATCCCGGGTATCTGGTTTAACCGCGATCCCGGCTGAAGACTGCCCGGCAATGCTTTGATCAGCCCTTTCGTATAGGGATGTTTCGGATCATGGATAATCGTTTCTGTGGAACCTGATTCCACGATTTTCCCGGCATACATGACGACAATTTTCTCTGTTACCTGTGAAACAACGGCCAAATCATGGGTAATCAGTATCAGGCTCATGTCTTCGGTTTCACACAGCTCCAGAAGAAGATCCATTATTCCAGCCTGAATGGTCACATCCAGGGCGGTGGAGGGCTCGTCGGCGATGATCAGGGATGGGTTTGTCAACAGGGCAATGGCGACGGCAATCCGTTGTCGCATCCCCCCTGAGCATTCATGTGGATACTGAGATAACCTTTTTTCCGGGGATGGGATATAAACCGTTTTTAGCTTTTCAAGAGAAAGGTCCCGCGCGTCCGCTTTGCTCACGTTTCGATGGGCAAGCACAGTTTCGACCATCTGGGTGCTAACGGTCAGAACCGGATTCAGGGTCATCATCGGATCCTGGAAAATCATACTGATCCGGTCTCCGCGAATTTTTCGTATCTCTTCTTCGGAAAGGCGATGTAATTCCTGTCCTTCGAATAATATTTTCCCTGCGGAGATATATCCGGGCCTGCTCAAGAGGTTGATGATCGCAAAACCGGTTACCGACTTTCCAGCGCCACTCTCTCCGACGATGCCGAGTCTTTCTCTTTTATCAAGCGTAAAACTTACACCGTCGATGGCCGTCAACTCACCTGATCTTAACGCAAATTTAACTTCCAGGTCCTTAACTTCCAGCAGATGGCTCATGATGATTATTTAAGTTAAATAAGATGAAATTTTGCAAACCGATTCACCCCTTGTAAAGTTTAGGGTTCAACACATCCCTTAGCCAGTCACCCAAAAGCAATATAACCAGTATAAAAATGATCAGGAGAACCCCGGGGAAGAAAGTAATCCACCATGACCCGCTGAAGATATATTCAAAACCTGAGCGAATAAGAGATCCCAAAGAGGGCTTGGTAATCGGCATGCCCAAACCCAAAAACGAAAGGGCTGCCTCGCTCATCACATTTTCGGCCACCTGAATGGTGGATATGACCAGAACCGGGGTAAGGGTATTGGGTAAGACATGGCGAAACATGATCTGCCATCGACCGATGCCGATCACCCGGGCTGCCTCTACATACTCCTTGTTTTTTTCTCCCAGTACCGAAGCACGAACGGTTCTTGCATAAATCGGCCAGTGGGCTGCCCCGATAATAACGATCAACAGCGGCACAGCCAGTTCTGCATAGCGCCCGACGCCAAAAGCCAGCTTGAATATGGCACTGGTGAAAATGGCAACGATCAGGTAGGGAATGGAAAATTGGATATCGGTGAGCCGCATCAAAAATGCATCCAGTTTTCCCCCTAAATAACCGGATAAAAGACCAACCAGGATGCCTACGAACGATTGAAACAGCACCGCACCGACTCCGATCAGAAGCGATACCCGCAAGCCGTAAATCATGGTGCTTAAAAGATCTCTGCCCTGGATATCGGTTCCCAGCATGAACGTCTTGCTCCCGCCTTCCATCCATGCCGGCGGGGTTTCACCATCCATGATATCAAAGGTTGACGAGTCGTAGGTATTGTAAGGTGCTACAACCGGAGCCAGAATACTGATGATAACAAAAACGGAGAGGACCGAAAAACTAATAATAGCGATGGGATCGCGTTTAAAGCTATACAAAAGATAGGATTTTTTGAATCGATCCCAGGTTCTCATTTTGTTCCTGCAATTCGTACCATGGGGTTGACGAATCCGTATACAATGTCAACCACTGTATTGACGCTGACAAAAATCGCCCCTACCACTACCAGGTAAGCGACCAAAAGGGATGTATCCGAGCGTTCCACGGCTTCGAGAAACATAAATCCCATTCCCTGCCACTGAAAAACGGTTTCCGTTAAAATGGTAAAGGCAAACAGAATTCCCAGCTGAACACCAAACACCGTGATGACCGGAAGCAGGGTGTTTTTAAAGGCATGAATAAACCAGACCCGCCGGCGATGAAGTCCTTTGGCCCAGGCGAACTTGATATACTCGGTTTCCAAAACCTCCATCATTTCAGCACGAACCAGACGGATAAAAAGGGGCAGCATGACCGATGAGAGGGATATGCTGGGTAAAACCAGGTGCTTTAATCCGTCCCAGGTAAAAAATCCGCTTTCCCATCCCCAGAGGTTAACGGTTTCACCCCGCCCGTAAGATGGCAGCCAGTTCAATTCAACGGCAAAAAGATAGATTAATGCAATGGCGGTTAGAAATACAGGGATCGCCACGCCCACCGTGCTGAATGCCATGATAATGCGGGAAAACCAGCTTTTGGGGTAAATGGCGGAATAAATGCCGGCCGGAATCGAGACGATGATCAGGATAATGGCGGTAACGATGACTAGTTCAATGGTTGCCGGCGCTTTGGATACAATGACTTCAAGGGCCGGTTTTTTATAGAAAAATGAGAGCCCCAGATCACCCTTGCCGGCCTTTTTTACAAAGCGGGCAAATTGAACATAGAAAGGATCGTTTAGGCCCAGTTGATCACGGATGACCTCACGTTCGGCAGGTGTGACCCGCTCCCCCACCAGGTCTCTGACCGGATCGCCAATATTGTGCTGGATCAAAAACCCCACCAGGCTGATTATCAGCATCACAAAAATGGCTTGAATAAAACGTCTGACGATGAATGCAAACATGGATAAATTTCAGGCCTAATCTGCGTGTCATAATTTAGGGGCAGACGCGTTATTTTCCAATAACATCCGCCTGCCCCTTTTGACTCAGGTGCTGTCCGCTTTTTTGTCTTTCTTCTTCAACGAACAACCAGGGTTTTTGACTACTTATACACCAGATCACCCAAATAGGGAAAGTTCATGGTATTGACGATGTGCTTTATGCCAACCTTATTTTTTCCGGCATAGGAGTGGTTCTGCCAGTGAAACGGCACAAAGGCAGCCTCATCGTATAGGATTTTTTCAATTTCCTGAAGGATCTCCGTCCGTTTTTTCAGATCGGTTTCGACCTGAGCGGCCATGGTGAGTTCGTCGACCTTGGGATTGCAATAATTTCCACTGTTGTACTGGCCGTAGCCGGTTTCCTTGTTTGGGCACATCCCTAAAAATTCGGTAAAATTACCGGAATCTTCAGTATCCGAATGCCACCCGATCACCTGCATATCGGCAGCCTGGGCATCAAATTCATCCCAATACTGGGCCTTTGGCATGGTTTTGAGGTTGACCTTTATTTTGATTTTGGCCAGCATGGAGACCACTGCTTCTGCGATTTTTGCATCATTTACATATCGGTTATTCGGCCCGATCATGGTGGCTTCAAAACCGTTTTCCAGCCCGGCCTCTTTCATCAGGGCCTTGGCCTTTTTGAGATCATACCGGGGAACCAGCGCCGGGTTGTATCCCATATACCCTTTGGGGCCCTGCTGTCCGGCCGGAGAAGCCGTGCCTTTCATGATTTTCTTGGCAATCCCGACATTGTTGATGGCGTGGACGATTGCTTGCCGCACACGTACGTCCTTGAACTCGGGACGTCGTTTCTGGTTTAACTGAACGGTGATAATCCGGCCCCCTGAATAGGTCACCATCTTGACTTTTTTATCACTGCGGATTCTCTGAAAATCAGTGGGCGGCACCGGGGTAATAAAATCGATGTCCCCGGAGAGCAGCGCCGCCACGCGGGTGGCATTCTCTTTGATCGGGGTCAGGATTATCTTGTCCACATTGCCCGGGGAGTCCTTATCCCAGTAATCGGCAAATCTTTCAAAAACATATTTGGCTCCCTGCTCCCATTCGACAACCTTGTACGCACCCGTACCAGATGAATTGTGGAGGGCAAATGAAGGACCGATTTTGACAACCGCATCTTTGGGCTGTCCCTTATCATCGGTGCCGGTATAAAATTTGCTGTCCAAAGGAAAGATATAGGTCGCCATGTTGATCAGCAGCGCATACGGTTTCTTGGTCTTGATATCCAGGGTATAATCGTCGACGATAAATAGCCCTTCAAACGGCGTAAAGAGACCTTTAAAATCCGGGCTCTTATAAAAGCGATCAAAGGTAAATTTGACATCTTTGGCCGTAAACGGGTTGCCGCTATGGAATTTAACCCCTTTTCGCAGATAAAAGCGCATGGTCAGCTCGTCCAGCCGCTCCCACTTTACGGCCAGACGGGGTTCAAAACTCATATCCTGGGCATAACGGACGAGGGGGTCAAAGGCCCAGTGTGAAAACTGGAGCATTCCGCCCGACAACTGTACCTGTGGATCCTGTGATACAGGACCCGCATCCAGACCCAGTTTCAAAGTTTTCGCACCTGCTACTGCCCCCAAGGAAAAAAGCATCAAAACGGTTAGACAGAGTATAAATAATTTTTTCATTTTTCCCTCCTTTTTCACCCTTTGTGGTTAATTTTTAATCTCTTAAGTTGGTAACTACCCAATCGGAAACTATAAATGATATATTTCCATAGGTCAAGAACGATAATTTTTTCCTTCGCATTTTTTGTCGGCATAAAGTGTTAGGGAATTGAGCTATAAATCATAACAAATTGAAAATTATGTAGATTATGTCGTTTGGTTTGTGTTGTTATCAAACGTTAATCGGAAAATTAGGCTATTTTTAAAAAATCTCAATTTTGTTTACTCGAAAACTTCAAATTTCGATTTCCATCTCTATGGTAAAAGACAATCCGAAGATTGCTTTTTGTTCCGGATCGTGCTTCATTGATATTCATTCGAATAGCGCGAAAATGGACAGCCATAGTCTATTTTCAATCAACAGTCTTTGCTTTTTATCTGAATTGATGCATTCGAGGTTTACAATAACGATTTTCACAACCAGAATGGACATCAAGGCGAATCAATGTTTGGTTTTTTAAAATCGGTGAGTCTTCCCAACATCAGAGAATTCCCCCTGGAGACTTATTCCATTAAGTTTTCCTTAGACAAATTGACCCTAGGTGTCGATAACATTCGTTACGATGTTCACCTGAGCCCCAGTTTCTGCACGGCAAGCAAAAAATTTGTAACCCAACTGTTTGCCAGATATTCTCAGGTTGGAGAAATGCCGGGAATGGGCGGTCCCGCAAAGTGGAATAAGGAAAGAGATGAGTTTAAACTTCTTTGCCGCCATATCATGGTTGAGGCTGTTAACCAGGCGAAGCTAAAGACTGAGATTGAGGTCGATTTTCTGGCTCAAACTGCAGTAATCAAGTGGTTGATAGAAGAAGTGCGAAACCAATATGAAACGATGGTGGAAAGTCTTAAAAATAGCATAAGAAAGTGCGAGCTGTCATACCAACAGGATCTCCGCGAGATCGTAGGACTTAAAGAAGAGCTTTTTAGTGTCCAAAAAAGAAAAAAATCGATTTTGCTCAATGTGGGTAAGGAGCTGTTTCGCTATTTCAGTGATGTGCAATTTAGGGATTTGAAGGAAATGCGCGAGGCGAATTTCGGGGCCCAGGCCGTCCTTCCCAAGGATCTATTTTCCAATCCGTTATTCCATTTAGAAAATCGCAATGATGATCTATTTATGACCGAGGAATATATTTTGCTTGGCCATCGTTTCGAAGATCTGAATGCATACAATTCATTAATATTGTTAATAAAAACACTCCTCGGTGAGATTGGCACAATCCATCGTTCGGAACGGGACCTCTCGGGAGAACCGGTGTCCATTCCATACGAAAAAGAGAAAACCTTGGAAAAGAAACAGAAGGACAACCTTGACCGGGAAGTAGATGGTTGGACAAAAGAAGCGAGTAACGTGGATATTTTGTTTAACTATTTTCAATCGAAGGATCGATACAAAAGATTGAAAAGACAAAAAAGAGCCAAACAGGATCTGTTCCACCTCAAGAAACAGGCCGAAGATCAAAGGCAACTGTTGAATTTTTTCTATGAGAGGTTTCAAAAAAGAGGAGCCATAAAGAACATTGCCGCTTTTTACGAAATGCTGCCTATTTATCAAAATTATTGTCCGCCCTTGTCCCCACATCAGATCTTACACTGTCTGATCGCACGAAAAGAAAGAAGACAGATAATTAGCCGAATCAGACGATTGAAGGAATTTTACGGGAAGTCTTTTTCTTTGGCACCCCTTCGGAAGAGTGTCAAAAGGATTAAAAAAATTAGAAAAAAGAAAAAAGAGAAATATCTGATCCAATATCTCAAAGACTTTTGTCGATATCACAAGGATCTTGGAAATTTTAATATGCTCAATGAAGGTATGGAAAGCGTGAATCTCTTATCAGAAGAAAAAATAATCAATCTCTCCCGGGCGAATCGTGTTTTGTATGAGTTTCTATTACCCCACGAACAAGTGCCGGAAGAAAAGCAGATCATAAATCATGTGATTATTAAAGCAGATGTCAGGGGTTCCACCGATCTGACCCACCAAATGGAGAAAAAAGGATTGACTCCTGCTTC
>Ga0255053_10001346_pt1 | contig 13613 bp, 11 predicted proteins | sample JV7_2_22_MG_FD_188635 | JGI IMG/M metagenome (GOLD analysis project Ga0255053, IMG submission 188635) | Seawater microbial communities from Jervis Inlet, British Columbia, Canada - JV7_2_22 | ecosystem: Environmental > Aquatic > Marine > Inlet | place: Canada: British Columbia | collected...
CGTCGGCGTGCCTGCCTTGGTTTTCGTGTCGTTGCTGCAAAAGGATATCGTCCTCCTGGATGCCACCAAGATATGGTCGGCCGCCCTCGCCGTCGCGCTAGGGTGTGCCGTTGTCGCTATTATTGTTTTCAAATCGCTCCGGCAGAAACACTCAGGGCTGTATGTTGCCATTTCATTAATGAACACCGTCAACATCCCTTTCCCCATTATCTACCTGGCCTATGGGACTGAGGGGCTAGTATCAGCTACGTTGTACTATATTCCTAACATCGTTCTCCTGTACTCCTTCGGTGTGTACTTCATGTCAGGGAAAGACTGGAAGGGGAACGTCAAGGAAGTTTTACGGCAGCCGGTGGTCTATGTCACATTCCTGGGATTGACCTTCAATTTCCTAAAGGTACCGGTGCCACATCTGGTTATGAACTCGCTGGACTTCATCAGTATGATGACAATACCCCTCGTCCTCATCGTCCTCGGCTATAACATGTCGAAGGTCAGGGCGACCTCGTTCCCGACTACACTACTGGCCTCATTTTTGCGTATCGGCGTCGGGTTTGGGCTAGGACTTCTCATGGCTTGGGCACTGGGGCTAACCGGTATCGACCGTTTGGTAGTCATCCTAGTAGCGTCGATGCCCGCAGCTGCGTCTACCTCGATTCTCGCTACCAAGTACAACAATGAAGCGGAAATTGTATCCAGCGTTGTGTTCCTGACAACACTGGCCAGTATCGGCGTCATTCCCGTTCTGCTCCACTATTTCAGATAGTTGGTTTGGACGGCGTTTCGTCCGTAGCTGTCCTCATAAGCCCTTGGTCGCTGGTTCAATCCCAGCCATTGCCACTTACAATATGACCAGAAGCTTTTTGTCTCTAAGATATTCCTTTACCTGCTTAATGCTCAATATGCGATAATGAAAAACAGAAGCTGCTAATAGAATCTGTGCCCCACCTTGTATTACTGCCTCATAGAAATGCTCTAAAGTTCCTGCTCCTCCGGATGCTACTACAGGAAGATCAACCGCATCTGAAATGGCCTTTGTATAATCTAGATCATAGCCGGTTTGTGTGCCATCTCCATCCATACTTGTGGGTAGTATTGTTCCAGCACCGAACTCCTGGCATTGCTTTGCCCATGATATCGCATCTTGCCCAACTGGTTTTGTTCCACCAGATACAACCAATTCAAAGCCAGAAGGCATATCGTTGTTTCTTTTAGCATCAATAGCTATAGTAACTTTTTCACTCCCAAATTTCATCGACGCTTGTTTTACAAGGTCCGGGTTTTTTACAGCGGCACTATTCATGGATACTTTATTAGCTCCAGCCTCCAGAACCATTTCGATGTCCTCTATACTGGAAATACCACCACCCACAGTCAAAGGGATATCAATAACTGAAGATACGTTTCTAACCCATTCGAGCCTTGTCTTTCTGTTTTCCACAGTCGCTGCGATATCCAGCATGGCCAACTCATCAGCGCCCTCATTTTGATAGTACGAAGCATTTTCAACAGGGTCACCTGCATCTTTCAGGTCTACGAAATGTATCCCCTTTACTATTCTGCCGTCTTTCATGTCGAGACACGGCATAATCTTTATTATATTCATTAACATATATCCTTTCTGTAACTTGATGTTAGTTATTAGATAGAGTCTACCACAAGACAAGTTCTCCCATCATCTAAATTTAATCCCATTCGCTGCCTTTGAGCTTAGGGTAGTTCAATACCCTGTTTAGAGTCGGACTCCCCATGAAACAATTACTAATTGCTCCAGTGGCTAAGTCCATAGTCGTTAAGTATCGCTTATAAGATTGAATAAATATCAAGGTGTAGGTTAGGAATAACCGCTCTCCGGTCTCTTCATCTCAAATTCTGCCGTTGTTTTACAGTACATGTCTCCACCCAACCGACCTATAGCCCCAAGTTGTGAATTGGGGATCTCGTTGTTAATCCATATCTCGTCTTTTATATGTACGAGCATAACTTCCCCTATTACTAAGTTAGAAATATTAGGATCGTCCCCAAACTGAAGGGTCTGTTGTACCCTGCACTCCATATTTACAGGTGACTCAGCCAACCTTGGTGCTTTTACTATATCGCTATTTATCGGTGTCAGACCAACTTCGTCAAACTCACTTATGGAGATTGGGTAGTAAGCGGCTGTTTTGTTCATTGCATCAGCTAAATTTTCATTTACAGTATTAATTACGAAATCCTTGGAAAATTCTATATTTCTGATGGTGTCCTTCTTATGGCCATCTCTATGTGATCCGATACTTACACAAATTAGATTTGGATGTAAACTCACCGACATTAAACAGCTAAAAGGAGCAAGGTTAAACACCCCTTCCTCACTAATCGTGGAAACCCAAGCTATAGGTCGTGGTATAATTATACTCACCATTAGGTGATGTGCACTTCTGTGATCCAAATCTGCAGGATTAAGTTTCATAAGTTATTACCCCCTAAATCGTCACAATGATTATTTCTAGAGAATTTATCCCAGAGTCGAACTCCACCTGAAACAATGCTTGAGTTTGCGACTGTCATACGAAAAATCCCAGTTATATGCTCAGAATGCACCTATTTCCATTGCACCCACTTTATCAGACACGTGAACTGAAAAGATTATCCCCATAGCTTCATAAAAAGCATGTTGAGATTGATAAAGGACTCATCATATATACTGGTGGATTAAACCGCTATTTTCAGTAAATTTATAGCATTTTGCAAAAATATTTGTTCCTTTTCTTTATCAGGTATACACATTCGTTCTATTGATGCAATTGTTTCTATGGTAAGCCCGAATTTTGGTCCTAACGGGGCATCCGTTCCAAAAAGTATATGGTCAGCACCGAAAAAAGCATATCCACACATTAGCGCCGCTGTATTTCCGTAAACTGCTGTATCATTGTAAAACTTGCGGAAATGTTCTTCCGGTTTACGGATGGGATGACCTATTCCAAGCCTCTCAGCCATCAGCCACTTTATCCGCTTTTCGAAATAAGGAATCATGCTTCCACAGTGGTGGGTGATAAATTTAATATCGGGATGCTCTAGGAAGATACCAGATGATACCAACCGCATCATAGCCGATGCGGTTTCAAATGGCCAGGCCAAAATTCCTCCTCCCAAATCACCTAGCCGCTCGTTAGTACAGGGGTGAATCCATATTGGCAGGTCATAATTGGCCATTTTTTCGTAAAGTGGTTTTATTTTGGGATCGTCCAGCATTACCCCATTTATTGTAGTATATATCTGCACACCTTTGAATCCCAACTGGGTAATTGCCCTGTCAGCCTCTTCCAATGCAGCATCAATATCACTCATAGGTAAGCAAGCCACAGCACCGATAAACTTGTCCGGGTATGAATCTACAATTTCAGCAAGTTCATCATTGGCGATTCTGGCCAGTTCCACTGCTTCTGTCGGGGAAACAAGCGATTCTAAAGCGGGTTGGGCAATTGTTAAAACATGTAATACATCGGGATATCTACACATATGCCGTAGTCTCATATCAAGGTCGACAATGGCACGATTTTTTGCTTCTATTGTTTGGAGTACCGCTTTGTTCTTCTGGCTGTAGGTTTCCAAATATCTCTTTGGTAAAATATGTGCGAAAATATCAATTTTCATATTCTCTCCTTGTTTCTATTTATTATTTTTGAATTATGTTTTGGTTTGATTATACCAACCGCTATACCTCGTTCAGATAATATATCTTCCGGATCTGATCGCCGAGAGAGCTACACGTTCGGAAGTGATTATAATCTTTCGAGAAAACAAAAACAAGAGAGTCAAACTCCACCTCGAAAAGACCAAAAAGGAAGCGTTTTAGCTAACAAATAGCTAACGGACGGAACGCGACTATATAACACAAAACGGTAGTATAGGTATAAAATATGAATTTCGATTTAGACAGAAAAACACCAAACTGAACGTAACGGGACTATAAAGGACACCATCTATTCTATACTATTGGCTGGCGGCCACCGAGGGGCTATGAAACCGAGACCGTAATAGTGCTACCAAGACAATAGCGGTGAAGGCAAGTAGGGCGCAGATGAGAAAAGCCAGCCGATAGCTGCCGGTGAGGTCAAAGAGGTAGCCGGTGACAAACGGGCCGACGGCGCCACCGATGGTAAAGCTGAGGCTGACAACCCCGAGAATAAAGCCGTGTGATTTTATACCAAAGAGGTCGGCGACGATAATCGGCTCCATGGTGCCGCTGGCACCCACCGAGATTCCGTATGTAGCGGCAAAGAGATAGAGCATCCCTATCTCTCGCACCGGTACGAGCCAGAACAGGGCGGCGGACATCAGCACCAGGCCGATGCCAAGCACCCAGCGGCTGCCGATTCTATCGGCGAGATAGCCCATTATGATGCCAGACACTGCCTGAACACCTCCCGTGATGGCCAGGACATTGGCCGCCGTGGCGGGGGTAATACCCATATCAGTGATGTGGGGGACGAGGTGGATGCTGACGGCAAAGATGCAATAGCCCACGAAGGCGAAAATAGCAGCTACCATCCAGAACTGCCGGGTGGCCACTGCCTCATGCAGGGTTAATCCCCCGGCGGTCGGGGTTGGCTCCAAGCGCTCTACTTCCCGCTGGCCGTAAGGCACCAGTCCCATCTGGGACGGGTCGCGCTTAAGGTACTGCGCTGCCACGATGCCGATGGTCAGCACTAGGCCGCCGATGATAACATAAGAAAGTCGCCAGTCGTAGAGGGAGATAAGCCAAGTGGTCAGCGGAGGCACGAAAAAGGTACCCAGACCGATGCCGGTGAGGACGATGCCCGTCATGAAGGCCCTTTTCCTGACGAACCACCGGGCCACGGTGGAGAGCAGGGCGACGAAAACGCCGCCCCCGCCGATACCGGCGAAGAAACCATAGAACAGGTAGAGTTGCCATAAATGATTGGTCAGTGACATCAGCAGAAAACCGACCCCGATGAGGAAGCAGCATAGTGTCATGATGAAGCGGGGGCCGAAGCGGTCGTTGAAGCGGCCCATGACCACCCCCCATAGACCCTGCATTACCATGGAGAAGGTAACCGCCCCGGAAGTGAGTGCCCGGCTCCAGCCGAACTCGGCGGTCATCGGCTTGAAGAAAACACCGAAGGAGAGCCGCGAGCCGTAGGCCAGCAGCATAACCAAAGTGGCAAAGATGACGATGATATAGCCGTAGAAAAATCCTTGACCTTCCTTACCGGGCCGGTAGGCTTCTGGCTTGTCCCTGTTCGTTATCATGCCCTGGCTTCCGTCACCGTGCTGCCACATTATAGCACAGTGGTATCAACCTGAAACAAAGGTGCTGTGTTTTGTTTAGCCTAGTTTTATATTGATCACTATGACCACCAAGCGTGAAATTGACCGGACCTTTTTATTCGAATGCAAGAGCATATAACGAAGCAGTCTTTGAAACTTATACAGACACGTTTCGGTTACTGTTATCGATGAATTGGGGAAACAGGTATTTACTAATCACGGTTATATCTCTTATAGTATGAGAAAATATCCCGCGAGAGTCTCTGTGAATATATCTGACAGAAACGCCAAACTTAGCTCTACACATAATCGGTTCTCTTACGGTTGGATTATTGTGACAGCTAGCGCTTTGATGATTGGCGTTACTTACGGACTTAACTATAGCTTCAGTGTTTATTTTAAACCACTAGCTGATCATTTCGGCTGGGATCGAGCAACAGTTTCTTTCATTTATTCATCCTCGCTGATTATAAGGGGGGGAGTGTCTATCGGCACCGGCTGGCTAGCAGATAAATATTCTGTGCGTTGGGTAATGATAGGCTGTGGGTTCCTGATGGGTCTGGGTTTTTTACTTTCCAGTCAAGTCACCGAGTTATGGCAATTCTTCCTGACCTATGCCATCATCGAAGCAATAGGCCTTAGTGGTACCTTCGGTGTTGGTACTGCCATCGTCGCTCGTTGGTTTACGAAAAACCGGGGGCTGGCACTGGGTATTGCGGCATCCGGCTCAGGATTGGGAACACTTTTCATTGTGCCAGGCATCGAACGTCTTATCGCCGCTGTCGATTGGTCACAAGCTTTCATCGTTTGTGGCATCGTTGCCGGGATTTTGATGATTACCGCTGCCGTCTTTCTACGAGAACCTCACCGGCAGCTAACAGCCTCATATTCATCAGATAACATCAATCTCCAAGATCAAAGTGTATCCATTAAAGAAGCCTTCAAGGACACTCGAATGCTGCTGATAGCACTCTCGTTTTTATTCTTTTTCTTCGGGATACAGATAGTAATGGTACATCTAGTCAATTACGCCACAGATACCGGCATTGATCCCCTTATTTCCGCTACTTTTATTAGCGTAATCGGGGCAGTAAGTATCGCAGGAAGATTATCTGTCGGCCTAGGAGCAGATCGGATAGGTATCATTAACAGTTTGCTCCTTACACGAGGTTTCCTTGTACTCTCCTTCTTACTCCTTTTATTCACCAACTCGACCTGGTCTTTCTACATGTTCGCGGTGCTGTTCAGTATACCGTACGGGGGAGAGATAACACAGATTCCCTTGGTTATTGGTCGATACTTCGGAACGCGATCCATGGCGACACTGATGGGAGTAAACGTCTTCGTCGTTACTATCGGGGGTGCCTTGGGGCCGTGGTTAGCCGGTAAAATTTTTGACCTCACCGGAAGCTACGATTGGGCATTCATTGCCGGTGCTGTCGCTGCTGTGTTTTCGGTGGGAATGGTATTACTATTGAGAAACCAAGACAGGCAACATGCGAGACGTAAAAATGGCTTCTGAAACTCTAACCCGCCCCAATAAAGGATGCCACTTGTTAAGATAGGGTCACCGGATTTTAACCTTAGGAGCAGGTCAACAGTGCATGATGAAAAGACCCTGATTTTTATCGGTCATGTAAATATAACCTCGCTTGTCAACCAGAACGTCTTCACACTGACATACCAGCTTGGTGAATGGTGTCTGTCCCAACCGCTTTTCGGGATCAGGTGGAACGTAATAACCAATCTCTTTTGGCAAGTAAGGATCGCTTATGTCGAATTCATACCTTTCCCCGGTGTTGATTTCAAAGGCAAATTCGGCATGTTTGGGAGGGTGGGTGATTTGTAACAACTACTGGCTGGTATAGTTACTCAATAATTGCATAAAATCATAAACGGGTGTAGATTATGTTTGAAATTAATATTATGGAGAACTGAAAGGATGTGAGTGGCTAAAACCCTTGGATTTCTACAGGACAAAGGAACGCACATTGCCTAAGCTATGGTAATAAAAAAGTATTTACAGGAGGAGTAGTTAAAATGACCGAAGGATCACAACCGATATACAAAATTAAGGCTGATAGAAATATTTTTGTCATCATGAGTGACGGGGTACGTATCGCGCTCGATGTGTACCGGCCCGATGCCGACGGTAAGTTCCCAGCATTACTGGGTATGTCTCCATATGGTAAGGATCTCCAGGTACTTCCTTTAAAAACACAGAGCAAGGGCACCGGCTCACAACTTTGGGACGGGCCGATTGAGGCTGGAGATCCCGAATACATCGTGCCGAGGGGTTATGTCCACGTCATCGGCGATTTCAGGGGCAGCGGCGACTCGGAGGGCGAACTGATGCAGGGTGACCCTCGCCAGGCGCGAGATGGCTACGAGGTAATCGAGTGGATAGCCCAGCAGCCTTGGTGCGACGGTAATGTCGGCATGCTCGGCATCTCGGCATTTGCCATGTTCCAGGTACGTGTCGCTATTGAACAGCCGCCACATCTCAAAGCTATTTTCCCCTGGGAGCCGCATTGTGATACCGAGCCAACAGGTGTTATCGGTTCCGGGACATGGCGGATATATAGCGGTCGTCCCATGGATCCCGGGGGCAACAACGGTAGCGGTCAGGCCCCAAGAAACCCGGTATCAGCACTCATGAAAAAGCTCGGCAAGGAAGAATTTGAAAAGGTGCAGCGGGAAAGGCTGGAGGACCCTGACCTGATTCAGTACAGCTACTTCTGGAGCATAGCCAGGTACTGGTTTAAAAATCCCTTCTTTGCCGACCAGCTACTAGACCCCGATGGCAAATACCTTAAGGCAAAACCGCTGGAACTCGAAAAGATAAAAGTGCCCACCTTCACCGGCGGGCCATGGTTGGCCGGTTGGGCTGGTGATGCCCTTTCACTTTTTAATAGAGTCAGTGCGCCCACGAAGGTATTGATGGGATCTCCCGGTGCCGATGTCCGTCCCTGGCGGGCCCAAAACGAGGAGTTGATAAGGTGGATGGACCACTGGCTTAAAGGGCTAGACACCGGAATGATGGAGGAACCTCCAATCAAGGCCTATGTTACGGGGGCTGAAGAGTGGCGTTATGAAAACGAGTGGCCCTTGGCCAAGACCAAGTGGACCAAATTCTATCTCCGTAGCTGGAGAAGGCTGTTAGAAGAAGCACCCAGTACCACTGATGATGATGATCCCGATTGCTTTGTCCAAGAACCTCTCGCTGTCACCAGTACCGTACAATCGGTGAAGTATACCACCCCTCCTCTGCCTAGGGATACGCTGGTCATCGGCCCCATGGCTTTTTACTGGTACGCCGCCATTGACCAAGAGGATACTACCTGGAATGTCAGGTTGAGAGACCTGGACGAATATGGGAATCAGGTGGTAGTATGCCCTCCACAGCAGTTTGACCTCTCGGACAGGTGCTGGATTAGGGCATCATACCGGACGTTGGATGAAAAGAGGTCACAGCCCCATACACCCTGGCACACAAATAAGAAGGAGTTGTGTAAACCCGGGCAGGTATATCAGCACGTGATTGGACTCGACTCCACCTCACACCTGTTTAAAGCCGGCCATCGAATTCAGCTGGAGATTTGTTCCCTGGACGTGGTCCCTGGTTACCTGCACCTTTGCAGCAGCAAAACGGTGGTACACAAAATTTATCACTCAACAAAATACACGTCATATCTACTCCTGCCCATTATTCCGACCTAAGCTTGATAAAGGATAAAAGCGGCCCCCTTTTCAAGAAGGGGGCTCTAGTGGAGACGGGGGAAACCCTGTCTCTCCCTGAAACAATTTTGTGCTTTGTTTAATACCAATCAGTATTTACCAATGAATGAACATAGGGATCACTGATCTTTTGTGGATATACCTATACTCAGTGGAAATCATGAAAACCATCAGCGACCTCTGACGATATAAATCCTGGTAAAACTATCCGTATTAGGCTAATGGAGTAGTGATGGTATGTCTTTAGATGCATTCTCCAGCATTCTGAGCTTTTCCTCGGTTTCTTTCCGTCTGGACTTGAACTCTGGAATAAGGTCGGTAGACCTTAAATAGAAATCACTTACCTTTTCAACTTCGCTGAGTTCGGATAGGAGTATCGTCACATTCAGAGAGCCCCTTTCTCTGGGATAATCACCGTTTCTGATTACGGCTTGTGGGGTTAGAACTCTCATGTAGTCACCGAGTTCTTTGATCATGTCCATATTCATCTCTTTTGCCGGGCCGGAAACTAGGAACATTGATCGCCTTGAATCAGCCGGATTACACTCTAGTGAAAGCTCGCTGATAGCTTGATCCATTGCTTGAATACCCTTTTGGATTTCGGCGCCTTTCTTCTTGAAATCACTTCCCCAACTCTTGGGCCATTTGAATACCGGCATTTCTTCTGTACCGTAACCGATTACGGTCCAGCCGGTAATCGTCTGGAAAATGTCCCCTGCATCAACGGTCTTAGCCCCGATGTATTTAGATTTTTTCTCTTCACCAGAGCAGAGAAGGTTATAAAACGGGGCGGTTATCATGGAGTTTATTTTGGTAATATTGCTTCGGACAGACGAGTATTTGCGAATATATCTCTGGTTATCAACGAGAATAACAGCATCAGCTACGGAGTAACAGGACTTAAGACAGGTAGCCACGTTGTAGATAGTCCGCTCCTCGGTAGACTCTTCGTGTTCAAAAGGAAGGACAATGAGGTCATAAATCGGCTTGTCCAAGTAACGTTCCTTTAAATGCTGGGTTATAACCGATATTGCGCCTGAGCCGGTGCCACCAGCAGCGCCAGCGATAAGCAGGAAAGCGTCCGTTTCAAAGAAACGCTTGGTGGTTCTGATAGCCTCGATAATCTTATCAGCATCTTGTCTGGCGATATCGGCACCAAGCTCGTTTACTTTACCGACACCATGTCCACCGGTCTGGCGACCGCCGATTAATATCCGATGGCGCGGATCTTTTGAGATATTGGTTAAACCGCCTAAATCGGCAGAGTCTGAGTTAACAGCAAAAGCACCGGTAACTATTGTCATACCTCGCCGACCACGAGCTTTGGCGTTCATTGAAGCAAACTCATCAGCGATTCTGCCACCGCATTGTCCTAAACCTACAACCAGTAATTTCATATTCCACCTCGATATTAGTAATTAGCATCGAGTTTATACTTGTGCTCTTATAATCTTATGTTGTCAAGGATCACTAATATATAGTTAATTAGTCATCACCCTTAAAGATTAGTCGACAATTATTTTATATACGTATTAGATTATTATCCGATCAAAAGCAATATTGGACGATGGTAATACAACTAGTTTCTGTTTGAAATGGTACTTTATGATTATTGTAACTATATCTAAACAGATATATAAATAAATTAAGAGGTATGGTAGTTATTATTAATCGAGGGGATTCGCAATGCAAAATTTAGAGGACAAAGTTAAGATAAAATCCGAAGAGGCTTCCCAGATTCTTGATGACTATAAGCAAAGGATCAGTCAGGTTATTGAAGAGGAGAGGGAAGAGATAAAGTTAAATGCTGAAGATGAAGCTAATACTATCAAAACAAGAGCATTGAACGAAGCTAAAGATATAAAGAATCAGGCGAAAAAGGAAGCTGCTGATATTGTTAATGAAGCGCAGAAGAAAATGGATGCAGCTAAGATAAGGATTAATCAGGAGGCGAAAGATATTTTAGCCAAAGCTCAGAAGGAAGCAGAGGAAAGTAAGATTCGTACTGATCAAGAAGCTGCTAAGGTCATGGCTGAAGCGCAGGATGAAAGGGAGAGCATAAAGAAGTCAGCTGGTCAAAAGGCTGCTGATATTGTAGCAAAAGCCGAGGAGCAAGCAAAGGACATCTTAGCAGATGCGCGGAGAGAAGCTGAAAAAGCTAAGCAAGAAACAGAGAAATATATTGAAGATACAAAGCAGAAAACTGAGCAGATAATATCAACTTTTAAAAAGGAGGCTATAAAAAAAGCTGAGAAGGAATCAGCTGAAATTATTGCCAACTCAGAAAAAAGGGCTACTCAAGTAATTAGTGATGCAGAGATGAGAATACAAAGAGAGGTAGAGGAGTATAAAAGTCAGGAAATCGAATGTTTATTAGCAAAGGCAAAAGAGGGGTCTTCCAGAATAATAATAGAAGCTAAGCGGAATGCAGAAAAAGAAGTAATCAAGATAAAAGAGGATGCAGAGAAACAAGCGAAAAAGATCCGTGAAAAAGCTGAAACAGAAGCCAAAGAATCAGCTAGATTCACTGCAGAATTGAGGCTGAAAACTGAACAAGAACTTGAAGAGAAACGAGCAAAGGCATAAAAAGAAGCGGCTCAGATTATTAAAACTGAAAGAGAGAACGCAATAACCGAGTCTGTTGCCATATTAGAGACCCTATATCTACCTGAAACAATTTTGTGTTTTATTCTTTAAGCCGCGGCGAAACCATTTTTAGTGAAATGGTCAAGTTGACTTAAAAAATATATTCCACTAACATATTCATTGATTCGATAGCAATAATAATGGTGTTTGAGCTGATCTAAGATATAGTAGTATTTATTGCCAACCGCCCATAAGAAAGGACATGTGAATTTGTCTCTCAAGTTTCGAGTCTTTCTTCACAGTTACCTGGGATTTAACAGCAACTCTACTTTGATATATGGGGAGAAGGATGCAATCTTGATCGATGCTTCCCAACTCCTTAGCGATACTCACCGAATGGTTGCAGATATTATTACCATGCGCAAGAATCTTACTCACATTTATGTATCACACTTTCATCCTGATCACCATTTTGGTTTACAAGTTCTTAAGAACGCGTTTCCGAAGGCTATGATCGTAGCTCTACCAAGCGTGGTAAAGGACATCGTTTCCACTTCCAGCGATAAGATCGATATGTGGGCGATTGATCGCTTTGGTCCCGACGATATCCCCCACAAGACCACCATCCCTACACCTCTAGATATGCCGTGCTTGTTTCTTGAGGGTGAAGAGATTCAGGTCTCAGATAACTGGGAGGGTGACAGCGTTAATAACTCCGTGGTCTGGATTCCATCGATCAAGGTAGTCTGCGCTACCGACGTTGCTTTCCATGACTGCCATTTATGGCCGATCGAAAGCAATGTTATGCGTCGGGTAAAGTGGCATTCCTCAATTGATCGGCTAAGGGAGTTTGATGCTCGTATCGTAATCCCCGGTCACTGCGATAATGCCAAGATTCGTCTTATGGAAGAGGTTCAGGAGAAAGGTTCGCTTACCTACACGGAATGCATAGACTGGTCACTTAAATATCTGGATAACTACGAAGAGGTATATAACACTGCCAAAACCGGATTAGCGATGGTAGAAGCCATGACCAATCTTTACCCTAACGTTAAGGCCGAAGACTTCGCCATTCACTGGCAGGCCAGGCTGCTATTCCCACATAGCAGCCCTGATTGGCTCACACCACTACCGGGTGAACCGGGCAAGATTTTCCTGAATCCAAGTGGTGGATATGATGGTGATCCACCTCGCGAATGACAGCCAGGTGTAAACGCAATTGTTGCTCTACCTTTTTCAGGAATAAAAGACTGAATTAAAACCGGAACTCTCTTTACCGAATACAGCAGGCATAACGATCATTCTTTTTAGAGTCGAACTCCACCTGAAACAATGCTCTGTTTTGTATAGTACTGATATCTATAAAACGTACCCAGAAAAACCCTAATGTTCCATGTTTTTATATTTTTCGGGTACATCTCCAACGAATTTAAGCGGCCACTCAGTAGGACCAAACCTGGCATCGATGAAAATGAGCGGCTTACCTACCCGGATGATCTTCAACGGCTCGTGGCTCATTCCCGCCGGGATATAGGCGTAGAAGGGATAATCGATCTTACGCCATTCATCGTCCAGGTAGAATTCCACATCGGCATCGAACTCTACAAAATTTTGCGCACCAAAGAGGTATATCCACTGGTCGCGGTCTGGGTGGATGTGGGGAGCCATGCCAATCTCGTCTTCCGGTTTGTCGATATAGGCGAATCCCAGCATCAGTTGAGAGCCCGGGATATCCCTCTCTCCCCCCGAACCGATCATCGGCATAGTGATGCTCTTGTGTAAGGATTTCCGAGGTTTGAATTCGATCAGATTAGACTCGTGCCTTAAATTTCCTATTCGTACTTTTTCTGGCATAAGGGGTATCTCCTTAGTTGATATCGCATTTTACATGGTGGAGACGGGGGAGAGTCGAACTCCCCGTCCAAAAGAAGCTGCCCAGGATATCCTACAAGCTTAGCCAGCTCTTTAATCTTATCCGGCTTACCTTAACTGGCCTAGTTAAGCCAGACCAGCCG
>Ga0255053_10001349_pt1 | contig 13607 bp, 10 predicted proteins | sample JV7_2_22_MG_FD_188635 | JGI IMG/M metagenome (GOLD analysis project Ga0255053, IMG submission 188635) | Seawater microbial communities from Jervis Inlet, British Columbia, Canada - JV7_2_22 | ecosystem: Environmental > Aquatic > Marine > Inlet | place: Canada: British Columbia | collected...
TCCCCACCCGACGAAGTCGACCTCAACCAGGTCGTCGCCTACAACATCCGCGAAGCCCGCCAGCTACGCGGCTGGACCCAAGAAGAACTCGCCGAACGCCTCGAGCCCTACCTCGGGCAACGGCTCAGCCAAGCCGGCATCTCGGCCATCGAACGCGCCTGGGACGGAGACCGGCGTCGCGAATTCGACGCCCACGAACTCCTCATCTACTCCATGGTGTTCGACCTCCCCATCATCTGGTTCCTCCTCCCCCCACCCGACGACCACCGCCGCCTGCGAGCCACCACCCGCAGCGTCGACGAGCTCTACGCCTCCGTCCTCGGCTGGCCCAGCCAACTCGAGCCCGTCTACGAACGGCTCCGCCAGATCGGCGTTGCCGACCCCACCCTCGCTGAGGAGACCGTGGAGAAGATCACCGGCGCCCCCAGCGGCGGCCGCGAATGGAGCTATCGGGAACGGCGCAAAGAACTCCTCCTCGCCCTCCTCGACCAACACGCCGACTCACTCGATGGCGCCGTCGACGAACTCGGCCGCATCGTCGACCACCTCCGCCAAGTCGGCATCCGCGGCTTCATCGCCGAACACACCAGCGACGAAGACTTCACCTACCTCGAAGGCCACCCCCCAACCGAAGACCTACCGTCCCCCGACACAAACCAGACAGCACCAGACGACACCAACCAGGACGGAACGGACACCGAGGGCGAGGCGGAGCATGAGTAGGCGAGGCGCGGTGCGGCGCCGCTGCACGCGTTGTGGCGCCAGCGTCAGGGACGGGCGATGCCCGAAAGGCCATGAAGGTTGGTCGTGGAGCTTCACGATCGACACCGCCCCTGTCGGGGCGCCGCGACGACAGGTCACGCGCTCGGGGTTCCAGACGAAACGCGAAGCGCTCGAGGCTCTGAGTCAGCTTCAGGAGCAGCTCCGTGCCCACACCTTTGTCGAGCCGTCGAAGCGGACGCTCGGCGACTACCTGGCAAGGTGGCTCGACGGACTGGGAGCTACCGGGCTGAAGCCAGCGACCATCGCGAGCTACCGCGAGACCGTCGAACTCCGCGTTGTGCCTGAGCTGGGCGAGGTCCCGCTCCAAGCACTCGAACCTTCGGACCTTGACCGGCTCTACGCCAGACTGCTGCAAGAGGGCCGGCGCCGCAAGGAGGGCGGGCTGTCGCCGCGAACCGTCCGTTACGCGCACACCGTGATCCGGAAAGCTCTTTCAGATGCGATGCGTAAGGGTCTTCTGGTTCGCAACGTCGCCGACCTCGCTTCTCCACCGTCGGCCAAGTCAGCTCGTCCCCCGGAGATGAGCTTCTGGACGCCTGAGCAGCTCGCTGTGTTTCTCGCCTCGGTCGCTGAGGATCGGCTCTTCCCGTTGTGGCGTACGGCCGCCTTCACCGGAATGCGCCGCGGTGAGCTCGCCGGGCTCCGCTGGTCAGATGTCGACCTCAAGGGAGACGAGCGCGCACCCGGGCGGATCGCGGTCCGTCGACAGTACACCGGGGATGGCACCGGCTCCTTCAGTTTCCAGCCACCGAAGACCGAGCACGGGCGGCGACTGATCGAACTCGACGCCGAGACCGTGAGCGTGCTGGCGATATGGCGGCGGCGCCAGCTCGAAGAGCGCATGATGCTTGGCCTCGGCGACCGAGCGGACCTCGTGTTCTCTCAACCCAACGGTTCCCCACTGAGACCGGACTCGGGTATCTCCGCAGCCTTTGACCGGCTGGTCGCAGGTGTCGACCTGCCGAGGATCCGGCTCCACGACCTGCGGCATACTCATTGCGCCCACATGATCGCCTCCGGCGCCGACCTCAAGGCCGTCGCGACCCGACTTGGGCATGCCTCGGCGAGTTTCACACTCGATCGCTACGGACACCTACTCCCTGGTCAGCAGGCGGAAGCTGCTGCCCGCGTAGCGGAAATGGTGGATCGCGATTGAAGCCGCTCTGGACGACCCTCGAGCTTCTGATCCGTAGATGGACGCAGACCGTCCACAGCGGTCCGTAGCCGTCCGTTGCCCCCGGAACCAATGGCTTTGCTGTACGCCGCAGTCCCTAGTCGTCCACAGCCGTCCACCGCGAATGGCTCCCAACGATTACGGCCTGACCGCTGCTGGGTCAGTTTGAGCGAGGTCGTCGGTAGGCGAGCATCAGTCGCGGGTGAGCTTCAGCTCGTCTGCCGGGATTAGCCGGTCGAGGTAGTTCTCAACGGCTCTGACCACGAGATAGTTGACGGACATCTCACGCTCCGCGGCCGCCTCAGCTAGGCGTGAGTGCAGCTCCTCCGGAACACGAACGGCGGTGGTCACCCGCTTGCCCTCGTAGACCTTGGGTCGTGCCATGTAGTGCACGGTAGTGGTTTTCGCGCGCGCTGAGTGGATTTCCGCGCGCGAATTGCCCACGAGTGAAAGAAGCCCCACCCGGACCCGAATGTGCTTGCACTCGTCGCCACTCCGTCATCGGAAATGCGCAGGAATCGCGAAACTCATGCCTACCGTAGAAACACAGCGGCTCACATTCGATACAAAGGAAACACAAATGATGCAGCGTGACAGTCTCCCTACCACCGGCGCCGCGTTCTGGTATGTCGGGGCTGGTGACAGCACGACGCTGTTCGTCGGTACGAGCTCAGATGAAACGGACATCGTGGTGCAAGTCGACTTGAACCATATGGTCAAGGCCGAAGATGATGACGAGGCATATGTGCCTCTGATCGACCAGCTAGTCGAACTCTTGCCGGAAGTGGGCGACCGCCCCTATTTGGCTGTGTTCGCACTGACGCACCCGGATGAGGATCACTGCCGTGGCTTCGCCCGGCTTCTCGACGACGTGACAATCGGAGAACTGTGGCTCACGCCGCGTGTCTTCGATGAATACAAGAAGGATCTGAGTGACGACGCAACGGCATTCCGGGAAGAGGCCGACCGTCGCGTGAATCTCGCATCGAAGGGCGACGTGGGGTCAGGTGATCGCGTCCGCGTTGTGGGCCGAGCCGAATTGTTCGACACGGAACCCTATTCCGCCATACCTGAGGCGTTCCGCTCTGGAGCTGGTAGCGAAATCACCGAGCTGGATGGCGAAGAGTTTGCGGATCGATTTCGGGCCTTCATTCACGCACCGTTTGCTGAGGACGGAAATGGTGAGCGAAATGACACGAGCTTGGCGATGCAGGTCACATTGGTCAACGACGATTGCTCACAGCGGTTCCTTCTTCTGGGCGATCTCGCACACGAGACCATCGCCAAGATCGTCGATCGTACGACCGATGACTCCGACCTTGAATGGGACGTGTTGTTGGCTCCGCATCACTGCTCGAAACGGGCGCTGTTCGACGACGATGACACTCCTGATAGCGATGTCATAGACGGCCTTACCGCTGGCGCCGCCGATGGCGCTTGGGTTGTTTCGAGTTCGCCTCCGGTGCCGGCGTCGAACCAAGCCGGTGATGATCCACCGCACCGCATCGCGTGGGACAAATACGGCGAGATTGTTGGCGATGACCAAATCCTGTGCACCGGGGACCACGGCAGCGCGGATGATCCTGATCCGATCGTGTTCGATGTAGGTGACGAGTGCGGCTATACGAAGCCCGACGCGGAACGCGCAATGGAAGAGTCGGCACTTGCCGCGGCAGTTGCTGCGTCGCAACCCAAGCCGGCACGGCCACGAGACCGGACCGGATACGGAATCCTGTGATAACCGGTGGCCAAAAGCAAGCCCTGGAGGACCTCGACGCAATCGCCGCCGCAAGCGATGGTGCCCTGAGCGTCGGACCCGAACGCGATGAGAGCGGCTATCGGGCGGTGGCACTGGGGGCATCAATGCAGGGCGTGCGCCGCTATGGCGGGGGTTTACCTATCGGGGAAACAGAGGACCTCGAGATTTGGATCCCGCGAAACTTCCCGCTCGAAGCGCCGTTGTTGTTCGCGTCCGACTATCGATTCGCCGAGTACGGACACGTAACCGGTAGCAACCTGTGCCTGTATCTGGATTCGGCGTCCCAATGGTCACCTTCCGACGGCATGTTCGGCTTTGTCGATCGTATGGCGCAGTGGTTCGTAGACGCGGCCGCGGGACGCCTCGACCCGGACGGCGCGCCGGTTCATCCCCCGGTCACGGTCGGCCTCGGTTACTCATCAACACAACTCCTCGTACGAGTCGACATCCCACCAGGCAGCCAACGCCGGTTGCTGTGGGCGAACCTCGAACCTGTAAGCAATAGCCGGGTCGACGTCATCCGGTTCCACCGCCATAAGCCTGACGTCACCGAGAGGGTCGCAGCGGTGATCTTGGCCAACTCCGCGATCCGCGGGGACTACGTCGGCCAGTGGCTGGCCTTCATCGCTCAACTCAACGACCTGGGTTTCGAGAAACGAGAAATCGTCCAACACATCATCGAAGTCGCCGCGCTCAACCCGCAGGGCTCGCCTCTGATCGTCATTGTTGGGACGCTAAACCGCGGCACTTCTGGAGACCGCCATCACCACTTGGTGGCGTGGGAGCTGTCCGAAGATCTCGCTGACCGGCTCCGTGGCCTCTCCGACCCCGACGATGAGGATCTCGACGAGCATCTCGAAGTCCTCAACACCTGGGCCGCTAGCGAGCCGTTGCAATGGATTCACGTCAATGAAGCGCGCCCCGCAGTGACGCGCCGCCGAGACGGTGCTTCGTCGATGTCAGCTTTTCGTGGACGCACAGTCGAGATCTGGGGATGCGGAGCGCTCGGCGGTTGGATCGCAGAGTTTGTCGCTAGAGCACAGCCGGCTCGACTCGTGCTACGAGACCACGGTCGGGTAGGCGCCGGACTGATAGTCCGCCAACCCTACGGCGAGGCTGACGTCACCACCCATAAGGCCACGGCCCTCGCCAAGCGATTGGAGGCAATCGATCCGACTATTGACATTGTGTCCGACACGACCAACCTTGTCCAGGCTGGCTCGGAGAATCGGGATCTCGAATCGGTCGACGTCCTCATCAACGCCACGGCCAACCGCTCGGTCTCTGTTCTCCTGGAGCGCTCGGTTGCCGCGTGCGACTCGCCCCCGATTGCGATGTCGGTGGTGACCGACGCTCGCGCCCAACGCGGTGCTTTGTTCGCGACTCGACCTGTCGCGGGTGTTGGTCCGGGATATGTCGAGCGTGAAGCGCTGCGCGAGATGTATGGCCAAGACGAATACTCCCACTTCGTCGACGCCTTCTGGTCACCGGTGGATCTCGCGGATCTGGTGCAGGCTGAACCGGGTTGCTCGGCCCCGACTTTCCATGGTTCGGCAGCCGACACGGCTGGTGTGGCCGCGGTCATGGCCAACCTGATAGCCGACTTCATCGATGGCGATTCGGCTGGCACCGCTGACCTCGCGAGTTCTCCCACCTTGAGTTCTGCCCAAGACCTTGAGCATTCGTTTCATGCGCGCTATGGCTCGCCCTTGTGCGTTGGTGCGAACGACGGCTACCGGATCGTTGTGACCCCACAAGCTCTTAAGACCATGCGTGCAGCCATCGCCGACAGTTTCAACGAAGTGCCCCCGTCTGAAACCGGTGGGGCGCTGTTCGGCCAGCGCGACCGCGCCGCGCGCGTGGTGTGGATCGACGACGCATCACGCGCACCCATCGATAGCGACCGCAGTCCTGGCGGGTTTGTCCGAGGTGTCGAGGGCATCGACGCCCTGGCGGCCTCGATAGAGGCCACGACTCATCACCAATCGACCTATATCGGCGACTGGCACACCCACCCAGACGGCGCCGCTGCGATGTCGCCAACCGACCACAAGGCAGCAGCCAAGCTTCCTGCGGATGGCGCAAGTGTCATCCTGATTAGAGCCGGAGCCCTCGACAAGCCGCAATGGACCGCTCACGTTATGAAGCCAACGGCACCCCGCAACGCAGTTCCTGTGAATACCGGTGCCGGACCCGTCGCGGCGAGCAGGCCCGGCCGTTCCCGCGCCCTCGGGCAGGATGTGGTTGGTGCTCCATGCGACGCGCCGATGCCGCCACGAACGACACTCCCTCCAGTGGCGGACGGCGATCGGCCACTGATCTTGGCACTGTCGGGCGGTGGATTTCGAGCAACACTGGCAGCGGTCGGTGTTCTGCGGTTTCTCGCAGACGCGGATCTACTACGCAATGTTCGCCTGGTATCGGGGGTCTCAGGCGGCTCGATCGCCACCGGCATCCTTGCGTCGCAGTGGTCAGAGGCACGCAATCAGCCGGTGTTCGACACGACAGTCGTCGGCCCGGCACTGAAGGGTGTGGCGGGATCGTCCTTCTTCGCTGAGCTCGTCAGACAATCTTGGAGGGCAGCACTGCCCGGCAGGACTAGAACTACGGTGCTCGCCGATCGGTTGGATCGAAGATTCTTCGACGGACAGCTCCTCGAAGACCTGCCCAGGGGCTGCTGGTTCATGTTCAACGCCACCAACGTCGACGAGGGTGTCCGCTTTCGCTTCGACGCCGACGTCGTCGGCGATTACGTCGTGGGCAGCGTGCCGACGACCGGCACACGGCTGCGCCTTGCCACGGCTGTGGCGGCATCAGCCGCCGTCCCCGGCTACTTTCCCCCACTCGTCCTACGCGATGTCGCCTTTCCCTGTGGCGACAGTCATGGCGTCCGACTGGTGGACGGTGGGATCTACGACAACCTTGGGCTCGAGGCCGTGCTTAGAGAGCGCGCTGAGCTGAGTGATGCCTTCGTGGTGTCCCTCAACGCGGGCATGCGTCTCGACCGAGACTCAGCGGCTGGCCTGGGTCGGGTTCCGCTCGCGGGAGCGCTTTGGCGGGCCAATTCAGTGATGCACCGACAAACCAGTGCTCTGCGCACACGCCGGCTCTATCAGGAGTTCCACTCGTCGAAGGGCCGAACGGGTGTTGCGTTCAACCTGGCCAGCGCGTTCAACGAAGGGACGCTCAGCGACGCAGAAAGAGGCCGTCTTGAGGCGTGGCGATCGGTCAATGCTGAACACACGCCTGTCGATAGGGCAACCCTAAGTGCCCTACCAACATCGTTCTACAGGATTGACAGAGCAACCGCTGAAGCCTTGATCCATCGATCGTGGTGGCTGTGCGGCGCAACGATTTGGGTATACCACCCAGGGGCACTGACGGGTATGCCACGTTGGCAGCCTCTCGACCGGGGATTGTGAGTAAGTGAGGTGGGCTCATGCGGGGCTGGACGCAGAGTCCCCGCCTCGGCCGTGGAACGAGTTCGACAGCGCATCCGTCGACCAGGCCGTTCGGCTCGAACAGCGGCTTGCCGGACTTAGTAGACATAGATCGATCGGCCGAGGACGGCCCCCAGGGCCGCCCGCAGGCCAGCACCTCCCTTGATCATGTAGAGGAAGCTCTCACAGGCTGTGTTCGAGTCGCCATTTTCGGCCAGCGACGGACGTACGGAGATATGTCCTCCAATCACCACAGTGCCCGTTACGTCCGCTTGGTCAGCTGCGGCAGGATTCCAAATCGATCGCGAGTGAAGCCGGCGACTCAGCTGTACGACTCGGGCAGTGCTCCAGGACCCTCGAAGAGCGCGTTTACCAGCAGTACCGCTTGGCGCCGATCGGCTGCGGTCGCCTCTCGGTCGAGATCGAGCACCCATACGTGAACGCCGCTCAGATCCTCACATCCGCATGGCGTCACCCCGGTGCGGACGTGCCGACCAAGGCGTCGCCCGGTGAGCCGCCCCGCCTGCCGCCATAGGTCGACGTCGGCGGAGTCATCCAGGTGGCGAAGCACTACGCCCGTCGACTGAAACTCAAGTGCTATTTCGGGCATCAATGCTTCAACCCGGCGGCGACGACGGTGCTCCTCGATGCTCGTGACTCGGCGCGATGTGGTCATTTCGTGGTCAGCCACCCTTCCGTTGGCGGTCAGGCAGGACCGACTCGAAGCACGAGTCCTTGCACCGCAAGGGTCCTGTCAGCACGCCCGGAGGAACTCGAATCCCCAACCTTCTGATCCGTAGTCAGACGCTCTATCCAAATTGAGCTACGGGCGCTGGATGGCGACAAAGGTAGTGCGACCTACGGTCAACGGGAAGCTCACCGACCCCCGTCACGAGTGCAGCATGGCCAGCAGGAACATGAGGCCAATGAGCGGGATCTCCTCCTCGGGCGAGAAGGACCCGCTGACTAGATCGATGCCGAGGATTGCTGTGGCCACCGCCACTGCTTGGAGGATCGCCGCCTGATGCCTCTCGGCCTCCACAGCTCGTGACCATGGCCAAACCCGAGAAGATCAACACCATCGACAGCATGTGGGCGCGATGGGTGACGCTTCGGGCGGGGGTCTCTTCACCGTTCCGCAGGTGTCCCTGGACCGCACCTCCGCACGATCACATCGAGCATCGCACACCCCCTGGAAACGTCGATCGTGTCACCATGCGGATCCGGGTGGTGTCTCCCCCACCCTCGATTCACAGGCTGGGCCACTGTCGCGATGCGCTGCGGCTGCGGCATCGTGGACGGATGACGATCGGCTCTTCTATCTTCGGCTCTGTGGCAACGACCGTCGTATTCGCCGAGGACAGCTTCATCGTCCGTGAGGGCGTCCGCATGCTGCTGGAAGAGGCCGGGTACGACGTGATCGCCATCGCCGAGGACTACGACGAGCTCATGGCTGCCGTCGAACGGACGCCTCCCGACGTGGTGGTCACCGACATTCGGATGCCTCCCACCCGAACCGACGAGGGGGTGCAGGCCGCTCGCCAGATCCATGAGGAGCATCCCGACATCGGCGTGGTGGTGCTGTCCCAATACGTCGAGCCCGACTATGCGCTGCGTCTGCTCGAGGGAGGCTCCGCGGGGTTCGCCTACCTCCTGAAGGAGCGGGTGGGCGACGTCGGTCAGCTCGTGGCCGCCATCACCGCGGTGCAAGAAGGAGGATCGGTGGTCGATCCGAAGGTCGTCGATGCCCTCGTCGAGGCTCGGCTCAACCGGAAGGAGTCGAAGATCGATCGGCTCACTCCGCGGGAGCGAGAGGTCATGGAAGAGCTGGCCTCCGGCAAGAGCAATTCGGCGATCGCAGGCGCGCTGTTCCTCTCCGAACGAGCCGTCGAGAAGCACATCAACTCGATCTTCACCAAGCTCGACCTGTTGCCGGAGCGGGAATCGAACCGCAGGGTGCGTGCCGTGCTCCTCTATCTGGCAGAGACCGCCACGTGAGGGTGGGGAAAGCCACACCGCGCGATGGATGCCTGCCACCTGGTCCTGGAGAGGCCGGTGGCGCACAATGAGGAAGTGGCAACCATGACAGGACCCGTACGTGTACTCATCGTCGACGACCAGGACGCCTTCCGCACCGCGGCGCGCATGGTCGTGGAGCTGAGCGACGGCTTCAAGGTCGTCGGAGAGGCCGACTCCGGCGAGGAGAGCATTCGCCTCGTCGACGAGCTGACTCCCGACCTGGTGCTCATGGACGTCAAGATGCCCGGCATGGACGGCCTCGAGGCAACACGCCAGATTGTCGCCGGACAGACGTGCACCCACATCGTGGTGCTGTCCACCTACGACGAGTATGCGCCCCAGGCACTCGAGGCGGGCGCGGCAGCCTTCATCTCCAAATCGGACTTCAGTCCAGAGGAGCTCGCCGCCGCGTGGACCGCAGCGACCTAGGAGCCAGCAGCGGCCACCGCCACCAGCGGCAACGATCCCGACACGGTTGTGCATCCACCGGGCGTCGACGTGAGGGTGAAGGTGCCGCCGAGGGTGTCAATCCGGTCGGCCATGTTCCTCAGCCCGGCGCCCGTGGCAGCTCCGGCCACATCGAAACCGGGACCCGAGTCCGTCACCTCGAACGAGAGCGCCACCGCCGTGTCAGAGACGGCGACGTGGACGGGACCCCTCCCGTGCTTCGCGGCGTTCGTCAGCGCCTCCGAGATGCAGAAATAGACGGCGCCTTCGAGTTGGAGCCGGTGCCGCCGGGTCACGTCCACGTCCACCCGAACGTCGAGGAGGGACAACGCAGCCAATGAGGGAACCGCGGCGGCGAGGCCGTCTGACTGCAGCAGTGGCGGATAGATGCCTCGCGCCAGCGTGCGGATCTGATCGATGGCGAGCTGGGTGTCGTTGGCCGTCTCATCGATGAGCGTCGCCGCCCGCTCGCTCCCCTCGCGCTCCGCAAGCCGGCGGGCGAGTCCCAGCTTCACCTTCAGAGCGACGACCAGCTGCTGGGCCCCGTCATGCAAGTCACGTTCCAGGCGCCTCCGTTCGGTGTCCTGAGCGTCGACGAGACGGCGCCGAGATTCCTGCAGCTCCGCTGCCTTGGCTTCGAGCGCAGCGTCCAGCCGGAGTTGGCGCATGACCAGTGCTGCCGAACCGGCCAGATCGGAGACAAGCACGAGTTCTGTGGGGGTGAGCATGTGGCCACGGCTGGTCTCGATCGTGAGGGCCCCCAGCACCTCGCCGTCGTGCTGGATCAGTTCGACTGCACCGGGAAGTGCCGCTGCGTCTACCGCGGCCACCTGATCGCCGGACGGCATTGCAGCGGCAATCGTGAAGCCAGGTCCCTTCGCCAGCCACACAGCAGCCCGCTCCGCACCGACGCCGGCGCGGAGCATCGACGCCATGCGCTCGAGCAGACCGTCCACGCTCTCTGCGGTTGTGAGCTTCCCGGTGGTCTCTGCCAGCACTTCATAGGGCGTCGCCCTCTTGCCGAAGGCGACGCGGGCAGCCCAACGCTGAAGCTTCGTGCGCACCGGCTCGAAAGCGATGGCCACAACGGCAGTGGCGACGATGGACAACACGAGGGCGGATCCGCCGACGAGCGCACCAACGGCGACCACGATCAGTGCGTAGATCGCGGCGATGAAGGCACCGAGCGCAACGAACACGAGTGCTTGGACACCCACCGAACGTCCCGTCCGTAACAGCGCAGCCTCGCTGACGCTCACGTCCTCACCCCCACGGGAACCGAACCGCGAACGGTGGTGCCGCGACCGGGCACCGAATTGACCGTGAGCAGGCCACTCGCCGCATCGACCCTGTCCTCCATGTTGGCCAACCCGGTGCCACCAAGTGACTGCTCCGCGTCGAAACCCCGACCGTCGTCTGTCACTTCGAATGTCAGGAGCCGATCGGCCTGGGCGAGACGCACGTGAGCCTCAGAGGCCGCGGCATATTTGGCGATGTTCTGCAACGCCTCAACCACACAGAAGTAGACGGTCGCCTCGACCTGTTCGTCATAGCGACCTATCCCGTTGGAATCCACTTGTACCGGTACCGGGGAGCGCCGCGCTTGGGCACTGATCGCGGTGCCAAGCCCCTCGGCCTCGAGCAGTGGCGGATAGACACCGCGGGCGAAATCACGCAACACGTCCACAGCCACATCGGCCTCCTGCATCACCTGTCGCAGGAGGGAGGCAGTCTCGGCCCCATCGTCCTTCTCGGCGATGGCTTGTGCCAGACCCAGCTTCACCTTGAGCGCCACGAGCTGTTGCTGTGCGCCGTCGTGCAGATCGCGTTCGAGCTTGCGGCGGGTCTCGTCCTGGACGACGACGAGGCGGCGTCGCGACACGCGCAGCTCTGCGATGCGGGCTTGCAGCGTTCGGGTCAGCAGTCGGTTGCGCAGGGCAAGCCCCATGCCGGAAGCGACCTCACCGGCCAGTCGCAGATCATCGGCAGACAGCCGCTGACCGGCGGGGGCCGCCAGGCTGAGCCGACCCAGCCGCACACCATCCTGGTCGATCGGAAACGAGGTTCCTCCGTCAACGGGAACGTCGCCATCATCAGGCCACCCGGCCGTCTTGACCAACTCATCGCCGTCGGCAACCCACACGATCACCCGCTCCGCACCGGTGCCCTCCACCAGCGACCGGGCCACCCGGTCGAGCAGCGAGTCGTCGGCTGCGGCCACACGATGGCTGAATTCCGACAGCACCTCGTACGGCGTCGCCTTCTTGCCGTAGACGATGCGATTCGCCGCCCGCTGCACGCGCCGGCGCGCCGGCTGGAAGGCCACAGCGACGACGGCCGTCACCGCAATCGCCAGCGCGAGATTCGGCTCCGAACCGCTGCCGAAGAGCTGGCCGATCCCGACGACGAGCGCCACGTATACCCCCGTGATGACCACGGCGAGGGTCCCGTAGACCACGGTTCGGGAGATGACGACGTCGATGTCGTAGAGCCGGTATCGAGCGACGGCGATGCCGTAGGAAACAATCATGAGGGCGGCGGCTACGTAGATCGGACCGAGGATCAGGTACTCATACGGCCCTCCTCCCAGGATGAAGCCGGCGAGGAGGACGGGCACGACCATCGACGCGCCCCACACGACCCATTTGAACTGCTGCCGCGTCGCGCCCTCGCTGCGGCGATAGCGGCCAACGAGAGACGCAAGGGAGACGACGGCGGCGAGGATGACGACGAGCGCCCCGATGTTGAGCAGTAGGCCATCTTCGGTGGCAGGCGCGGTGCTCCACGGGCGATTCTCCCATGCTCCGCCTGCGACCGCGACAGCAATGCCGAAGGCGGCGAACCAGCCGACCCACCGCCAGCGAGCCGAGGGCAGCCTCCCATCGGGGAACAGGAGCAGGCCAAACGTGAACCAACCGAAGAGGCCGACGTAGACGAAGGGATTGGCGATGACCACCAGCCAAGCCGCAGTCAACGGCGCGTCGGCCGGCACGAAGGTGTCTCCCAATACGAGACTTGGATCGTCCATCAGCAGCGCCGCTCCGGCATAGCCGGCTGCGTAGATGCCGCCGCTCAGACCGCACACGGCCATGGTCCACACGACTGCGTTCCGCGGTTGCTGGGGAGCCATCAGCCAAACGAACACGGAGAAGAAGATCGCAAGGAGCAGGGTGAGCGGACCGCCACCGGACCACCATGCGCTGACTTCGCCCAAACCGATGATCACCACCGAGCCCGCCGCGGCGAGCACAGCGCCGACAACGGCAGTTGCCCGAAGGAGCAAGGTCATCGAGCTCTCACTCATTGCGGGTCCTCTTCGGGAACCGGCGAGCCCGCACCGGAGTCACCCGTCCCTTGACTGTCGCAGGACCGAGGACATCGCTCTCCGGGGGTGCGTTCAGCGCCGCATGAGTCGATTCGCTGAGCACGGTCTCACCCGGTTCGCCCCACTGCTGGAGCCGCTGGGCGAGGTTTACGGTGTCTCCCACAACCGTGTACTCCACCCGGTCCTCCGAGCCGAGCAGAGCCGCCGCCACCTTCCCTGTGGAGACGCCGATACCGAGTCCGAAAGGCTGGAGACCTTCGGCCCCCCATGCCGCGTTCACAGCAGCCTGCGAATCGTGCATGGCGACGGCCGTCGCCACGGCGTGCTCGGCATGGTCGGTCATCTGCTCCGGCGCCCCGAACACGGCCATCACGGCATCGCCGACAAACTGCATCACGGCGCCTCCGTGGTCGATGATCGCCCGGTTCATCTCGGCGCGGTGCCGGTTGAGTTGACCGGCGAGCGTGGTCGGATCGGTGCGCTCGGCGATACCCGAGTAGCCACGGATGTCCGAGATCAGCACCGTCACCTCGCGCTCCTCCGTCTCCCCGAAACGGCGACCTTCCCGTCGTAGCCGGTCCGCCACGCCTCTCGGGAGCAGCCGGGACAACTCCTGGCCCTGCTCCTCGCGATCGGCAATGGCCCGTTGCAGGTTGCGGA
>Ga0255053_10001353_pt1 | contig 13594 bp, 16 predicted proteins | sample JV7_2_22_MG_FD_188635 | JGI IMG/M metagenome (GOLD analysis project Ga0255053, IMG submission 188635) | Seawater microbial communities from Jervis Inlet, British Columbia, Canada - JV7_2_22 | ecosystem: Environmental > Aquatic > Marine > Inlet | place: Canada: British Columbia | collected...
ATTCGGTGCCGGGTCCACTGCGAGCAGCAACTCGGTGTCAAAAGCGTCACCTTCCTCATAGGTCACGTTATCGAGGCACAACGACGACGCCAGCTTTCTGCCTTCCTGCAGAGAAAAAGGACTCCGGTCCCGAAGCAATGCGCTGATCTCCGCGCCCTGAAACTCCTTGAGGATATCCAGCACGTAACGGCCGCGGCCTGTGGCGACGTCAATGACGCGCACCGGCTGCCCTGAATTGAGAAGCGTCTGAATGGTGCTGCGCAGGCTTTGCTCCAGGATGCCCTGGCGCTCGCGCATTGCCTTCCAGCCAACCGCATTAAGGTACAGGCGATCGATCAACCGCCCGACGGGCGTTATGCCGCGCACTTCGTTTTCGTAGACGTAGTCAAGTGAGTCGCCGGAATTATGGCCCGTCTTCCAGCCGAGCCGCATGCCATCGCTCAACCGGCCGAGTGTCTTCATGCCTGCTTTCTGCAGCCCGTACCATGCCCACTTCAGGAACGGCGCCCTGTCACTGAGTCGTAAGTATTCTTCCCGTGTAAATCCAGTTCGATCAGCCGCCAGCAGTGCCGAACGATCGATTTCAGACTCGAATGCCGTCTTTATGAATTCGCGCGCCTTGCCGATCGGCTGCGCGCGTTCTGTCTCGTAAAAAATGGCATGATGGAAGCCAGCGTAAACCTCCATCTCCTTCACCGGCGAAGACAATCTCTCATAAAATCTGCGTTGCGCCGAATTTTCTACAACCCAGTCACTGCCGGAGGAAACGATCAGCGTCGGCGTCGTAATTGCACCGGCGTCTGCGACGATTCGAGTCGACAGATCGTGCAGTCCGAGCAACACATTGACGGAGATATTCCGCGTGATGAGTTCATCCTCGTCGTAACGCCTGATTTGCTCAGGGTCATGCGTCAGCATTTTTGATTTTACGTAGCTACTGATGTTGGCCCTGGGTTTGATCTTCTGCAGCAAACGCAAACCAGGAATCGCGAACGGTACGTACAGACGAATTCGAAATGCCGGCGCCGCAAGGACCATGGCGCGAATGCGCGGCGCAAAGTCGTGAACCCATGCTGACGCGGTAACCGCCCCAACGCTGTTGGCGACAAGGACCATGTTTTCGACGGGAATGTTGTACTGCGTCGAAACGTGCTTGACGAATGAATCGAGGTCCCTTACGTGGTCGTAGTAACTATCTGCATACCCACGAACTCCAGGCGAATGCCCATGGCCCCGCATATCCCACGCAAATGCCCAGCAGTCACGCATGCCGAATTCTTCGACTTGCTGCACGACCCGACCGGAGTGCTCATGTCCCCGGTGAAGGAAAATCAGGGCCCTGTTGCTCGCAACTTCCGGCTTCAAGGCACGGTAAAACAGCGCCTCGCCATCCCAGCTGTTGAATTGACCACTTGAGGTCGCCCACCCGTCGGCCTCGGGGTCTGTTAATGGCACCACCTGAATCTGCGCAACCATAGTTTTCTCCACGTTGATGTACAGATTAATCATGGAGAAGCCGCGCTGAAGGGGCCTGATGAGTCCCTGATTCTTGCCTGTGGAATTCTTAATGAGCGCCAGGCGCGCTGCGCTGAGTCTCTTTAAGCGTTCGACAGCTGCATGAGCGAGCGGGTCACGACGAATCCCAGGTAGAAGCACGCGAATCCCCCCACCATCGTCACCATCATATAGGTAAATGAGTGGAACAACTCTTGTCGCTGCAACATCGTGTGAATTTCCATCACCAGTGCCGACAGCGTCGTGAAGCTGCCGCAGAAGCCGATAGCGAATAACAGCCGGTATTGATCCGGAACGATCCCCGCCTGGTTGAACCATGCCGATGCAGCGACGAGATAAGCGATGACGCCCATGACAAGGCAGCCGAGCAGATTTGCACCCAGCGTTCCCCAGGGAAAAGGCGTGTCGCGTTGCAGGAAAACGTTCAGCCCAAATCGGGCCATTGCACCGAGCGCGCCACCGACGGCAACAAACAGGTATGAGAGTACGACGGTTTTCATGTGTGTCTCGCTAGATCATGCCAAGACGAGTACGCGTCTCGTTGTACTCTGCCTCGATACGCATCACGAGTGATCGCGCGTCGGGGATGTCATCAACACTACCGACGCCCTGACCTGCACTCCAGATATCTCGCCATGCCTTGGCATCTGAGTCGCCTCCACTGCCGAAATTCATTGCCGACGCCTGGGTATCGGGAAAATCCTCAGGGTCGAGGCCTGCATTCTCGATGCTGCCCTTCAGATAACTGCCGTGCACGCCCGTAAACAAGGGCGTGTACACGATATCCGCTGCCTGGCTAGCCACGATCATGTCCTTGTAGGTATCGGGCGCATTGGCCTCCCGAGTCGCGATAAATCGTGTGCCGATATAGGCGAGGTCCGCCCCAAGCGCCTGCGTTGCCAGCAAATCACCGCCACCCGTCATTGCCCCCGAAAGAATGATGACGCCATCGAATTCGCGCCGAATTTCCTTCACGAGTGCGAACGGACTCAGTGTGCCCGCATGACCGCCGGCGCCTGCGCACACGGCGATAATGCCGTCGACGCCCTGTTCGATTGCCTTGCGCGCATGGCGCAGATTGATGACGTCGTGGAAGACCAGGCCGCCGTAGCCGTGCACCGCATCGACAACCTCGGCCGGCGGCCGCAGGCTCGTGATGATGATTGGTACTTCGTGCCGGACGCAGGACTCCATATCGGCATGCAGGCGATCATTGCTGGCATGCACAATCTGGTTGACGGCGAAGGGTGCGACCGGCGCATCAGGGTTTGCTTCTGCAAAAACAGTCAGCCGATCCTTGATCTCGCGTATCCAGTCATCGAGTCGCTCCTGGGGACGTGCGTTTAATGCCGGAAACGCTCCGACGATGCCCGCGGTACATTGTGCGACAACGAGCTCCGGCACCGACACGATGAACATCGGTGCACCGATCAATGGCACACGCAATTTTTGCGCGAGCGCCTCTGGTAGCGCCATCAAATACTCCCGCGTTCGAGCATGAAGCTCGCCTCGCAGTCGGCGACGACGACGCCGTCCGCAAGCCGTTTGGCCTCACCCCTGAGGATGACGAGCCGGCCCTTTTCCTTTTCGATCCAGCCTCTCAGGCTGATGGTTTCGCCAACACGCAACGCGGCGCGGTAGCGTATTTCGCAGCGTGCCGTATGTGCTTTGCGCCCCTGTCTGTAGAGCACGTTAGCCGTAACATCGTCCAGTGCCGAATAGATGATGCCGCCGTGCACGGTATCTTCCCATCCGACGTGGTTGCGAGTTGGGGTGAATTCGGCCTGGCAGGTGTCGCCGTCACAGTTGAATTCAATGTGCAGCCCAACCGGATTGTCCTTGCCACAGGCAAAACACATTGTCGCGGCTTCAATATCGTTCGACACCGTCGCGTTACTGAACTACTGCACCTGGCTGTCGATCGAGAGCGTGATCGAACCGCTACTCTCAGGCTGCACCATCACCGTGCCGAACCAGTCTCCGGGCTGCGCGCCGGCCTGGCCCGTCAGCGATACGCGCGCGACCAGTTCAAACTCACCGAAAAGCGACAACTCTCGCCCGGGCACCATCGAGTCCCGGTCGGTAAATTCAATGACGGCTGGCAGTTCTGAAAGCATGCGCCGAGCAACGGCAATGGGCGGCGACGGTTGCGCCGGATCACGCGCAATGATGAAAACGACCGCCTCGGCCGGTAACACCTGCGCGGCAGAATCAGACACCGCAATGCTGGCGCTGACGATTGCCCCCGCTCCCGCATCCACCACAGGCGGCGAGGTTTGCGGCGCTACGCTTTCCGGCATGACGGCAGCTGGCGCTTGCTCGCCGCGCCATTCGGCCACGCGTTGTATGAGAGTGTCGCGAATCTCTGGCGGTGGATTGGTGCCGAGCAGGCGTTCCCAGCGATCCGCGGCCAGACTCTTATCGCCTCTGTTAATTGCGCCGATACCACCCCAGAACAGCGCCGCCGGATTGTTGGGCTCCAGGGCGAGCGCGTTTTCAAAAAGCGACACGATACGCGGACTCATCGTCTGACCGGTGCTCGCGAGCATTGCTTCTCCGAGCTCGACCAGCGACTGCGCATTTTGCGCGGATTCCAGTTCCACCACTCGTTCAAATGCGGGCACCGCACGGGCGTAGTCGCCGAGGGTCATGTAAGACCGGCCCAGCATTCTCCAGCCGGCCACGTCGTCGGGGTTTTTCTCGAGGCGACTCGCGAGTTCCTCGACCATGTGCCCGACTTCCTCGGACTGTCCGGCACCGGATGCAATTCCGGGGCTGCCGATCGCAGCATAGAGGCCTGCAGATGCCGCGACGACAAACAGGACGGCTACTGCCACCATTGAGAAATTCTTCGAATTGTCGCGAAGGAACGGCCAGATCGCGAAAACGACAGCCGCAAAACACATCACACCCAGAGCGGTCCAGAGCATCGTCTCGCTACTCCTGTCCGGCTGCGTCGTCGTCGATCGGCATCGACATTCGACCACGCACGATATTTACGAGCAGAAAAGCGCCCGCAATCAGTAGCGCGACCGGGGCAATCCACAGCACGAGTGTCTTGCCTGACATTCGTGGCCGGTACAGTGCAAATTCACCGTAGCGAGCGACGAGAAAATCATACACCTCGGCATCTGTTTTGCCTTCGTCCAGCATGCGTCGGATTTCACGCCGCAAGTCAGACGCGAGAAATGCGTTTGAATCCTTGATGCTCTGGTTCTGGCACTTGAGGCAACGAACTTCTTCAATGATCGCCTCATAGCGCGCCTGCAATTCAGGGTCGTCGAACGCTTTGTCAGTATCTATGGCAAATGCCAGCGGCGCCGCGACGACGAGCAACAAACTCGCGATCAGAAATCTCATGATGACGGGCCTCCGGCTTCCAGCAACGGAACAAAATCACGTTCCCAGATCACCGCTGTCAGTGGACCGAGATGCTTGTGCAACACGATGCCTTCGGCATTAATGAGGAAGGTCTCGGGCGCACCATATACACCCCAGTCAATGCCGACCCGACCGTCCTCATCGAACGCAGAAAAATCGTAGGGATCACCGAGCTGTTGTATCCAGGACAGTGCTTCGGGCCGGTTATCGCGCCAGTTGATACCGTAAATCGGAATTGCCCCCGTCGCGGCGAGCTGCAACAGGAACCCGTGCTCCTGCCTGCAGCCCACGCACCAGGTCGCCCAGACGTTGACGAGTGCGGGTTTGCCTGCGTAGTCGGCGGACCCGACCAGCCGGCCGGGTTCCGTGAGTGACGGCAATTCGAACACCGGCGCCTGCTCCCCGAGAAACGGCGACGGCAGTTTCCGCGGATCGTTGAACAGGCCGAATGCGAACACGGTAAACAGCAGAATGAACGCAACGATTAGCGCGATATAACGTAGCATCAGGCGGTCTCCGGCACGGTGCCCTTAACGCGATCTTCTACCCGCGACGCCACGCGGTAACGGCGGTCACTGACGGCGATCAGGCCACCGAGGGCCATCACCAGCGCACCCAACCAGATGAAGCGAATCATCGGTTTGTATTGCACCCGTACGCTCCAGACATCGCTGCCGATCTGGTCACCGAGTGCGACGAACAGATCGCGGTTCCAGCCGACATTAATTCCAGCCTCTGTCATCCAGCTCTTTTGCACCAGGTACTGGCGCTTTTGCGGCCGGACTTCGCCGACAAATTCTCCACCACGACGTATTTCGACGATCGCTTCACGGGCGAAGTAGTTCGGTCCATCGACATCGCGCAGTTCCCGCATCTCGTAGCGGTAGTCGCCTATCTCGATGGACTCGCCGGGACGTAGCGCGCGATCGGTTTCGATGCTGAACGCGGACACCGTGGTCACGCCCAGGACGAACAGTCCGACGCCGAGATGGGCAATGGACATACCGAGAACCGCGGGCGTCAGGCGTACGCCGCTCCGCCAGGACCGAATCGGCTGAATCAGCGATGTCGCGACGACCCATATCGCTGCAATAACGCCGATGCTAACGAGCAATCCGAAGCGGCCGTAAAACAGACCTGGAATCAGGATGCCGACGACGACGGCCACGATAGCCGGAAGTCGCAGCATGCGAATCCAGGGTTCAGCTGGCTGCGAACGCCAGGCCGTATGCATCCCGAGCCCCATCAGGAACACGAGCGGCAACATGGGGATGGCGAATGCGACCTCGAACCAGGGCGCACCGACCGAGATCTTTCCGGCATCGAGGACTTCGACGACCAGTGGCGCCAGCGTGCCCAGGAACACCAACGTCGCAGCAATAACCAGCAATACATTATTCAGTAAAAGGAACGTCTCGCGCGACAGCGGTCGAAAACCAGCCGTCGAATCCATGCTCGGCGCACGCCAGGCATACAGGACAAGCGCACTTAAAATGACGATGCCGAGAAACGTCAGTATGAAAAAGCCACGTGTCGGATCCGTCGCGAAGGCGTGCACTGAAACCAGGATGCCGGAGCGCACGAGGAATGTGCCGAGCAAGCTCAGCGAAAACGCGGCAATTGCGAGCAACAGTGTCCAGCTCTTGAACAATCCGCGCCGCTCCGTGACGGCGAGCGAGTGTATCAATGCGGTGCCGATGAGCCAGGGCATGAAGGATGCGTTCTCAACGGGGTCCCAGAACCACCAGCCGCCCCAGCCGAGTTCGTAGTACGCCCACCAGCTTCCAAGCGCGATGCCGACAGTCAGGAAAAGCCACGCGACCGTCGTCCACGGCCGTGTCCACTTCGCCCAATTCCTATCGAGGTTGCCGCTGATCATGGCCGCGATGGCGAACGCGAAAGCCACCGAAAAACCGACATAGCCCGCGTAAAGAAGCGGCGGGTGAATCGCGAGGCCGGGATCCTGTAGCAATGGATTGAGATCGCCACCGTCAGTCGGTGCCGGCGACAGCCGTTCGAACGGATTCGACGTCAGCAGCGTGAACAACAGGAAACCCGTCGAAAGCAGGCCGAGTACTCCGAGTACTCGTGCCGCAAACGAATCAGGCAGATTGCGACTGAAGTGACCGACCGCGACCGTCCACATCGAGAGAATCAACACCCACATCAGCAATGAGCCTTCATGAGCGCCCCACACGGCCGAGACCTTGTAAACCGTTGGCAGCGACAGCTGCGAGTGATTCGCCACGTACGCCACGGAGAAATCGCTTTGCACGAACGCCCAGACGAGACAGCCGAACGCGAACGCGACAAAAAAGAACTGCCCGTTAGCTGCCGTGCGTCCGACGGCCATCATCGCGGCGTCGTTGCGATGCGCGCCGATGAGCGGCAATACGCCCTGGCACAGTGCCAGCGACAGCGCGAGGATCAGCGCAAAGTGTCCAATCTCGGGAATCATTGCGAAACACACTCCGCCGGTCCAGGGCCTTCCTGAAGGTGGGTCGTTTCATCTTGCACGTGTTTTGCGAGCGACTCGGCAACCTCGGGCGCCATGTAGTTCTCGTCGTGTTTCGCGAGAATCCTGTCGGCGACGAACACGTCGTCATTCATCCGACCGTGTGCCACAACGCCTTGCCCCTCGCGGAACAGGTCAGGTAAGACACCGCTGTACATAACAGCCAGGTCGCAACGCGTATCGGTGACCAGAAATGCCATATCGAGCGACCCTTCGGCGCGTTCGACACTGCCCTCGACGACGAGACCGCCAATCCTGAAATTGCGCTCTTTCGGATATTCGCCGGCAATGACGTCGGAGATCTCGATGAAGAACATCATGTTGTCCTGGAATGCCCGCAGGGTCAGCCCTGCCGCGATTGCGACGCCCGCCAAAGCCAGGCCCACGGCCAGCATCCGCTGCCGCCTTGGTTTCATTCTCGTCCCTCCAGTGCCTTGATACGGACCTCGATGTCGCGGTACACGGACGTGTGCCGCGCCCGCGCGCGCCATTCGTTAATGACCAATACCAGTAGCGTCAGACCGAAACAGGTCCACACATACGCTGCGTAGCTGCCCATCGCGACACCTTCCATCAGCTGTTGCCCTCCGGCGCAAGAACCAATTCCCTGACCCACCGCGTCCGTCGTTCACGGTGCAAAACTTCCGTGCGGGTTCGTCGCAACAGCAGCGAGCCGAACACGAGCGTAAATCCGAATATCATCGCCAGCAGCGGATGCAACATCGCCGGGTCCATCGCCGGACCGCCTTCAGCCATGATGGTCTGACCCTGGTGCAGCGAACTCCACCATTGAACCGAGTAATGCACGATGATGACGTTGACGACGCCGACGAGAGCCAGTACGGCGCTCGCCTTGTCGGCCTTGGCGGTATCGTCGATCGCGGACCGCAACGCCATGTAGCCGAAGTAGAAGAACAGCAGGATCAGTTCGGACATCATGCGCGGATCCGCCCACTCCCACCACGTGCCCCACATCGGGCGACCCCAGATCGAGCCTGTCGCGAGCGCCAGGAACGTGAACCACGCGCCAAGCGGTGCCGCCGATGCGGCAACCGAATGCGCCAGCTTCATGCGCCATATGAGCCCGATGCCACCGGCGACCGCCATAATCATATACGCCATCATCGACAGGTAGGCCGACGGTACGTGTACGTAAATGATGCGAAACGCGTCGCCCTGCTGATAATCAGCGGGTGCCAGAAACAGGCCCGCGTACGCACCGTACGCGATGAGTGCCAGCCCCGGAAACAGCAGCCAGGCGCTGAAAACGGGGGCAATTCGATAGAAGTGTGGCGGCGACGCCAACTGGTGAAACCATTTCCACATGGGGGGGGATTCTACTCGTTACTAATACGTAATGCGGCTGCTGTTGCATAGGGTGCCAGACTCAGCGCACCCACCGCATACGCGGCCAGTGCCCAGACTCCGGCAGAATATGTCTCGTTCCCGGCCGCAAGCGACACGGTATTTGCGCCAATAATTAAAACCGGCATCGATAGCGGCAGAATCAGCAGACTCAGTAATGCGGTGCCGCGATGCAGTCCGACGGTCAGCGCCGCGCCGATAGAGCCTAACAAGCTCAGGCTCATCGTGCCAAGCGTCAGCGTCAGCATCAACACTACGACAACGCTGCCGGGCATTCGATAAGTGATAGCCACGATGGGAGAAACCAGTACGAGTGGCAAGCCGCTCGTCAGCCAGTGTGCGGCTGTCTTGCCGATCGCCAACAACGGCAAAGGTTGTGGACTAACGAGCAACTGCTCGAGGCTGCCGTCGTCAAAGTCAGAAAGGAACAGGCTGTTCAAGGCAATTAACATGGCCAGCAGCGCGGCGACCCAGAGCACGCCGGGGCCACTAAACGTAAGCTGCTCGGCGCTCGGCCCAACGGCCAATGGGAACAAGGTGCAGACCATCGCGAAAAAGAACAGTGGATTGAGTACATCGCCAGGCCGCTTCCACGCCAATAGCAGGTCCCGCCTCGCAACGGCGAACAGGCTGTCCAGCATGCCGGGCACTTCGCGTTCGGGAGCGCTCATCACAGCACCACTTTTTTCACGGTTGCGTCGATGTCGACGTCCTGGTGCGCGGCCATGGCGCATAGCCCGCCTTCGGCGAGATGTTCCTTGACGAGGCGCATGACGAGTGTGCGTCCCTCACGATCGAGATTGGTGAACGGTTCGTCCATGAGCCATAACGGGACGTCCGCCAGCAACATGCGAGCCAGTGCGACTCTCCGCTGCTGGCCCGCTGACAGGGACCTCAGGGGCAGTGGTTTCAGGCGACTGATATCGAGGCGCTCGAGAACCGAATCCAGGTCGTCGGCCGATTGCGGCCGCAACGACGACTCGAAATGCAGATTTTCGACCAGTGTCAGGTCCGCCTTGAGGCCAACCCGGTGCGCCATCCAGACCAGCGAACCGTGAAACACCTGGCGCTGCTCGCCCACAGGCTTGCCATTCCATTCGATGACACCGCTCTCGAGTTCGAGCAGGCCGACAATCGCTTTCATCAGGCTGGTCTTGCCGCTGCCGTTCGAACCCTCGAACAGCAGCAGTTCGCCCGCTTGCAGCGCAAATCCGATATCCCGAAACAGGCATCGATCGCCGCGGAACAGCGTGAGGTCTCTACCAGAGAATTGTGCTGTCAAGGCTTCGGACTCCGTTGCCATCCGCAGACGCTTCTATTTTGATCCGTAAAACTCATTTATATTTAGTAAGTTATAAAACCTAATTAAAGCTATTTATTGAACGCGTATGCGTCCTCATGATGCACAAAGAAATCACCACTTTTGGTTTGCACGGCCCGCCAAGCGACCGTAGACTGACGGACACGGTTCGATTTGTACACAAAAAGCTGTCCGGGTTTCGACACTAAGGACAAATACTCAATATCTGGAGCGAGTTCAAGTACATGGATTTGGCCGCGGCTGGTCTCAGGGAACAACCATTCCGCACACACGGTAACCCGGTGTCTATCGTATCGTATGCCTCTCATGCCGAGGCACTCGATGCCATTCGCGAATCCTGCGAAATGCCCACCGGGCTCGCTTTGCTGCAAGGGCCTCCTCTGTCCGGAAAATCCACGTTGGTGCGGTATTTTGCCGAGCACCTGGACGAAGACTGTGAGTATGCCGTAGTCGACGGTACCGGCCTCAACACGACGAGCCTCCTCGAAAGTGCATTGCGACAATTCGGCTACGAGGTCGAATGCAACACCGCGAATGAACTGCTCGCGATATTGCGGGTCTTCGCGTTGCAGCAAACCGCATCGCACGAACCACCGCTGCTGATCATCGAAAATACGCACAGGCTGAACCCCAGTGCGCTGCGTGCGTTGTGTGAACTCGCGGACCTCAAGCTCAGGCAATTCAGTGCATTGAAGATGGTGCTGGTCAGCGACCGCTCACTGGACTCCATTATCGAAGCGCCCGCCATGACGGGGGTCGCGAAGCGCGTTTCCGCCAACATTCAGTTGCAGCCCATGTCCTGCGAGGAGGCAAAGAATTACCTTCGCGAGAAATTACGGGCGGCCGGCAGCAATGTGCCGGAGTACGTTTTTCCGGACTCGGTGTGCGTCGAGCTCTGGGATGCGTCAGGCGGCTGGCCCGGCGTACTCGATAGAATCGCACTGCTGGCGTTGGCCAAAGCGCATTCTCTGCCGGTTACGGTGTCATCGGTCGAACGGCCAGAGTTACCACGAGCGACCTGGAACGAGGGGTCGATTGCCGATCTCGACGACGCACTCGGAGAAGTGCCGCAACCGCCGCAGCTGTTCGTCAGCAAGGACGGCTTGACGGTCAAGGAACTGTCGTTCGATCAACCGCGGCTCCTGATCGGGCGCTCGGAACACAACGACATCGCGATCCCGAGCAGTTTCGTCAGCAGGCATCATTTACTGCTCGTGCGCCACGGCAACACGACCTTCATGATGGACCTGAACAGCAGCAACGGTACCTTCGTAAATTCCAAACGCGTTTCGAATCATGTGCTGATTCACGACGATGTCATCACGATCGGGCATCATCGCATCAAGTTCTGCGATCCACATGCAACGAGTCGCGGCACGTTGGACGGCACGGAATTTGCGGACACGGCGATCATGAAAACGCTCGATGACATGCGCAAGCTGCTCGCGCAGGAGAACACGGCGATCCTGCCGTCGGTCACCGAAGATTTGCCAACAATGGGCAATCAGTAAGCCGGATTAGCCGAAGTAGTTTTCCTTGAAGTGTTTGCGGCACATCGACACATAACGGTCGTTACCGCCGATCTCGACCTGTGATCCCTCGCGCACGGGTTCGCCGCTCTCGTCCATGCGAATCACCATCGTCGCCTTGCTGCCGCAATCGCAAATCGCCTTGAGTTCCCTGAGGTTGTCGGACCACGCAAGCAGATACTTACTGCCATCGAAGGGCTCACCCTGGAAGTCGGTTCGCAAACCGTAAGCAAGCACCGGGATATTGAGATTGTCAGTCACTTCGCCGAGCTGGAAGACCTGTTCTTTGGTCAGGAACTGCGCTTCGTCGATGAGGACACAGTGCAGGGGCTCATCAACGACCATCGCTTCAATGATGTCGAAAAGATTGTCGTCGGGTTTGAAGGTCGTCGCCTCCGATTCCAGGCCGATGCGCGAGGTGACCTTGCCGACACCGTAACGATCGTCGAGTGAGGGCGCCATGACCACCGTATTCATGCCCCGCTCCCGGTAGTTGTAACTGGATTGCAGAAGCGCCGTCGACTTGCCGGCGTTCATCGACGAATAGTAAAAGTACATTTTTGCCATGCGGACACCGTTACACGCTGCGTACCGGTATTGTGGCACCGGTTGCACGCGCGTGCATCCACTGACCGAGTCAGGGGCGCAGCTTTAGTACCGTGGCGAGCTTGCGGCGATGACCGGCTTTGCAGGCTGCCGCATCGAGTCCCGTCGCTTCGCGACAGCTCTGGCAGACATTGCGCGGCCTTTGATTCGTCGAGAACACCTGGGGTATGGGCGTCACCCGCCCGGCGCGCAAACAACGACTGCAAATCACAAGCTTATTGAGCCTGTTAAGCAATCGATAGTCGACGTTGTCTGTCGTTGTCGTGGCCATGTCCGAACTCCACGTAGTGGTACTTTCTTAATGGCAGGTGGCGCGTTCGATCACCAGCATTTACGTAAGAAATGCCCGGAATTGTTAACCAGTCGTGGTTTTGGGTGTGATCTGGATCAAGCAGCTTATAATGCGGTGACATCGGGGTTGGCAATCAATACAGAGCATGATCGGAAGAAAAATCCTATTCACTGCACTGCTCGGGCTGGCGGTCGGAGGGGCGTTGAGCGGCCATGTCGATCGAGCATCCGAACAATACGCTGAGAACGCCCTCAAGAACGCGCTGGTTACGTTTGCGGTCGCCCGGACCCTGAACGGAGTCATCTCGGCCGCTCAGGGCACCGAGGTCGCACTGGAACCTGGCGGGGTCGGTGTCGTGCTATCGGTCGGCGAGATCCTCGATCCGATCAATGACCTGATCGAACGTTTCTCGGCCGTCATGCTCGTAGCCGCGAGTTCCCTCGGACTGCAGGCGCTGCTTTTGAATATTACGGCCTGGTGGGGCGTGAGCGCATTCCTGGTGGCGGCCGCCACCGCCCTGCTCGTGACGATATGGGCGCCACAATCTGTGGCAGCTACTTACGCCGCGCCAGCGCTGCGAGTCCTGCTGGTTTTGTTGTTCGTGCGCTTTGCAGTTCCCGTGCTTGTCGTCGGCACGCATTTCATTACGGAGACGTTTCTCGCGCCCGAACAGGAGGCGGCGACGGCCGTCCTCGAATCGACAACTGCCGATGTCGAGGAACTAAACCAGGAGGCACAGCCAACAACGACAGATGATCAATCTCTAATGGATCGGCTGAGCGAAATGATCGACGACTCGATCAACTCCATGCAAGTCGGTGATCGACTCGCAGAACTCAAAGAAAGTGCTTCCAGGGCAAGCGAACACATCGTGAACCTGATCGCAATATTCGTACTGCAGACCATCCTGCTGCCGCTGCTATTCCTGTGGTTGTTTCTGGAAGGACTTAAGGCAATCGCGAGCCGTTCAGCACGAGTATTTTCGACCGATTAAAGAAAGTAGTCTGGCACGAATCATTTTGCAGTCAATCATTCAGCTCGTACGTGGCTTTCCGAATTGACCCGCTTGA
>Ga0255053_10001354_pt1 | contig 13590 bp, 16 predicted proteins | sample JV7_2_22_MG_FD_188635 | JGI IMG/M metagenome (GOLD analysis project Ga0255053, IMG submission 188635) | Seawater microbial communities from Jervis Inlet, British Columbia, Canada - JV7_2_22 | ecosystem: Environmental > Aquatic > Marine > Inlet | place: Canada: British Columbia | collected...
GAGGCTGTAAAGATCGTCTTTGCAGAGTTTTTGCATGTGTCCTGTCTCAGATTCCATAAGCTTGTCTCAGCAGCCCCAACGGATGCCCGGCCTTGTGGTTCTCGAGGCCCTGCGCAATTTGCTCGGCGGCCATCGGGCAGTCGCTGATAAAATGTACTGCCTCGCTTTTTTCTACCTTGCGAACGACCGGCCCTGCGATTTTTCTGGAGACCTCGTGAAATTCTTTCTTGACGGCGTAAGTGCCGTCGTGCCCCGAGCAGCGTTCGATCGCCTCGACTTCCGTATCCGGCACCAGCGAGAGAAGATCGCGGGTCTTCAGGCCGATATTCTGCACGCGCAAGTGACAGGGAACCTGGTAGGAGACCTTGCCGAGCGAATTCTTGAAGTCGGTTCGCAATCTTTCATCTTTGTGACGGAGCATCAGATACTCGAACGGGTCATACATTCTCCTTTGCACCTTCGCCACATCAGGGTCGTCCGGATACATGAGCGGCAGCTCCTGCTTGAACATGAGCGTGCAGGAAGGGACCGGCGTAACGATGTCCCAGCCGCGATCGACCAGAGCAGCCAGGACCGGGATGTTTTCCTCCTTCGCCCTCGCAACCGCATCGAGATCGCCGAGTTCGAGCTTGGCCATGCCACAACAGACTTCTTTCTCGGCCAGGGAGACCGGAATGTCGTTATGTTCGAAAACGGCAACCAGATCTTCGTTCAATAACGGCATGTTGCGGTTGCCGTAGCAGGTCGTGAACAGTACAACTTTGCCGCGCGTATTTTCGGTCGCTTCGGCACGTTCGCCGAATTCATGATGAAGAACGTGAAGTTGTTGTCGCGCCGTGTTCGATCGATAAGGAGGAATCGGAGCATTGCGGTGCACACCAAGCGTCTTTTCGAGCAATACGCGAGCGACCTTGTTCCGGTTGGCTGCATTGACAACCTGCGCAACAACCGGAATGCCGGCAAACTTGCCGACGGCGTCGGTCGACGCCAGAAGCCGATCCCGCTTGGACGCACCCTGATCACGAAAACGCTTGGCTTTCGCTCGAAGCATCAGGTGCGGAAAATCGACGTTCCACTCATGCGGCGGCACGTAAGGGCACTTGGTCATGTAGCACATGTCACACAGGTAGCAATGATCGACGACATCCCAGAAGACCTTCTTCGGCACGGTGTCCACTTCGCCGCTGCTTGACTCGTCTACCGCATCGAATAATGTCGGAAACGAATGACAGAGATTGAAACAGCGGCGGCAGCCGTGGCAGATGTCGAAAACGCGTTCGAGCTCAGATTCCAGCGCATCGTCGGCATAGAATTCGTCTGTTTGCCAGGCGATCGGATGCCGCGTAGGCGCGTCCAGGCTACCTTCACGATTGTCAGTCGGTTTGCTCATGATGGATTAAGGGCGACAGGCACCGGCCGGACGACGAGTCCGGTCGGTATTCTGAGAGAATCTCAATCGTCCAGCGTATCCAGTGCTTTCTGGAAGCGGTTCGCGTGTGAACGCTCTGCCTTGGCAAGAGTCTCGAACCAGTCGGCGATTTCTTCGAAGTCTTCGTCGCGTGCCATCTTGGCCATGCCGGGATACATGTCCGTGTATTCGTGCGTCTCACCAGCGATTGCCGCGGCCAGGTTGGCCGAGGTCGCACCGATCGGCAGCCCCGTAGCCGGGTCTCCTACCTCTTCAAGATATTCGAGGTGACCATGTGCATGCCCGGTCTCGCCCTCCGCCGTTGAACGGAAAACCGCGGCGACGTCGTTATAGCCTTCGACGTCGGCTTTTGCTGCGAAATACAGGTAGCGCCGGTTTGCCTGTGATTCACCGGCAAACGCGTCTTTCAGATTCTGTTCGGTCTTGCTGCCTTTCAATGACATGAATTGCTCCTCTCGATAATGTCTTATTCTCAAATTTAGACTTAGTCTAAACGTTGATGAACTGTATGCTTGGGGAACCCTGTTGTCAATAAGGAAAATGTGCAGACCGAAAACGCGGATTGACGCTCAATTGGCAGCCATGTAGCGTAGCCTGGAACCATGACCGACAAGAAACCCGTCAATCTCGAAAAAGCCCTTGCCGATCTCGAATCGCTCGTCGACGAACTCGAGTCCGGCGACCTGCCGCTCGAGAAAGCCATGAAGAAGTTCGAAGAAGGCATCAAGCTTACACGCAGCTGCCAGGCTGCCCTTAAGGAAGCCGAGCAGAAGGTCGAGATACTCCTGAAAAGTGCGGGTGGTGAGGAAGCCCTCGAGGAGTTCAAATCGGACGACTAGTTGTGTGTCGGACCCGGATCCCGATCACTCTGTACATTCCCTTATTCTGCGGGCCGAAGCTAGCGTCTTATAATTTGCACCCTCGCCTGCAAGGCGGTCTTCCCAGTCAAAGGACCTCGAACAATGAGAGCTGAACTTTCCCCCGTCCGAGTCGGACTAGCCATTGTATTGCTAGGGCTTTTCTTCAATATCGGACTCGGTGTTTCCTTTGGCGTAAACGAGGATGCCTACCAGGACTATGTCGCCGAAGGTGTCGCAGCACATCCCGACGTTCACGATGCGAGCAGCGGGGACAAGATCTGGCGGTATGCCCTGAGAACGCATTTCCATGCGGGTGGTATCGCCGCATTCAACCTCGGGCTGATCATTCTCGTGATGTTCTCGGATATGGCGAAGAAGTTTAAGAAAGGCTCGGCAATTCTCATCGGTCTCGGCAGCCTGTATCCACTCTCATGGTTGAGTATGTTCGTGCTTGCACCCTCCATCGGTCGCAATGCGGCCCACGATCATATCGCGACGATGTTTTTTACCTTTGTCGGTGTCGGAGGCCTGGTGATCGGCAGCCTTATTCTGGTGGGGAACCTGTTCCTGGGGTTTTTCAAGGAATAGTCCGGACCCTGATCACGTTGAGGCCTCCACTGGATTACTACCTAAGGACTGATCGGATGCCATTTCGAGATAGGCGTTGGCGCGATCCATTTCACGCCTGATGTGAGCGTCCTGGGTTACAGCTTCGTACTGAGGCGGATTTTCCGCGCTGACGAAGTGCGGTAATGGTGCAACCTGGTAGTCTCCATCAATCGCAAAGAACAAAATCATTGAATAACGGGTCCACGGTGTGTTGACGACACGATGCCCGGTCGCCTTGAGCCAGCCGTTCGAGAACCGCTCGATCATGTCGCCGAGGATGATCGTGAAAGTGCCAATGTCGGACGGCGCCTCACGCCAATCTCCGTTGATATCTGTGAGCTCCAGTCCCGGCGCTGTCTGATTCATTATCGTGAAACACTCGAAATCGGTATGCGCTGCGATACCGACATTTCTTGTATCTGCAGGCGCATCATTCGCCGGGTAATGCAGCAGACGCATCGTTCGGGGTGCCCTGATGCCACTGTGTTCGCTGATAAAGCCGCGTTCGAGTCCGAGTATTTCTGAAAAGACTTCGCTTATTGCGCGTCCGAGCCGGGTGACCTGCGCGTTGTAATCGAGAACCTCGTTTTTGAATTCAGGCAAGTCCGGCCAGATATTCGGATCGATGCCAACGCTCTTGCATTGTTCCGGCGTCAGTTGCTGGCTGATGTCGAAAGACTCGAGATGGGCAACCGTATCTTTCTGATAAGCCGGCTCTTCGAAAATCGGCGTCCAGCCTTTGAGGCCATTGACATGCTTGTTGTGGATATCCTGTTTAAGCGGGCTGTCGTCCGGGAGGTCAAAGAATGACTTCATAGCTGCCAGCGTTTTCTCGATAACACTGCCTTCGACGCAGCTGTTGTGGATGTAGAAGAAGCCTGTTTCGAGACAGGCGGCCCGGATTGCTTGAACCAGGGCAGCGCGCTCTGTATCGCTCCCCGAGAAAAGCGGCCGCAAATCGAAATTCGGAATACTTTCGCGGTCCAGAGGCCTGGACGGTGCTTTATGATCGAGTTGTTCGGTGCTTGGCATGGCACCGCAGGATATCACGCGATCCGCGAACTTTAAGTGTTGGAGCCATCCCCCTGTAAGCGCGTGATCAGTGAGCGCAGGAAGACTTTGTTGAAGCGCAACTGGCAGGCAGAGGAGACCTGCTCCATCAGTGTCGAGCTGACTCTAAGAATGGTGACGGGGCCTTTGGCCTTGATCGATGCCGTTCGCTTCGCACCACGCACATAACTCGTCTCGCCAAAACAGGATCCGTCTTCGAGGACGCCCAGACTGTTGCCATTGGCTTCGACGGCGGCCTGTCCGGACACGATGATGTAGAAGCGGTCGTCCATCTCGCCCTCGCGGACGATTTCCTCGCCGTCTTTGTATTCGTGCCAGTCACTGGCTCGAAGAACCTCCCAGATTTCGGCGTGGGAGAACTCGTGGAAGAAAGTAAGTGTGCGCAACAGGTCGAAATGTTCCTGGTTATCGAGGCTGTCGTATTTGGTGCGAAGATCCTGATAAACGCGCGTCAGGTCGGCGGCCATCGCCGTTCCGGTGGGACATCGTTTGTCCGGGTCTTTTTGCATAGACAACGCCACGACGGTTTCCAGCTCTTCCGGAATGTCATCACGGTAAGTATGAATCGGCGGCGGTGTCGCATAGACGATCTGGTGCAACAGCTTGGACAGATTATCGGCTCGGAACGGACGGAATCCGGTTAACAGTTCATAGAGAACCGCGCCTAATGAATAGAGGTCCGATCGCGGTGTCAGTTCTTCGGATTGCACCTGTTCGGGAGACATGTAACTTGGGCTACCGGCGATGCCTTCAATGCGCGAGACGTCCGAGTCATTACAGATCGCGATGCCGAAGTCGATAATCCTGACATCGTTGTCGATCGTCAGCATCACGTTACTCGGTTTGATGTCACGATGGATGACGCCGCGTCCATGCGCATAGTGCAGCGCCTTGGCACATTTATAAATGATTTCTACAACGTCATCGACGCGCAGCAGGTTGTCGGGCCGGCAGTAAGCCGCCAGCGTGCGGGCGCCTTGAACATGTTCGGTAACGACATAGTATTTGCCGTCTTCTTCGCCGGCGTCGTAGATCGGCATGATGTTCGGATGCTGCAACATGCCCACCATGTGAGCTTCGTTGAAGAACATCTTGCGGGAGACCCGGGCGCGATCCGCATCCGAGTCTTCCTCGATGTTATAGACCTTGATGGCAACATCGCGGCGATAGTAGGGGTCGTGTGAGAGATAGACCGTTCCGGTAGATCCTTTACCGACTTTGTTGATGATGACGTACTTGCCAATCTTGTTAGGAACGTCAGTTGAGCGTTTAAGTTCGGTTACGGAACTGGCCATTTTTCTCAACTATTCAGAACATCAGCCACCTCAGAAACACCAGTATTAATGCGGTGTACAGAGCAGCCACGAGGTCATCCAGCATAATTCCGAGGCCTCCTTTGAGTCTGTGATCCAGGTCGCGAATCGGCCAGGGTTTCCACACGTCAAATAGCCTGAAAAGCCCGAAGCATAAGGCCCAGACCCAGATTTCCGGCGCTGCGACCAGGAGGGCCACATAGATGCCGGCGATCTCGTCCCAGACGATACCTGGGTGGTCATGAACAGCTATGCGCCGGGCACTCTCGCCGCAGATCCAGATACCACTCACTATCAGGGCAGCGGCGACCAATACACGCGCTGCGATCGGCAATTCCAATGTGCCCCAAGCCAGCGCCAGCCCAATAACAGAGCCTGCGGTGCCCGGCGCGACCGGCGACAGGCCGGTGCCGAGGCCGAAGGCCAGAAAATTGACCGGATCACCGAGTACTTTGCGCCTGAATTTCGCCCTGTCAGTCGTCATCGTTCAGAAGTGCCGGTATCCGGGATCTGTGTAATCGAACGGCTCGCCATCTTTCACGCAGGATATTCCCTCACCCGATACGACCTTGCCGATTCTGGTGATTTTCAAGTGATGCTGTTTGGCAAGTGCTCGCAATTCATCTTCATTTGATTGCGACGCCGTGAAGCAAAGTTCGTAATCGTCTCCGCCGCCGAGCGCGAAGCCGAGCGCATCTTCGTATTCAAACCTTGCAAGAAGTGCCGAGGAATACGGCAGCGACGTCAGTTCTATTTTCGCGCCGACTTTGCTCGCATCCAGGAGCTTTTGCAGATCTGCATACAAGCCATCCGACAGGTCGATGGCAGCGCTTGCATGTTTTGCGATCGAACTTGCAAACGCAACGCGTGCTGTCGGGCGCACGAAACGACCAATCAGGTATTCGCTGTCATCCGATTGGTCGGAGCCGCCCTCAAGCAATGAAAGACCGGCCGCCGCATCACCCGGCGTACCAGTCACGAAAATGCTGTCGCCCACGCTGGCTCCCGATCGCCTGATCGCCAGGCTCGGATCGACGTCACCCATAATCTGAACACTGACAACCGTGGTCGGACCGCGCGTCGTGTCTCCACCGATAAGTGTCACCTCCGCCCCGGCGGCGGCTGTGAAAAGTCCCTCTGCGAAAAGCGCCAGCCAGCCGGAGTCAGAATTCGGAATGGTAAGCGCCAGTGTCATCCAGCGTGGTCTTGCACCCATTGCCGCAATGTCGGAGAGATTGATGGCGACGGCGCGATAACCGACATCGAACGGCGGCAGATCGTCAGGATAATGGGTTCCCGCAATCATGGTGTCCACGGCACAGACGAGGTCGCGGCCGGGATCGGGCGCAACGAGTGCGCCGTCATCGCCAATTCCGAGACGCACGGCGTCGTCCCTGATCGGCCGGTCGAAGTAACGACGAATCAATGCAAACTCGTCCACCGCGGTAGATTCTCCTACTTGGCTGATCCCGAGGCTTCGGCCGGTCGCAGCTTGTCTGCCGCTTTGTCGAGCACGGCATTAATGTACTTGTGCCCGTCCACCGCACCGAAGCGCTTTGCGAGATTGATCGATTCGTTTATGACAACCCGGTAAGGCACATCCTGCCTATTCCCAAGCTCAAAGAATCCAAGCAACAGGATGGCAAATTCGACGGGATCGAGTTGTGAGGGCGGCCGATCGGCCAGCTCGGCGATTTTCGATTCAAGTTCGGCTTGATCATTGCAGACGGCCGGCAGAGTCTCGTCGAAGTAATCCTTGTCGACGCGTCGATACTCGTCGCGGGCCTTGAACTGCTTTAGCAGCTCGACAGAGTCGTAACCGGTCATCTGTTTCTGGTAAAGAGCTTGCAGAATCAGCTCACGAGCCCGGCTGCGTGCACCTGCAGAAGCAGCCTTGCTCATCGTCAGTCGAGCTTGCGTAGCAGATTAACCATTTCGATGACCGCCAGCGCCGCTTCCTCGCCTTTGTTGCCGGCCTTGGTGCCGGCACGTTCGATAGCCTGTTCGATCGTATCGGTCGTCAATACCCCGATACCGATCGGTATGCCGTGCTGTCGGCTGATTACTGCAATGCCCCTGGTGCATTCGCCGGCGACGTAATCGAAATGCGGTGTGGCACCGCGAATTACTGCACTCAGAGCGACGATGCCGTCACAGCGGTGTTGTGAGGCCACTTTTTCAACGGCGAGCGGCATTTCATAGGCGCCTGGAACACGTACAAGCTCAATATCTGTTTCGCTGGCGCCATGACGGCACAGGCAGCCAATCGCGCCTTTGATCAGGGATTCGACGATGAAATCGTTGAATCTCGAGGCGACAATGGTGAAACGCGCATCCCTCGAAACCAGATCGCCTTCAATTGTTTTTACTTTGTCCATTTATTTTGCCGACATGACCGTGGTTGTCAGACGTACTCTGTCACTTCGAGATCAAATCCGGAAATTGCATGCATCTGCAATGGCGCCGACAGCACGCGCATACGATTTACGCCGAGGTCCTTCAAAATCTGTGCGCCCACGCCATAAGTCCTCAGAACGAAGTCGCCGCTACGTTTGCTTTCGAGTTCATCCGGCATCTCGGACAATCTGCTGACGGTATTCATCAGTTCTCGGGTTGATTCCTGATCGCGCAGAACGACGATGATACCGACATCTTCTTTCGAGATTCTTTCGATCGCACCGTCCAGAGGCCGGCCCAGCGTCGGGTTCTGGATACCGAGAATGTCGCCGAGCGTGTCCTGACGGTGCACACGAACCAATGGAACCGCTCCGGCAGAAATGTCGCCTTTAACCAATGCGAGATGAACTGTCTGATTCACGTGATCGTCATAACTGTACAGCGTAAATGCGCCATGTGCTGTCTGCACGGGCGTCTCATCGATGCGCTCGACAAATCGTTCCTTTTCGAGCCGGTATCGAATCAGGTCGGCGATCGTGCCAATCTTTACGTCGTGCTCACGGGAGTATTTCTCCAGGTCCGGTCGTCGGGCCATGGTGCCGTCTTCGTTGAGTATCTCGACAATCACGGCAGCAGGCTCAAGCCCGGCAAGTCGTGTCAGGTCGCAGCCGGCTTCGGTATGCCCGGCACGTGTCAGCACGCCGCCGGGCTGCGCCATGATCGGGAACACGTGTCCCGGTTGACGAATGTCCTCCGGCCTGGCGTCGGGAGCGACAGCAGCCTGCACCGTCATGGCCCGGTCGTAAGCGGAGATGCCTGTCGTGATGCCCTCAGCCGCCTCGATCGACAACGTGAAATTTGTCGCGTGATGCTCATCCGTCTCGTGAACCATGAGCGGCAGTCGAAGCTGCGAGCATCGCTCCCGTGACAGAGTCAGGCAGATCAGGCCGCGACCGTATCGGGCCATGTAATTGATGTCTTCCGGGCGAACCTTTGCCGCTGCCATGATGAGATCGCCTTCATTTTCGCGACTCTCATCGTCCACCATGATGACCATTTTGCCATCGCGGATGTCAGCGATAATTTCTTCAGTATTGCTGAATGCGGATGCTCGCGGATGTGGCGTCGGATTGTCATGCATAGCCATGTGCCTTTAGTAAATCGACCGAGACCCCCGAATCAGAGTCTTCGCTTCGCGTCAGCAGGCGTTCAATATACCGGGCGACGAGGTCGACCTCGATATTGACGGCCGTGCCGACGACGTAGTCACCGATGATCGTTTCCTCGGCAGTGTGCGGAATAATATTCACTTCAAACGCCCGGGCCGATACTTCATTAATGGTAAGACTGACACCGTCAACACAGACGGCGCCTTTTTTGGCGATATACCGGCTGTATTCCTCCGGTATCTCGATCTTCAGTCTAACCGACCGGGCATCCTTGTCGCGAGAAGTCACAGTACCGACACAGTCGACGTGGCCGCTGACAAGGTGACCGCCCAGCCGTTCACCGAGACTGACTGAGGGTTCCAGGTTTACAGCGCTGCCCGGGGTGAGCCCGCCAAGCGCGGTAACACTCATCGTTTCGATCGATACGTCAGCGTCGAAGCCGTCCGGGCGCAGCGCGGTAGCGGTCAGACAAACGCCGTTGACCGAGATGCTTTCGCCGATCTCAAATGCGGACCAGTCAATGCCCGCGGACTCGACGGACAGGCACAGGTCGCCGCCCTGCTTCTTCAGCGAACGCACCCTGCCTTTTGCCTTGATGATTCCGGTGAACATAAGACCCTTTATTTTTGCCTTTAAGCCGTTGGCCGGGCGGTTATGCGGGTGTCGGCGCCCACGCGGCGAACATCGATGATGTCGAGCTGCATGCGCTGACTCATGTTCTGCCAGGCCGGCGTACTGAACATACCCTGTGTCAGGCTACCCATGATATGCGGCGATTGATAAATGACAAGCTCGTCAACCAGTCCAGAGGTGAGCAAACTGCCCGCCAGCGTATGACCGGCCTCGACCAGCACGTCGTTGATACCGAGCTCCGCCAGCCTCGCAAGCACCACGTCCAGATCTGCTCCATCGCTTGCTCCTGGCACGACAGTGACAGATGCACCTGCGCTTTCGAGCGCTGCCCGGTTGCTGTCATCAGTGCAGAATATTGCCGTATCCCCCGGCAATGTGAGCATGCGTGCCGACAGGGGCATGCGCAGCTGCTGATCCAGAATGACCCGAAGCGGCTGCATGCCTTCGATCGCAAGGCCTTCCTCCCTTACGGTCAAAGACGGATCGTCTGCGAGGACCGTGCCTATGCCGGTCATCACGGCGCCCGATGATGCGCGGAGTCGCTGCACGTCTGCCCTCGCTTCAGGACCAGTGATCCACTGACTCTCGCCGTCTTCCATCGCAGTGCAACCGTCCAGGCTGGAAGCCGTTTTCAGACGCACGAAAGGTCGTTTTCGCGTAACCCGGGAAACGAAGCCCTCATTGAGTTTTGCGGCTTCATCGTTCATCAAACCGACTCGCACGGCGATACCGGCTTTTTGCAAGGCGCCAAGCCCGTCGCCGTCGACTTCATGAAATGGATCCTGCATCGCCACGACGACTTCAGCAATACCGGCCTTGATCAGCGCCTCAGTGCAGGGCGCTGTCTTTCCGTGGTGTGTACATGGCTCCAACGTGACGTAGACGGTCGCAGCTTTCGCGGATGCACCCGCATTCTCGAGTGCGATGACTTCCGCGTGTGCCTCACCGCTCTTCTGGTGCCAACCCTCACCGACGATCCTGCCCTCGCCAACCAGGACGCAGCCGACTCTGGGGTTGGGATGAGCGCTATACATCGCCTTGCGCGCCAATTGCAGCGCGCGCGCCATGAATTCGCAGTCTTCTCTCGAAAATTCATTCATGAAGAATCAGCGCTTCTTGTCGTGCAGCTCCGGCAAGAGCGACATTTGCTCACGGGATGCGGTCGCGTCCGATATTTCCTGAAGACGCCTGATTTCTTCCTGAAACTCCGTGACATCCTGAAAGCTGCGATAGACAGAGGCAAATCGCACGTAAGCCACTTCGTCGAGATCCCGCAATTCTTCCATGACGAGTTCGCCGACGAGGCGGGAGGGTACTTCACGCTCGCCCATCGTGCGCAGTTTATGGACCAGGCGGCCGACGGCCTCCTCGAATTCGTCCGATGGCACGGGCCTCTTCTCCAGGGCGCGACGCATGCTGTCCCGGACTTTCGATTCATCGAAGGGTTGCCGGCTGTTGTCGTTCTTGACGAGCCGCGGCATGACGAGTTCGGCACTCTCGAAGGTCGAGAACCGCTCGTTGCACTGCAGGCACTGGCGCCTGCGCCGGATCTGCCGGCCGTCAGCGGCTAGTCTGGAGTCGATGACCTTGGTTTCTTCGTGGCTGCAAAACGGGCAATACATGACTGACCATCATCAATTCTTACGGTTTAGCTTAGCAGACGCGTCAACTGTAGACCGGAAAGCGCTTACACAGGTCGAGTACCTGGCCCCGAACGCGCTTGATCATGACCTCGTTTTCAATATCGTCGAGAATATCGCACATCCAGTGAGTCAGGCCCTCGGTTTCCTCGACGCCGAATCCACGCGTCGTGATCGCAGGCGTGCCCACCCGCAGACCACTGGTCACGAACGGCGAACGCGGATCATTGGGAACCGTATTCTTGTTGACAGTGATGTTCGCGCGATCGAGCGCCGCATCCGCATCCTTGCCGGTGATTCCCTTATCGATCAGGCTGACGAGCATGAGGTGATTGTCGGTGCCGCCCGATACGATACCGAAGCCTCGCTCCATCATGACCGCAGCCATGACTCTCGCGTTGTCGACGACCCATTGCTGATACTCCTTGAAATCCGGACTCAGGGCTTCGAGCAAGGCGACCGCTTTGGCGGCAATAACGTGCATCAGCGGGCCACCCTGTGTTCCCGGAAACACCAGTGAATTGAATTTCTTGGTCATCTCATCGTTCTTCCTCGCCAGGATCATGCCGCCGCGCGGTCCACGCAGTGTCTTATGCGTCGTCGTTGTCACGACATCGGCATGCGGTACCGGGTTCGGGTAAAGACCGGTAGCGACCAGCCCCGCGACATGGGCCATATCAACCATCAGGTATGCATCGACGCTGTCTGCGATCTGTCGGAAACGCTCCCAGTCGACCACCCTCGAATAAGCGGAGAAGCCGGCAACGATCATTCGCGGTTTGTGCTCGGTGGCGAGACTCTGCACCTCGTCGTAATCGATCAGCCCGGTCTCGGCGACGACGCCGTACTGATACGCTTTGAACAGCTTGCCGGAAAAGTTGACCGGAGAGCCATGCGTGAGGTGACCACCATCCGACAGGCTCATGCCGAGGATGACATCGCCGGCATCGAGCAATGCCAAATACGCTGCTGCATTTGCCTGCGAACCAGAGTGCGGTTGCACATTGGCATAATCGGCGTCGAATAATTCCATCGCACGCTCGATTGCCAGCTTTTCGGCGACATCGACGTAGTCACAACCACCGTAATAACGCTTGCCCGGATAGCCCTCGGCGTACTTATTGGTCAATACGGAGCCTTGAGCCTCCATCACGCGCGGACTCGCGTAATTCTCGGAGGCGATCAGCTCGATATGCTCCTCCTGGCGCCTTGCTTCATCGGCAATCGCGTGAAAAAGCTCCGAATCGAATTCTTCGATGGACGTGGTCTCGAGGAACATTTTGTCGTTTTCTCCGGCGGGCTGGGCGTTGAAAGATGCGCATTGTACCCAGATCCTGTCTCAATAAAACTCATGAGCCGCGTTTCTAAATAATAAGGGGTCGAACCGCTAAGACATCTTAGCGGTTCGACCCCAAACTATGCCGCGAACGACTCCACGACCCGAGTCCATGCCCGGGCCAGGTTTTGACGGTTGTAGCCGCCGCCGCCCGTGCCGACGATGCGGCCACTGCAGTGGCGATCCGCCAGTTCGCACAGATCGGCCGCCGCGCCGCCGTGAGCCGATTCTGAATATTGCAGATGCGTTATCGGGTCGCCCGCCAGGCTGTCCGCACCGCACTGGAAAATGATGAACTCCGGCCGGGATTCATCGACGAACTCCACGACCCTCGCCCACGCTTCGTCGAACTCGAGGTCCCCTGCCCCCGGGGCCATCGGAATGTTCAGTTTCGTGCCTTTGGCTTCGCCTTTGCCGATTTCGTCCGCGTGGCCGGTACCCGGATAGAGGTAGCGTCCGTCTTCGTGTATGTCTGCGAAGATCAGCACCGGATCGTCCTCGAAGCCGTAAAAAACGCCGTCGCCATGATGTGCATCGATATCGACATAGGCGATGCGCTGAAGGCCATGATTCTTGCGCAGGTGCTCGACCGCGATGCCGCAATCGTTGAATACACAAAAGCCTGCCGCGTGCCCGCGCCCCGCATGATGCAGTCCGGCTATTGGCACAAACGCGCGCTTCGACTCTCCGGCCATAATCGCATCGACGGCCGCCAGCGTGGTCCCGACGACATCGGAAGCCGTATCGAAAATTCCCGGGTATGCCGGCGTATCGCCGTCATCGAGAAAGCCGATGCCATCCTGGGATCGCTTCGACACCAGATCAATGTATTCAGGCGTATGAAAAAGGGCGAGTTCGTCGACGCTGGCGCGCCGCGGCTCGGCATATTGAATGGCGGTTCCGAGCTCTGCGCCTGCGAGTTCTGTCTGAAAAGCATCATGCCGATCGATGCCGAACGGGTGCTCATCGCCAAATCCATAGTTGGCAAGGGCATCTCCTCTGTATACGTACATCGGATTGTCCGACACGGCTTTCCTCGCAAAGCGTGCTGTTTTCTATTGTCGCAGCATACCGGATAATGCGCGATTCGTTTTTCCGGCGACAGGTCCGCATGGCGCAATATATTTACAAGA
>Ga0255053_10001357_pt1 | contig 13582 bp, 14 predicted proteins | sample JV7_2_22_MG_FD_188635 | JGI IMG/M metagenome (GOLD analysis project Ga0255053, IMG submission 188635) | Seawater microbial communities from Jervis Inlet, British Columbia, Canada - JV7_2_22 | ecosystem: Environmental > Aquatic > Marine > Inlet | place: Canada: British Columbia | collected...
GCGTGGGCCTTTCAATCTGTTACGATTTGCGTTTCCCGGAACTGTATCGAAAGCTGGTCGAGATGGGCGCAGTCGCACTGTCGGTTCCGGCAGCATTTACGTTTACGACGGGAAACGCACACTGGCACACCTTGCTCAGGGCCCGCGCGATCGAAAATCTCGCATATGTGATTGCTCCCGGGCAGTTCGGCCAACACAGCGACGGCAGAACGACCTATGGCCATTCGCTGATTATCGATCCCTGGGGTCGGATTCTTGCCGAGGCGGCAGAAGGTAATTGTGTCATTACAAGCGATCTGGACCCGGGCCTGCCGCAAAAGTTGCGCCGGGAATTTCCGGCGCTCAGTCACCGTGTGTTCAAATGGGCAGTCAAGAATTGACAACGAGCCAGGCCGCCACCGCGATTTCAATTGAAGGAACCAGAACGAGTGTCAGACACACACAATAACGAAAATGCCATTGATTCGGTTATGTCCCGCGTGCTGGCACCCGCAGGGCTTGAGGAGCGGCACCTGAGCCGGGCGCTCGGCTCCATCATGATGCGAGACATCGATATCGCCGATCTGTATTTCCAGATTAGCCGCCAGGAAAGCTGGACGGTAGAAGACGGCATTATCAAGGCAGGCAGCTTTAATCTGGATCAGGGTGTCGGCGTCCGTGCAGTGAGCGGCGAAAAGACCGGCTTTGCCTATTCCGACGAACTGATGTTGCCCGCTCTCGAACGTGCCGCCGGAGCCGCACGCGCGATTTCGCGACAAGGTCAGACGAAGGCCGTGCAGGCATGGTCGCGCGGCGAACGGCAGGACCTGTACCCCGCACTTGACCCGATTGCGAGTATCCAGGATGAACAAAAGACGGCATTGATCGGCGATATTGACAAAAAAACCCGCGAACTGGATAAGCGCATCGAGCAGGTCATTATCAGTCTGAGCAGCAGTCAGGATCTCATTTTGATCGCAGCCGCGGACGGCACGCTGGCGGCCGATGTCCGACCGCTGGTCAGGCTGAATATCAGCGTCATCATCGAGGAAAATGGTCGCCGTGAGCAAGGCTATGCAGGCGGCGGAGCGCGAGCTGACCTGCACTATTTTCTTGGCGGCGATCTGCCGATGGAATACGCGAGGGACGCCGTTCGGCAGGCAGTCGTGCAGCTGGAGGCAGTGCCAGCGCCGGCCGGCACGATGCCGGTAGTCCTTGGCCCCGGCTGGCCAGGCATTCTTCTTCATGAGGCTGTCGGTCACGGGCTCGAAGGTGACTTCAACCGCAAAGGCACTTCTGCTTTCAGCGGGCGGGTCGGCGAGCAGGTTGCATCAAAGCTTTGCACGATTGTCGATGACGGAACACTCGCAAATCGTCGTGGATCGCTTGCCGTCGATGACGAGGGCACGCAGGGGCAGTACAACGTGCTGGTCGAAAACGGCATCCTTCGCGGCTACATGCAGGACAAGTTGAATGCGCGCTTGATGGGGGTCGCACCGACCGGTAATGGCCGCAGGGAGTCTTTTGCACATATACCGATGCCGCGCATGACCAATACTTACATGTTGGCGGGCGAGCACGATCCCGAGGAGATCATTGCTTCGGTTGACAAAGGCATTTATGCGCCGAACTTCGGCGGCGGCCAGGTCGACATCACGTCTGGCAAATTCGTTTTCTCCGTGAACGAGGCCTATCTCATCGAGAAAGGAAAGCTGACCGCTCCGGTCAAAGGTGCAATGCTCATCGGTGACGGGCCTGCTGTACTTGGCCAAATCTCGATGGTCGGTACGGATCTCAAACTCGATAGCGGCGTTGGTACCTGCGGCAAGGAAGGACAGTCGGTGCCGGTCGGTGTCGGTCAACCTACCTTGAAAATCGACCAGTTGACTGTCGGTGGTACCGGGTAGAACAGGTCGGTGGTAAGGGCAGGAGTTACCATACAAGCGGCTTTTTGTACATGGATGTACTTATATCGCGGAGCGCAGGATGCGCGAGAGCGATGCAGCCGCGATTCCTACATCTGTGCCAAAATTTCTGGCTTATGTAATACGACAAATTCCTCCTCTGTGATTCGCTTCATTGTGCCCGGATTATGCCTCCAGTACAGTTCGCCTCTTACATGGAGGTTTGAGAAACATGGGGCTGGAAAACACGGTAACAGAGCAGGATATGGATGCGACTTCCCAGCAGTTTGTTCGGGGATTTCGCGATGACAACCAAGATTTCGAACCGGATCTGGCCGTGGATGGCCTTTCAGAATCAATTGTTTCCAGATTCATTCGCCTGATTACGTTTGGCCGGTCGTAGGCAAGAGATTCGGCAGACACGGGTGCAGCACCCGAATAATCCTTTCCAAACAATAGCTTGATACGCTTGTTTGCGCACGTCCGCGCTGCCGGAAAACAAGTCTGGATATTTACGCGCCACAGGGCCTGGCTGGACTAATGCGAGGCGGCGAAGCAAAATAAATTCAAGCTGACATGAGAAGCGACCCGATATGTGGGTGTCCAAGCCAATTTACGAAAGCCTGCCGTATTTCTATTTGCTTGCAGGCGCCATCTCACTGGCCGCCTCAATGTATTTGAACCATTGGTATTGGCCAACGATTTGTTTTGTCGTCGGTCTCCTGTGCCTGGTAGCCGGACTCGTCATCTGGCTGAAGCGTCGTGATCATCGCAATCAGGACCGACGAAACAGTCAAAGTCACGACGTCCAGTAGGCGAAACCTCCGGGCACCGACAGGATCGCTATTGCTATCTCTGCTGTTCGTTCGCCAGCGAATCTTTGTCGTTGTTTTCGGAGTTTCTAAGATCGGTATAGACGAGTTCGTGGTATCCGAGTGAGACTACGTCGCCGTCCTTAAGCAAAAACTTCTTGGCGCGAGTCTCGCCGATGCGTACGCCGTTGGTACTATTGAGGTCTTCGATTGTGCAACCGAAGTCATCGGTGATCAGCTGTGCGTGATGTCTGCTGACGAACTTGCTCTTGATGTAAATCTCGTTGTCGGGAGATCGGCCGACAATAATCCGCCCAGCCTCGAACAAATGTTTCGACAGCATTTTCCCTTCACTTCGAACCTCGATGCGCGTGAGATAGCCTGGCTTGGTGGTGTCAGAAACAAGTTGTGGCACCGGCTGAGGCGTACCATTCTTGAATTCATGCTCCTTCCAGTTCAGTTCTTCAACTGCCAATAGTATGTCCTCGGTATCGACAATCTTCTTTTCCTCGGCGAAAGCACACAAAAGGCCGGTATCACACAGCGTGTTGATTAGTCGGGGTATGCCACCGGTATAACGGTGAATTGATGCGAACGCATCATCCGCGACAAGGCCGTTGACTTCTCTGCCCGCAATCTTAAGTCGGTGTTCGATGTATTCGCGCATCTCCCGGCGGTCCAATGGGCCGATATGGAAGCGTAACCTGACACGTTGAACGAGTTGCTTGAGATTCGGCGAATCCAGCGTATCCTTGAGTTCTGGCTGACCGGCAAGAATGATTCGCAACACCTTTTCCTTGTGTGTCTCGATGCCTGACAGCATGCGAACCTCTTCCAGCACTTTCTTGCTCAGGTTCTGTGCTTCATCGACAATCAGAATCACTTTCTTGCCATTTGCATACTGCTCGATGAGAAACATGTTGAGCATGTCCAGCAATTCGGCCTTGCGCTTCTTGAATGGTTTGAAACCGAACTCTGCAAGCACGGCCTGCAGAAACTGTGTCGGTGTGAGCTGTGTTTGCGACACGACCGCGGAAACAATGTTGTCTTCCAATTCGCCCAGAAACGCCTGCAGCAAGGTGGTCTTACCTGATCCAATCTCACCGGTTATGATGACAAAACCGTCAGCCAGCCAGATAGTCGATTCCATGTACGCCTTGGCGCGGGCGTGCTGCTTGCTCCAGTAGACGAATTCCGGATCCGGCGTTAACCGGAACGGCTGCTCATGGAGATTGAAGTGTTCTAAATAGGACATTCGAAGTTTCTGGCAGAATCTAGAGGCCTTTTTTGTTATGCGCCTGCAAACTGCGCTGGCAGAGTGTTTTAGTTTACCTGCTTTCCGGGGCCTCGGGCTATGATGCCGCCCTCATCGGGCCCTGCTAATTACTCAGTATATTACTGGTTTTAGCCAATTTTCTGTCGCGTTCTTCGGCGCTGTCCGCCAGCACCGTGATGTGGCCGAGTTTTCGGCCCGGTTTCGGCTTTTTACCATAGTCATGCAGGTGGATGCGCTCGCCTTCGCATGATGTCCAATTCGCAGGCATGGTGCCGATCAGGTTGATCATGCCGGCATGGGCGACGGCCGACGAGTCGCCTGGCGGCATGTTGAGAATGGCCCGAAGGTGGTTTTCAAATTGGCTCGTCACCGCGCCCTCTATTGTCCAGTGGCCCGAGTTGTGAACTCTTGGTGCGAATTCGTTTGCCAGGAGCTGGTTGCCCGTTACGAAGAATTCCAGCGCCAGCACACCGACGTAATTCAGCCGCTCGAGTAGCCTTGTCAGGTATTGTCCTGCCTGATCGGCGATGCTTTGCGATGCGTCCGGCGCGCGGCAAGTTCTCAAGATGCCTTTAATGTGGCGGTTTTCCGTTAGCGGATAAATGGCAATTTGGCCGTCCACATTGCGAGCGCCTATCGCCGAGACTTCCCGATCGAATGCAATCCATTGCTCGGCGATCAGTGGCCTGCCGCGGAGCGTCTGGCAGGCGGTGGCGATATCAGACTCGTTGCTTATCAGCTGTTGTCCCTTGCCGTCATAGCCCAGCCGACGCGTCTTCAGGACCAGCGGCAAGCCGAGCGAGCGAACGGCGGCGCGGAGGTCCTGTTCCGAGTCGACCGTGGCGTAAGCAGCTACAGGGATGCCCAGCTCTTCGAACAGCCTTTTTTCGTTCAGCCTGTCCTGGGCGTGTCTGAGTGCTTCGGGCGGCGGATAGACGGTCACGCTGTCCGCAACCTTCTCGATTGCTTCGACCGGAACGTTTTCGAATTCGTAAGTAAGCACATCAACGAGCGAGGCGAGTTGCGCGAGGCCTGCATTACTGTCGAACGGAAACTTCAGGACCGGGCCGACGATTCTCGCCGGCGGATCAGGTGCCGGATCAAGATACGTGAATTCCAGGTCGAGACGCTTTCCGGCGAGGCCGAGCATTTGGCCGAGCTGTCCGGCGCCGACAATACCAACTCTCATTTTTGCAGCTTAGCTTTCGGACCGCGGGTCGCTGTTTTCGAGAACCGCGCTGGTCTGTGATTGCCGGTGCGCATCCAGTGCCGCTGCGACTTTGTCGTCGCTAATCCCGAGAATGGCAGCGGCAAGTAGTGCGGCATTGATTGCACCGGCCTTGCCAATGGCCATGCTGCCGACCGGTACACCGGCCGGCATCTGGGCAATCGATAGCAACGAATCCATTCCCTGGAGAGCCAGCGACTGTATTGGTACGCCGAGAACAGGCAGGCGAGTTTTTGAGGCCGTCATGCCGGGCAAATGTGCAGCGCCGCCTGCGCCCGCGATAATCACATGTAGTCCGCGTTCTACGGCGGATTCCGCATACTCGAACAATAGATCGGGGGTACGATGTGCAGAGACGACCTGCACCTCATACGAAATGCCGAGCGCGTCAAGCGTCTCGCTGCTGTGTTGCATCGTTTCCCAGTCAGATCGGGAACCCATAATAATTCCGATTTTCGCATTCATCTTCTGATTGTATCGTCAGACGGCACAGTTCTGCACCATCGTTGTCAATTCCGCATGCACCAGCCGGAATATTTTTCTCTGGAGCGCACGTCTGCCGGAATCACCTGTGGTGGCGGCGTACTCGTTCAATAATAGAGAGAGATCCGTATTTTCCCGGCCTGTCATATCAAAAAACTCATTCAGCCCGGGATACCCGCTTTGCACGATCCGGTCGCGCCATTCCTCGGCGCGCCGGAATACGTCCTTGGCCGTTCTTTCCTGGTGTTGAAATGCGTTAAGCGCACGACGTATCGGTTCCGGATCGACGTTACGCATCAACTTGCCGATAAGCTGACGCTGTCGACGCAATGCGCCGTGCGACTTCATTTTCGCGGCGGCGATAACGGCATCGAACAGATTTTCATCCAGGGCCATGCTGCGAAGTTGCTCTTCTGTCAGCCTTAGCAATTGCTCACCGAGCCCCTGCAACTCCAGGAATACCCGTTTTCTGGCGCTTTTACTGGGATTTGAGTTCGCCACCGGCTAAGCTACTGTCGCTGTTTCACACATCGGGCCAGCCTAATAAAAACAAGGGGAAAAAGCACACAATGAGCGTGCCTGCCAGCCGAGCATCACTGGATCAATCTGACCTTGAAGACATTATTCATCTCGTACTGGATGAGGCCGGAAGACAGGGTGCAGATCAGGCAGAGGCTGCGGCGAGTCACGACTACGGACTGAGCGCGACCGCCAGGCTGGGAAACGTTGAAAATCTCGAATACACGAATGATCGCGGTGTCGGCGTTACTGTCTATCACGATTCGAAGAAAGGGAGCGCCAGTACATCCGATTTCAGTGATGCCGCATTGCGCGAAGCTGTCACCAAAGCCAGCACATTTGCAAAGTACACAGCCGGCGACGATTGTGCAGGTCTCGCGGAAGCGGAGCTCATGGCAAGCGACATACCGGATCTGGAGCTATCCCATATCTGGCAGATTGACGCAGACGCCGCAATAAAGATTGCGATTACCTGTGAAGACTCCGCACGCAACTACGACAAGCGCATATCGAATTCAGAGGGCGCAACAGTTGCGACGAGCGGCGGCGTTCGCGCCTATGGAAATACCCATGGATTCATCGGAAGCTATCCCAAGACTACCCACAGCATCAGCTGCAGCGTCATCGGCGAATCCGATGGTGATATGCAGCGTGACTATTATTACAGCGCTGCGCGCGATGCAAATGCGCTCGAAACAGCTGAGCAGATCGGTGAAACGGCTGCCAGACGAACCGTCGGAAGACTGGGTTCCCGCAAAATAAAAACAACCAGGGCACCCGTACTATATGCGCCCGAAATTGCGCGCGGGTTTATCGGCCACGCTATCGGCGCCATTGGCGGCGTTGCACAGTATCGCCGCGCTTCCTTCCTGCTCGGCGCGGCCGGCAAACAGATATTCCCTGATTTTTTGCAGATTCAGGAGCGGCCGCACATTCTGAAAGCCATGGTCAGCGCGCCATATGATGCCGAGGGCGTTGCAACGTCGGATCGGGACATCGTCATTGACGGCGTGTTGCAGGGTTATATCCTCGGTTCCTATTCAGCGCGGCGGTTGGGCCTCAAAACAACCGGTAACGCCGGCGGTGCGCACAATCTCATCGTGCCCGGCAATGCAGATGACATGGTGTCAATCATGAAAACCATGAAATCCGGGCTCCTCGTACACGAATTAATCGGGCAGGGTGTCAATGCCGTTACCGGAGACTATTCGAGAGGGGCAGTCGGCTACTGGATCGAAAACGGTGAAATCGCCTATCCGGTTCACGAGGTCACCATCGCCGGCAACCTCCGCGAGCTCTATCAAAGAATAACTGCGATCGGCAACGATCAGGACGTTCGCGGTGCGTTACGTTGCGGCTCGCTACTCGTCGACGAGATGACCATCGCCGGCGCCTGAATCCTCGGCCCCATCCAGCAAGTCAGATAAGGTCTTCTCGGCCGAAACGCTGGCGAGTGCGCCATCCAATTCGGCACCCAGGGCGTTTATCTCTGCGGTCCAGGCCGGGTCCCGGTATGAACCGGTTTCTCCCTGCGTGCGAACGACCGCGAGAATGTCGTTCAAGGGGATGCGCGCCATCTCCCGACCCGGCAGTAATTCTTCGTGTTCGGTTGTGATCAGGAGAGCGGCGCTCTCCAGAGCATTGGTAACCGGTGCCAGCGCGATCGACGGCATTCTTAATTGCTGGCTTATCTCACGGATACTCGTGGCCGCGTCCGGATCACGAAATGCCTTGCCAACCAAATACATGATATTCAGAGCGAGACGCTCACGCATCGAATTGGATAAACGTGGTTCGCGGCGACCGATGCGCAGGAAAGCCGGTTGCTGGAAATAGAACGCGAGTTGTGCGCCAATTAACAGAATCAGCCAGCTCAGATACAACCAGATTAGCGTCGTTATGGCGACGGCGAAGCCTGAATAAATGAGCTGTGTGCGGCTTGCGTAGAGAATAAATGTCGCGAAAAACGCGCCGGCACTCGCCCAAAGAAATCCGCCGGCAAGGCCGCCAACGAGAGCAGATTTGAACTTCACTTTTGTATTCGGCATGTACATATACAAAAATGTGAACACGCCGGTAATGAGCAGATAGGGCGTGAACTGGCTGCCAACAACAAATATCCGCCCTAAGGATTCATTGGCAAGGATCATTTGCACGACTGCATTGCTTCTGATCGTTGTAAGCATCCCCAGGGCAGTGACCATAACGATCGGACCGATCAGCAGTACAAAAAAGTATTCTGAGAACCGGCGCGCAAAACTGCGCGGTTTCGATACGTACCAGACGTAATTGAAGCTCTCTTCAACTTTCTGCACCATCGAAATCGCCGTGTAGATAAAAAAGGCCAGGCTTACGCCGCCAAGCACACTGCCCTTGACGTTATCGACGAGCGATATGACCTGCTGCGTAATTTGTTCGCCCTGAGGCCCAAGCGGTGCCAGAAAATCATACAGCAGTGGCTCAAGTTCCTTGTGTTTGCCCAGTCCCTTAAGAACAGAAAAGCTAAACGCGATCAGGGGCACAACCGAGAGCAAGGTCGTATAGACAAGACTCATTGCACGTAATGTGAGCTGTCCGAATACAATGTCGCGGCCGAGGCCATACATGTACCTGAGTACGACAGCAGCAAAGCGTCCAAGTGGTCCGCTTTTTTCCAGGTGATCGCCCCAAACCAGTTTCTCAAGGATATTAGGCAGATTTAGAATCATGGCTGACCGGCGCGCGCCTCAGGAGCCTAAACAATCGTGTCATTGTACATTAGGCATGGTTTGTCAAAGGTGGTTTATTTCGCGTCGGTCAAGAGAGAAAATGCTGCACGATATTTCTCGCTGGTTTTTCGAATTACATCTGCCGGCAGCGAAGGACCCGGAGGCGTCCTGTCCCAGTCCAGCGTATCGAGATAGTCGCGAACAAACTGCTTATCGAAACTGGGCGGGCTGATGCCGGTACGATACTCATTCAGTGGCCAGAACCTGGAGGAATCGGGTGTCAGCGCCTCGTCGATAAGATAGAGGCGTCGATCGTCATCCAGGCCAAATTCGAACTTCGTATCCGCGATAATCAATCCACGGTTACGTGCGTACTTTGCGGCACGCTCGTATATCGAAATCGACACATCACGCACGCGGCTGGCAAGGTCACTTCCTATCCGTTCTTCCATGTCTTCAAAGCTGATGTTCTCGTCGTGATGACCGGCTGCCGCTTTAGTTGCCGGCGTGAAGAGAACTTCAGGCAATTGAGCGGCCTGGTCGAGACCTGGCGGCAAATCGATACCGCAAATCTGACCGGTGCTCTGATAGTCGCGCCAACCCGAGCCAATCAGGTAGCCGCGCACAACGGCCTCGATTGGAAGAGGATCGAGCCGTCTGACAATGATTGCCCGTTTCTCCAGTGCGCGACACAAATCGGCGTCGTCAATCAGGGAATCCAGCTTGCGATTTGTAAGGTGGTTCGGTATCAGGTCCGTCATCATCTCGAACCAGAAGTTGGAGATTTGAGTAAGCACCTGACCTTTGAAAGGCACGGGATTCGGCAAGATGACGTCGTATGCCGATATCCGGTCCGTCGTAACGATGAGCAAGTGCCCCTCGTTTGCACCGTAAATATCGCGAACTTTGCCGCGGCCTATCAAGTGCAACGATGCAATCGATGACTCAAATAAAGTATAGGAAGAACTCATTTCCTGAATAGTGGGTCCGGGCGCGGCATTGCTTTCGTCTCTTCGGATGATGGCTGTTCGGCGCCGGTGTCGCAAGCGGCAAGAATAGGAATAGTCTGCATGTCCGGTTAGCATTGGAACATGACTCTCTGCGCTCATTTGAAAACCCGACCTTAGATGCCCTACTGGGGAAAAATTGTCGGCATCATGGCAGGCTTGGCAACGGGCCGGCCCTGGCTCGCCTTGCTTGGCCTGATACTCGGGCATCAGTTTGACAGGGGATTTGCCAAAAGATTTTCCTACTTTGAACGGGACAGTTTTGACACGCGCTTCAATCGATTGCCGGAGGACTTTACAAAAGCGCTGTTCCAGACGATGGGCTATCTGGCAAAAGCCGACGGGCGTGTCACCGAAGATGAAATTCGGGCAGCACGCGCACTGATGCATCGCCTCGGGCTCGGACCTTCCAAAATCAGGCAGGCTATCGAGTGGTTCGAAAGCTGTAAAAGGCAAAGCTTTCCGTTAGTCGCAACGCTGCGGCAACTCAGGCAGGAAAGTGTCCGTCGCAGCGAATTGCGCGGATTGTTCGTGCGGCTGCTGATGGAAGTTTCCCTTTCAAAAGACCGGCTGAATCAGCGTGAGCGCTCAATCTACTGGACGGTCTGCACCGAACTCGATATCGGCCGCGTCGAACTCGCCCAGCTCGAAGCCATGATTCGCGCTCAGCGTGGATTTCGGCGTTCTCCGCAAGGAAGCGCAGACGCCCAGCGCGTTCAAAGCGCTTACCGGGCACTCGACATCAGCGCATCATCGACCAATGTCGAAATCAAGCAGGCATACCGCCGTCTGATGAACAGAAATCACCCGGACAAGCTAGCCTCGCAGAACCCCGATGCCGCTGCCATCGCAGAGGCCGAGAGAAAAACCCGCGAAATCCGCAGCGCGTACGAAATGCTAAAGGCCCGGCGCAGCATACGCTAGTTGACGATTCCCGGAGTTGAGAGGCGATATACAGGTTCGAACGCCAGGAAGTGAAAATGCATAAGGCTTTCGGTACAGTGCGCTCGTGACTGACAAAGGAAACTGATGTGGATTATCTAATCGCTCCGTCGATTCTTTCAGCCGACTTCGCCCGGCTCGGTGACGAAGTTAACGCAGTGCTGGAGGCCGGTGCCGACATTGTTCATCTCGATGTCATGGACAATCATTTCGTGCCGAACCTGACGATTGGTCCGCTTATCTGTGAGGCATTGCGCGATCACGGCATTATGGCGCCGATAGATGTGCATCTGATGGTGGAACCGGTCGACCGGCTGATTCCGGATTTTGCGAAGGCGGGTGCCACCTATATCACTTTTCATCCGGAGGCCAGTCACCACGTGCACCGCACGCTTGGTCTGATTCGTGACCAGGGGTGCAAGGCGGGACTGGTATTCAATCCGGCGACACCGTTGACGTGGCTCGAGCATGTGATCGAAGACATGGATATGGTGCTCGTCATGTCGGTCGATCCCGGTTTCGGCGGCCAGAAATTTATCGAATCGGCGCTCGACAAACTGAGCCAGGCCCGGAAAATGATCGACGACAGCGGCAGGGAGATTCGTCTCGAAGTGGACGGTGGCGTCAAGATTGACAACATTGGAGAAATTGCGGCGGCTGGAGCCGATACGTTTGTCGCGGGCTCGGCAATATTCGGCACAGATAATTATGCTGCCACGATCAGTGCCATGAGGTCCGAGATTGAGAAGGCCGTCTGACGAGACGGCCCGAGAATAGTCTGAGGAGGCGAATCAGAACTTGCGGTTCGGCCGAGCTCCGAATACGACAATGGTTTTTCCGCTTGCTGATACCAGGCCCTGTTCCTCGAGAACCTTTAGCACTCGGCCGGCCATTTCACGTGAGCAGCCAACCAGGCGGCTTAACTCCTGGCGACTGACCTTGATCTGCATGCCGTCCGGATGAGTCATCGCATCCGGCTCGTTACACAGGTCCATGATCGCGTGGGCAACCCGACCGGTGACGTCAACAAATGCCAGATCACCGAGTTTACGATTGGTACGATCGAGTCGCGTTGCCAGCTGGGTAGCCAGCTCAAAGACAAGCCCCGGGCTCTCGCTTGCGATCTGCCGGAATCGCGGATAGGTCATTTCGGCAATTTCACATTCGGTTCGCGTCCGTACCCATGCGCTACGCGTGGGTTGTTCATAGAACAGACCCATCTCGCCGAAAAATTGCCCCTTGTTGAGGTAGGCGAGAACCATTTCGTTGCCGTCTTCGTCCTCGATCATGACTTCGACGGATCCATCAACGATGTAGTAAAGGACATCGGGTAAGTCTCCAGCGTGAATCATTACGGTTTTGGACGGAACCGTTCGCACCCGGCAATAACTCAGAAATCGGTTTATCGCCGGAATGTCGCTTAAAGTCTTCGCTGTTGTCTGCATTTACTGATCCTCAACAAAGCTCTGCCCTTCTTTTAATACAGTCCGCTCATAAGGGCAAGCTAAGTGCGTAATTCTTATTGAGATTATCGAATTTTCCGGAATGATATTTTACGAATTGACCTGATTCCAGTGACATCATAACCAGTATGCGGTTCCAGTCATAATTCTTGCGGTCAGGCGCATGATGCGGCGAATCGGGGCCGGCAAATCGAACGCGCCGGCATCCTTGGCGTTTGCCCCGTGCAGGGCTTCTTCCTCGCGCATTTTGTGGACAATCGCGCGGCTTTTCACATCGTTGGCAGGCAGACGATCGAGGTGCCCTGTCAGGTGCTGTACAACCTGACGCTCCGTCTCCTCGATGAATCCCAGGCTCCAGCGATCACCCAGAAAACCGCTCGCCGCGCCGATCGCGAAAGCACCCCCATACCAGACAGGATTCAAGCGACTGGGGCCTGAGCCCAGCTCGTTCAGCCGCTGCTCGCACCAAGCTAAATGATCGAGTTCTTCGTCGGCAGCGCGTTGCATCTGGTCCTCAATGCTCGGGTCACGGGCGGCCGCCGCGTGGCCCTGGTACAGTCCTTGTGCTGCAACTTCGCCTGCATGGTTGACGCGCATCAGACCAGCCGCGTGTGATTTTTCGGTCGCAGACATTGGCTTGTCGTGGATATGTCTGGCGGGGTTCTCACGGGCCGCATGTGCGGGCCCGGTTGCTGCGACCGTTCGCAGAAAACTTTCAACACCGGCAAGCAGGCGGTCAACGGGTGTCAGGTCTCGCTCGTTCATCGCCGGCATTATAGCTGAGCGGCAGATTTCGGTGTTGTCTCCGGAACGCTGACCGATAGTTAAGTGCTTGATATTTAAATACAAATTATTAAGGATCCAGCGCCGCTTTTTGCCGAAAAAGTACGCTATTGTTTGCATTGCCGCGGTGCGTCAAGTAGAATTTCGCGCCTTTCGGCAGGGATGAAAGGGCGACGCCCGCCCCCTGCACGGACTCTGGGGCGCCGAAACTATCGCTTGTAACCAGCGCCTGAAATAGATGAACGGGAACGGGGTTGTTCCAAACCGGATCGAGACACCATGAAGACGTTTTCTGCCAAGCCTCACGAGGTTCACCGCGACTGGTACGTGGTTGATGCCACAGGCAAAACATTAGGTCGCTTGTCTACTGAGATTGCGCGGCGGTTGCGTGGCAAGCACAAGCCGGTATATACGCCGCACGTCGATACGGGCGACTATATTGTCGTCGTCAACGCCGAAAAGATTCGGGTGACCGGCA
>Ga0255053_10001362_pt1 | contig 13538 bp, 18 predicted proteins | sample JV7_2_22_MG_FD_188635 | JGI IMG/M metagenome (GOLD analysis project Ga0255053, IMG submission 188635) | Seawater microbial communities from Jervis Inlet, British Columbia, Canada - JV7_2_22 | ecosystem: Environmental > Aquatic > Marine > Inlet | place: Canada: British Columbia | collected...
GGACATCTACAAACTGGACTATTTAGAAGAGCAAGTAATTCAGGAAAGAGAAGATGCGGAGATAGCGGCTGCCTTCCGTGCCCAACCGGACGATGACGATTTCGGCGACAGAGACAGCGATGCTCAGTTCGATTGAACTAGAAAGAATCAAATATATAAAATCTAATCTATACATAATTTATTATGTATAGATCGCTAGTAAGACGTAATATTACCTCCATATCTGTTGTTTTATTCATCGCTCTTTTCGCAGTCATTCAGTTAATGGAACCTTCATTTCTTTATAGAAGAGACGGTTCATTGCGGACATTTGGGCTGGGCAAAAAAAAGAAAACAATCTTACCGAATTGGCTGGTCGCGATCATACTGGCTATCCTAAGTTATCTGTTTGTTCTGTACTATTTAGCAATCCCTAAAATGCGTTTCTAGTCGTGAATTGTGAAATATTTAGCCTTTGGTTTCACCTTCTTCGCTTGCTCCTGCTCGAACTTCGCCGCCGCTGCATTTCTCTGCTGCGACGAAGATTCACATGTTATGTCCAGTAGGGAATTCGCAGTGGTAGTGATGACCAGAATACCAGTTAGAAGGTACCAAACGACTTCGGCTATCAAATTTTTGATCGCTAAGAACTCCCAAAGCGACTGCACAGCTGCCGACTGTTGCTGCCGCCAATTATTGACGAGAATGCCGTCTCGTCCCATTCTCTCCAGAAAAGGGAAGAAGTTTGTAGGAGTTATCTCATTAATGATGATGGAACGGTCTTGGCATATTTTATCGATCAGCTTGCTGCCTTTTGACGCCACGAGGTCCGAAAATACCTCACTGACTCCCTCTCCGCCGAATATTGATGATGGCCATGTGACTGCCGCATACCCTATCGTGTTAGAGAAGGGCGCTTTCCAGCCCGGAAGCACGCCTAGCAAGACAATGATAGTCCCAAAAATGAAGAAGTTCGGTATGAGGGTATATAGAATAGCAGTATTTGTTTGCGGAGTCCCATTGCATAACGCAGTTGTGTTTTTTATATTTATGCTGAGCTGAGTCCCAAGAACTGCGAGGAAATAAAGTATTCCTAGCACTGTTCTATTCGTAGAGCTTCCGTTTATGTGTCGATCTACCACATAGTATCTGGCTATAAAATACGCTAAGGTTGCTATGATGAATATAGCTAAAGAGAACGAAGATGATATCAGCTTATCTGTGTTGTTAGCCATCGTTGATATATAGTAATTGTGTATTATTTTTTTCGATTATTTTGCTTTTATAGACTAATGGAAGAACAATTACCCGTGCTCACGGAACCGGGCGTCAAATTCTTCATAAAAGAGACTCTTAAAAAATGTCGAACTGTGAAGGATGGGTATTACAGCATTATCTTTAACGTGGGATTGCTTATCCTGTTCGTATCACTTTTAGGAGCGCTGCTCCTTTACCGAAGCAAAAACAAGCCGACAAAAGAAGAAGTAGACAAACGACGACAAAGCAACCGAGAGTACGTATTGGGTAAAATCAAGAGCCTTAGAGAAACTAAACAGAGAGAAAATAACACCCTGATAACATCATTACCCAAATTCGAAAGTCAATACGAAAAAATGCACAAAAATTTTTATAAAGTTTAAGTACAAATGACTACAAATCAAGTCGATACAGCTCTTGCTGACTACTATAAACTAAAAGGGAAATACGACAGCAATTACAATCAGCGGAAGTCAGCCATACTTCGATCAGACATATCACGCGCCGATAAAAGGAAAAAAATCGCCTTGCTAAGGTCCAAATGCGTGAAGTGCGGACGTTCTGTGGGAACGGTTTTCTCTCGGAGAGGAAGAACAGTGCAAGCAAAATGCGGAGACTCGACCGCACCATGCACCTTGAATATTGAAATAAACCAGGGTGATTACACATTCGGTCCGGCGTTGGCTGAAACAGTCGCAGCGCATATCGAAGAACAAAAGAAGCGTATTATAGAACTGAAACTGAACCTACTTTTCGGAATCGAGATCGAAGAAACAACTTTAGAAATGTTTGAGAAAGTTAAAACGTCATACAAGGAATCAATAGCCACACTCAAAAGCATTGACGCTCACCTTAACGGTGACCAATTGGTACAAATCGATGAAATAGGGGGAGGACGTGAGATATCTAAGAAGGAGCTAGTTAAAATAAATCGTATAGAACTGGCTAATCTTGTGAAAACGTTTAAGACTTTGATATCTGAGCTCGACGAATCCGAGTCGGAAGAATCAAAGCTAAAGGAATTGGAGGACGCAATAGACATATATCTCACTCAGATTGTCCCTGCTCTCACGATTATTAGAGACAACTTGTATGATGTGTCTACCGTCATATACGAAGACAAAAAGTTTCGTTTGGTGCAATTGGAGACCAGTCTATCCCAACAACAGATTACGATCGAACCTGCTAAAATCATCTCCAATATAAAATAGACCTGGTATATAAGATGAAATTCATAAATATTCCAGTTTTCATTATAAGTCTAGCCGTCGGTATTTTTCTAGTCTATATATCTAATCCGAATCCCGATATTATTTACGTTTATCCGAAACCAGACAATGTCGACCAGCTTCAATATCGCGATAAAAGTAATACGTGTTTTCGTTTTGATTCGCAGGAAGTGTCGTGTCCTGCAGATGAGGATCTGGTCGGTGGATATCCCGTCCAGCACTCGGACAAATAAAAAGTAATGTTCCAGCTATATATATGTACATTAGACGGCTGCTCTACAGCACACCTGGGCAATACATTATATCCGTGCTGCTTGGGCTAGGATTGGCCACTCTGTTTAGAAAGGCTTGTACTGACCGCAGTTGCATAGTATTCAAAGCTCCCTCATTGAATGAAATTAAGGGTAAAACCTTTAGATATGGCGGCAAATGCTACAAATTTAGAGAAAGGGCACACCCGTGCACGCCCGACCGCAAAACGGTCGATTTTGCGTAGTATGCGCCGCCAATCAATCTGATTTTATACTATATGTCGGACTCTACCAAGATCGCTGATCTACCGCGCGGTGGCGAAGTGAGGAATAATGTCGTTCTGGAGACGAAGGAAATGCGCGCTCCTCCTAGCATGCTGCAACAGCAGCCTCCACCCTCCTCTGCCCAAGCGCCGCCCATAGTCCCTCACAATGCAGTCCCTGGTTCATTACCGGAAGGCATGTCTGCATTCGCGCAGGCCCCGATGGGAGGAGGCGTGCAAGTACCCGTCGGTGGGCCTGGGCAATTGCCCTCTAGAGACATTCCTATGGTGACGCATCAGTATACACAAGACCAACAAGTCAAACCTAACTATATTCCGTCTGGTCCCGAGGGCGATTACATTGCCCAGCATGATTCCTACGAGTCACTGCTCAAGAAAAAACAAGGGAACGAAAAAGAACAGGACCAGCTTGATAGCCTCTACTCAGAACTGCAGCTTCCTTTGATGGTGATGGCGCTGTTTTTCTTCTTCCAAATGCCCTTCTTCCAAAAGAAACTTGCGCAGACGCTCCCTTCCCTCTTCTTGAAGGACGGCAATCCAAACGTCTCTGGATACCTGGTGAAAACGGCTATTTTTGGCGCGTCTTTCTACGGAATCACTAAAGCGACGCATTATTTGAGCGCGATATAATTCATACTATTTGAGACAAGACATATAATTATTTATAACAATCAACAACGATAGACATAGGTCTATATGGATTACTAACTCTTTCATCATTGTCTGGAGTTCTAGATATGTAACCATTGCTATAATCTATTTTATTTGTAACAGGATTATTATCTGTATCGTAGTAGTGTAAATAATTTATTTTATCATTTGAAAAATCTGTTGACTCTAATAATAATTTAACAGAACTAAACTTTGGAAACCAAACATGTCCTCCTCCAATAACTTTTTTATTGAATTTGTCATATCTTCCACCACCGAACTTGTCAAATATAATATTTCCATTTTTATCTTTTTCAGAACGATTGTATAAAACGTCACAACTATAATCAGGCATCGATAAACGAAATAACCCACTGGGTTTTAATATTCTATATATTTCATTAATTGAATTTCTCAATAAAAAATATTCTATATGTTCCATTACATCCTCTGATTGAACTATATTAACAGTGTTATCTTTCAACGGTATAGCTTTTGTAACATCATGTCTGATGTGATATCGATTACTTCGTATTAAACTTAATCCTATAAAATTTTTATTTGTAAACTGTCTTGTAATTGAAGGCATATCTCCCAAGTATAAGTAGATATCATTTAGATTTATCAAATCTTCAAACTTCATATATAGTAGTTGATACTCCTTCTACTTCTATATACGTTTCATCATTAATATAATTTTCAGTAGATACGTCATCTTTCAAGCTTTACTATAGGCACCTTCAGCTGACTTGCGAAATGAGCCACAAGCTCGTCATTTTTATAGTCGTCCAGATACTTAATTTTCTTGACTCCTGCGGCGAGGAGAAGGCGGGCGCAGATTACGCAGGGATAATGAGTAATATAAGCCGTGGAGGCGAAACAACTGACCCCTCGCTTAGCGCAGTCCGTTAACGCATTCTGTTCCGCATGGAGCGTCGCTTGCTCGTGGTTATCTCTAACAATGGATTTGTGCTCGCACCCAGGCAAAAACCCATTGTAACCTTGACTGACAATGCGGTTATCCTTGACCAATACACAGCCGACTTGGAGTCTCTCGCAAGGCGAACGCTCTTTAGTTGCTATGACTATTTTCTTGAAATACTCATCCCATGTAGGACGCCGAGACATGATTAGTATTAGAAATAAAATAACCTTAAGCACAAATCCATAATATAGATAAGATGTACTTGCGGAAGTTTCAGATATCAGACGACCATTTCCACGGCTTCAGCGTCCAAGTAGATATGGACAATTTCGATACAACGGAAGCTATTTGCGACTATGTCAAGACACTCCTTGTCGATTTCTTGCACAAGCACAATCTGGCGAACTTGGTGGATATTGCTAAGAAAAAGCAGTTCAATATACACGATCGCGAGTTCGGGGCGTTGTTGTTGCTGCCTGTTGAGGAAGTCATCTACGTGTGCCACCACGGCTAAGATTTCGCATGCTGAACCTTTCCGTATATTGTCTGGTGGAAGTCAAGTCCAAATGGACAGTCTCTGCATTCTTCACAGACTAGCTTCACGTTATCTTTTGTCTTGCCTGCCTCTTTCAGCATCCAGCGATAAATGGCTGAATTGATGCGACCACAAAGGATACATTTGGTCTTCAGATGGTGCTTATCGTCTAGTATGCTTTCGTAAAAGTACGACTTCTGTGTCCAAACACTCGCAGACATCAGTTCTTAATCCATAGTTAAGGACTGATGTGACGTTCAATTTGTTAGTAAGGTGATGGTTTGGTTGTATTACAGACCAAGCTGCCGCAGAATGCCGCTCCTGCGTCGCCTTGTTTTTCTGCGCTTCTTTCTTTTTTTTCTTTTCGTCTTCCTTTTCGTCACCTTCTTAATGGCGTTTTCGCCAGGAGCGTACTTCAAAAAGTACCATTCCCATTCTCGGCCCCCGCGTTTGCTTTGCAGTTCCCTGTATTTATTGGCTTTGACCTGTCTAACCCGTTCCTTCGTTGACTTTTCCTCCCCATAGCAGGTGGTGCTGAACCGCCGAAGTAGCCCTTTTTGCTTTAATCTATTTTTTCTTTGCACTGCGAATAGGAAGTGCGCCATGCATACGATTCGATTAACGTCATAGTAGGGTCGACGGGCGTATATGAATGCTAGATAAAAGCTCAGCATAGTATCTATTGTTGCGATACGCACGACTCTTCCTTTTATTTTTATCGTGTTATAACTGTGACAGGCGAGAGGCTTATAGATGAATGCTATAGTCTCACCCCCAACAACTACTTCATAATGAGGAGCAATAATCTCTCCAATGCCGTCCTTCTTTCTGATCGTAACTTTCTTGATTCCGGCTTCTTGAAGCGTTTCCTTGAGGATAGAAGCAGTTGCTTGTGGGTCCTCTGAAAGGACGTCAAAGTCTGGAATATTAGGTATTTTCTTGTAACGAAAACGCTTGAGATTCCTTAGATAAAGTTTGTTAGACAACGCGCCGAAAAAAACGACCTGTTGGTTTATCAGCGTTTCCCTCGCAATATGAAATATCTGTTTTTCTAGGCTTTTTGTTAGTTTGTCTTCGGGTTCAAACATTCTTTGGACTTCCACTAAGTCACAGTCTTTTCCTGTAATCGGAAAGCTTTTGTTCAGTAAAATAAGGCGCTTGAGTATCTTTTCCCAGCGACTAACGTCCCCTTTCGGACGTGAAAGCTCAAGGTAAAGAGCCATGCGAAGGTAGTTGGGGGGCGCGTAGCGAACACCCGCAACGGTCAGAGCTTTCTTCGATAAGGATTTATACAGCTCTGGTACTAGGTACGTTATATCAGCGACAGGAATGAAGTTGACGAACACCTTGAAGGTCCCAGTGTGCGTCCCTGCTTTCGCTTCCACTTCGTCGAATCCTTGCGAGTAATAAATATCCGCTAGCTTTTTCGCATCCTTCAGAGGTTCCGGAGAGAAAAAATCATAGTCAGGGAACTCTGTAGATTTGTCGTAGAACTGGGACTCGGCTGGAAGGATATTGTTGATGGCTGTTCCTCCGTAGACGATTCGACGTTTCTTAATGAGGAATTGCTCGACAATTTGAATGATTTTCTGTATTTCGGGGTTGTCGATCAGCTTCTTACCAGTCCGCTTCTCTGCGTTGTCGACTGCATGGCGCAATATCGCCAGCTCGCAGTCTTCGAAAGATACACCGCGGTCGCATTTCATACTTAATATAACCTTCGATAAAAATTTTTAGATGCTAGTCTTGTACATCGGTAAGTTAATACTACGAGGAGCATAACTGAGCTGAGGATTTTGGGGAGGTGGATCCTTGACTACGACTGGAATGTAACGCAGTTTCGCGGGCTTCAAGACAAATGAACTCCCAGCATTATTGAATGTCTCAAAGTAATGCTTCATCCGCGAGTCCAAGTTTTGATAGTTCATCGAAACCATTTGACACCCATAAGACATATGCAGCTGCGCTGGGACATTGTTGTTCAAAGAACTTAAGTCAGGCATTGTCAGCGTCATATTTTTCTTATTATACTCGATAACACCTTGTGGATCATGTGTGTATTGAATGTCATAATTACGTTGCTCTTGGAAATATGGACTTCCGCCGGAGAGATTCACTAATTCCTCAAAAGGAGTCTCTCTGAAGTTATTTTGAGCTTGATCACATATTATTATAACCCTATTTCTGAGCTTCAGGAGAGGTTCTATTGCTAAATTTTTGCTGCCGGCTGGATTATTCGGTCTACCTTCGTATCCGTACTCGGCATCGAGAAGCTTTCCTGCGAAGGCGCTCCTTACAGCCTTGGTAAGCTGTGTATATATCTCAGGGTGGTCGCTTTTGATGCGCAGATGTATTATGAGCGGGTCATCGGGGTTCGGGCTGCTTTTTCCATTGAATGCGTATTTGTTAATAGCTGCGAAAACGCCATCCCGTCCCTCGACTGGGATACTGTTGTATGTCCCCTTCACATTAACCGACGCAACGGGGGAGGCGGCTACCACTGCGTTACCTCCTACTAGGTAAATCCCGAAGTCGAGGACGCGGGCACCTTGGTAGATAGCTTGCCTTAACGGAACGATCGAGACATAGTCATCCTGGAAATCGCCTCCGCAGCACGAGTTGTAGCTGCTAGCTATGTAGTAATCTCGTAAGTTATGTTGGAATTGGGCATCTATTGTATTGATTCCGCTAATCTGTGGTTGGTACTTGGCCCATTCCGTTTCAATTCGGTAGTCGTTATTAGCGTTTTTGTTTATTTGTTTGTGATAATACCACACAATCCCCCATATTGTTAATCCTGTTGCGACTACGACATATAGCAAGATCTCCTTTCTGATTGAATTCCATGCCTGCTTTATTCTGTTCAAGACCATTATATATACTTTGTTATATTTTTTATCCACGCGCTAAATCTATAATACAATAGACAAAATAACGTTATAAAATAATTATATCATAATATTTTAGATGCCTGGTGGGTTATTAAATCTTGTAGCATATGGTGCCAGCAATATAATGTTGACTGGTAATCCTACAAAGACATTTTTTAAGGCCACATATCAAAAATACACGAATTTTGGGCTTCAAAGGTTTAGAATAGACTACAAGGGACAGCGTACCCTGTCGTTCAATTCAGCAACCGAAATGGAGTTTAAAATTCCCAGATATGCTGATCTTTTATGGGACACATACGTAGTTGTGAACATGCCTAATATTTGGAGCCCCCTGTTTCCTCGAAGCGACGTAAGCGGTGGTTTCGTTCCTTACGAGTTCAAATGGACTAGGAAATTAGGAACGACTCTCATTAGTAGGGTTGAGATATACTCTGGAGGAAGTATGCTAGCGCATTATTCCGGCGAATGGATGAGTTGTGCCGTAGAGAGAGACGAAACTATCAAACGAGCGCTGTGGAATAGAATGACTGGGAATGTCCCAGAGATGTATGACCCCGCATCGAAATGGAATGGCGTGTATCCGAATGCAGTGTTCGTCGACGGTGTTAGCGACGTAAGCGGAATCGAGCCGTCGATCAGGGGCAAGCAACTCTACATTCCACTGTCCGCATGGTTCTGTGAGTCGCCTAAGCTGGCGTTACCCTTGATAGCTCTTCAGTATCAAGAAGTGTCTATCAAGATTTATTTTCGCCCCGTACGCGAGCTGTTCACTATACTTGATGTGGAAAATATACAAGATATTAGCAGTAACGATTGCTCCTGCAACACAGCGCCTCTTGATTGGAACATGTACAATTATCACCTGTGCGGAAGCACGAGCGGAAGCGGTGCCAGTAACACATGCGGGTTTTGGGATAGGCGTGCTCCCAATCCCGCTGATATTGAGCACCAAATGTGGCGATTCATACAGCCTCCACCTGAACAACCCGCAACCATCCACAGTTACCTTAATAAAAGACAAGACTGGGATGCAGACATTCATCTCCTGTCTACTTACATATTTTTGGGGCAGGACGAGAGACGGGTATTCGCCGCTGGTGATCACCAGTACTTGGTGAAATTACAGTATGATCACGACTTCTTGAATGCTACTGGGTCAAAGCGAGCGCGTGTTACCAGCCGTGATATGGTATCCAGCTATATGTTCAGGTTTCGCCGCAGCGATGCTAATATGAGGAACGAGTGGACCAATTACACGAACTGGCCTTACAAAGGAATACCACCAAGCCCCTTGCTACTGCCCCCAGCACCGATCACAAATGCTTTTCGCATGACCGGCACCATGGATACCATCAATATAGAGGAAATCTTAATAGACATGGGGATACTGCTTGGTTCGGAGTATCGGGAAAGTATACATCCTGTAGGGGTGTACAATCTCGTTGAGAAATGGTTCAGGACGAGCGGGATCGCGGAAAACGGACTGTACATATACAACTTCTGTTTGGACTCTGATAGAACGATATACCAACCGTCTGGCGCACAAAATATGAACAAATGGGAGTACACGTGGTTCGAATACAACACAATCGAGCCACCGCTCGATCCCGACAACAACGATGTAGAAATACTGTGCGATCCTTCTGGGGCTATCATAGGCGTGAGGAAAGACGTGTGGCGATTGAACCTCTACAACTATGATTTGCGGATATTTGAAGAGAGATATAATATCATCTCAGTAACAAGCGGTATGATTGGTTTACAAGATGCTCTATAAGATAACTTCGAAAATGGTTCAAAGATATCTTGCAGATAAACTCCCTAGCTCCTTAGCTCTCTAGAAAAGATCCCAAATGGAGTTATAAGGACGTGGTTTGAGGTTTGGGTTGCGGGGACCAGGCGGCGGTCGCGACGCTGGGTATTGTGGTGGCGCGTAGGGAGACGGTCCGACAGGCGATCTGGGATAGCCAGTGGGAAGATGGGGATGCGAGTCAGGGTGGTATGGTCTCTCGTGATTCAGTTTCGCGTAGGCTACGTAATGATTTTTTCGGACAAGCTTAGCCCCGCGCGGCATGAGGTAGTGCTTACCAGTAGTAGTATCGAAATTGACTCCTCCGCACCCTCTGTCCTGAGCGCATTCGTCCATCGCTGCCGCACTATCGTCATAGGCGTAGGCTCCAGGCATAGCATGTCCTTCAAAAGCATATCCGGGCTTCCTTTCGATATTACTTCTACTGGCAGGATGATATCGCTCAGGGCTGTAGCGTTTCTCGTGACGCTTGCGATAATGATCCCGTTTATGGTGTCCTTCATGGTCACAGTAGGCATCACATACATGCTTGCCTGTGCCCTGCCCAGATTTGTGGTACTTTCCGTCGTGCCGGTGATGGTCTTTGTCGTGTTCGTACGTGGCTGCCGCTGGGCACCCGAGGAGCCCCGTCGTTCTGTTTCCCCGATGTTGGATAGGCACGCCTTGGGAGGGGGCCGTCGCCGCGTTCTTGGCTATGTGTCCATGCTTAGATTTATGTGTAATATCTGATGTGGCGCGTGAAATTCGCGTAACTTCCTGAGCGAGCTTAATCTCGGCTTCCATCGTATCTTCCATGGACTTCGGCGAGTTCTGCGAACGCCTTTGTTCTATTTCGGAAACGTGTACTCGCCATACAAGTCTGCCGAGAGTCTCCGCTTCAGAGTCTAGAACAGGCGGCATCTTTGTTTTTTTGTTTTTCGCATAGTCTTTGATGAACTTATGTCCAATAGATTCGTATTGCTCCTGCGTTAGGGGCAGATTGTCGCGTTTCGCGGGCAACAGATGTCCCACAGATGATACTTTTTTGCTTCTGAGTTTTCTTGGTAAGGATTCAGTCCGACCCCCAGCCCCTTTGATGGGGTTACCGTCGCGATCGGTAACGACGTGGTACGTCCCACATGGTTCGCAATCGGTGTTCTGTTCGCATTTCTGTTCTGAATCGTAGTCAGAATCCTCGGGCTCTGGGCATCTATATCTGCACTTTTTGTAATATGTGCCCGCTGGGCCATCATCGTGTATCTTGCTATCGCAGTCTCCATCTATACCATCGTGTCGCATGCATCCTTCGACACATTTTTTTGATGTAAAGCCTTCCCGATACTGTCTGCCTAAGAGTCCTAGAACAGCTATGAAAAAATTAACGGCCACAAATAGTATTACCAGAGTAACGAATGTTCTCGTCAAGTCCATAATATATATATACTGAAAGATAATGTTTACGGCAATAATGAAAACGTGCCGAGCACCGTTCATGATACGACTGCCTAAATAAGTTATGAATGGGGTTTTAGAAATAGTTTTATTTTTTATATCCCGAATATGTATATGGCTAGATCGGCTCGTAGAAAGCAACAAACAACAAAAGATAATGAGCAAAAAGCATGGAGCTTTGCCTCGGCCGCCAACGCATTTATGATGTCGGTGCTGGCCGTCACAGTGATGTGGGCACTCTTCGCGCTTTCGTCATGGCAGCTAGCCCTAATCAGGGATCAACTGACTTGTGTTTCGGCCAGACCGACTGGGTACTGCTGGTTGCCCACGAACACCGCTAAACCCCCATACGGGACTGGACCCGTCCCCAAAAGGGAGACCATTATCGGAGAGACCGAAGGAATCATTGGCGATTTCTTCAAGGTAATTCGTGATATCGCTACTATACTTACTGCGAATATACTCGGCGCCCCAGAAAAACAAAGCAAGAAGCGCGCGGCTGTACCTCAATCAGGTGGCGGGGCACGTCGAGCGGTTCAACGCGGGGGATCTCCTTCCGTCGCCAAGAACCCGCTATCAGGCATAGACCTCGATGGGTGGCGTCCTTTTGATCTCTCCGTCGTAGGCTGGCCATACAGCTGGGCTAACTCCAGCGGGTGGCTGTATCTGAAGGAATGGGTGGGGACCATGTCTGTTACATCGTGGTCACTGTCGAGGAAAGCGTTACTGGTGTATCTTAAATCATTTAACTCTCTGATCGAGGTGAGAAACTACCCCGGCATATCTCGCTTGTTCAGATTCATTATCACCCTTGTTATGCCCGCCATATTGGCCCTGACGATCTTGCTGCAACCCATTGTGACCATCCTCACTACTCTGTACGGATCGTTCTCAACAGGGCTCGGGATAACCGGACTGATTTGGGCCTGCTTACTCGCTCTTCCTATGGCTGTGATCAACGTCGCGCTTCAGAGCGTGCTGCTACTCGGATATTACCTGGTGGGTCCATTTTTCGGCACGGGAAAAGCGGAATTCGGTATAAATGTTTCATCGTTCCGCGAAGGCGGTCAAGGGGGGTACTTGGGGATACTGCAGGCGCTCACGTTCATTATACTTTCCATAGGACTCTTTTCTGCCGTCGTTCCTTTTCTCTCAGAAAACGCCCAGACGCAATAGTTTCACTTCAATAAAGACTTAGTAATTTTTGTTAAAGTACGCACAATGGGGAAAAAAAAGCGTAAGAAGCCCATATCGGCATTCGGGAAACCTCTAGTCAGCATTTGCACGCCTACGTACAACCGACGGAAGTTCATTCCGTTTCTCATCAAGTGCTATCTCGCTCAGAATTATCCCCGAGAGAAATTAGAGTGGATCGTAGTCGACGACGGAACAGATCCAGTTGGCGATTTATTTGAAGGAGTCACAGGTGTTAAATATTTTTACCAGAAGGAGAAGATGAAATTGGGAAGAAAACGAAACTATATGCATGAAAAGGCAAGCGGAGATATCATAGTGTACATGGATGATGACGATTTTTATCCACCTGATAGAGTAAGCCATGCTGTGACGCGCTTAGCTTCCCGGCCCCGTGCCCTTGCGTCAGGTAGCAGTGTGATCTATATATATTTCAAGAAATCCGCTAAGATATGGCGCTTTGGACCTTATGGAACTAGCCATGCGACTGCAGGCACCTTTGCTTTTAAGAAAGAACTCCTTCGACTGACGAAATATGATGACGACGCCGAAATGGCCGAAGAAAAAGAGTTCCTAAAAAATTACACCATTCCTTTCGTCCAGTTGGATCCCATGAAGTCCATTTTATGTTTCGCACACGATCAAAACACATTCGATAAGCATAGGCTTATCGAGAACCCAAATCCTGATTACGCCAAAGAGACAGGACTGACGGTTCGCAATTTCATACGTGACAAGCGAATGCGAGAGTTTTACATGTCCCAATAAAAATATTCTAATATGTTATAAATGTTTAAGAGTTTTGAGAAAACATTGATGACCTTCTTCCGCCGATGCACTGCGATGCAAATCATCGGCTTCATAGCTGCACTGCTACTCGGTGCCGTACTTTTACATATGGTTATCAACTGGGTAGCAAAGAGCTCTGCGAAAGAAGCCTTCAAAGGACGCAAAGAGCTACTCCTTCTGCACATGGAAGGCTGCCCGCACTGCGAGACGCTGATGCCCGAATGGAACGACTTCAAAAGCAAAAACGACACGGGAATAGCCACCAAGGAAGTAGAGAGAAAAGAAGACCCTGCTCTGGTGAAAAAACAC
>Ga0255053_10001365_pt1 | contig 13517 bp, 4 predicted proteins | sample JV7_2_22_MG_FD_188635 | JGI IMG/M metagenome (GOLD analysis project Ga0255053, IMG submission 188635) | Seawater microbial communities from Jervis Inlet, British Columbia, Canada - JV7_2_22 | ecosystem: Environmental > Aquatic > Marine > Inlet | place: Canada: British Columbia | collected...
TGTACTACTTCAACGGAAGCCCATCGGTGTTACTCGTGGCCAGCGTATTTGCGGCCGCCGGAGTGTTCGCGACGACATTCCTCTTTTTCATGACGGTCGGCAGTCTGGTGTATGACAACGAGGAGAAGGCGTTCAGGTTGGAAAAGGCGAACGCACAGCTTCGTCTGTACGCAGACTGGATTCGCGGCGATCTGGAGCGCGCGCGTGCGGTGCAGCAGATGCTCCTGCCGGACCTGAAGAACATGCCCATGGCCGATCGCCTGGAGTGGGGCGCCAGATTCGTTCCCGAGGAGGAAGTCGGAGGCGATTACTTCGATGCCGCCCATCTGGATGGGGACAGGGTGGCGGTCCTCTTTGCCGATGTCAGCGGCCATGGCCTGTCAGCGGCCCTGATCACAGCGATCATCAAGACGACGTTCCAGTCGTGGACCGAACGTGGAGGCCCCCTCGAAGACTTCTTGTGTCTGCTCAACCAGAGGCTTCTCAATCTCACCCCGAGGCAGAGTTTCGCGGCGGTTGCGGCGGGAATCTTCGATGTCTCGAGAATGGATTTCACCTACTGCAATTGCGGACATAATCCGGAGCCGTACCTGATTCGGGCGGCAGAGGAAAAACCCAAGGCGCTTAATGGTGCTCGGAACCTCATTCTGGGGGCCCTGGAGGAGATCACGCCGGTCACAGCGCGGCTCCAGCTGCAATCCGGGGACTTGCTGTTCTTCGCCACCGACGGCATTACCGAAGCCACCAATTCTCTCGGAGAGGAATTCGAGACGGAAGGTCTCGAGGAGTTCCTATCCAGTCACCGGAATCTGTCGGTTGACGAGATGGTCCAACGCCTTATCGATGACGTCGAAGCTCACTCAGAAAATTCGGACGAGAACGATGATCGTGCCGTCCTGGCATTTCGCCTGCGGTAACTTGCGTCGGATGGCCGGTCGCTATTACCGTCGCATGTGTTTCGTATACCCGAATCGTCAACGTTTTCATCGATAGCGATCCCGATTGCGATAGCGATTGGTGAACGCGTCAGTGTTCATTGGCCATCGGTTGGGATTGGCGTTGCTCCGGAAGCAGATCAACCGTCCTCGGTATCCAGACGCAGGGACCGGGTGCCGATGTAGACCTCGCCAGATGTTCCGTGCAGAGAAACGATGTCCCCCTTGCGGAGGCGGTGGCACACGTTGCCGTCCCCATCGACGATGGTGGCCTCTCGTCTCTCGAGGTCGACCTGCAGACCGGCAGCGCTCATGACGGCACAGAAAGTCCTGTCTTCGATTCCGTTTGCGGCGACCGCGGCGTGAGATGTTGATCCGCCCTTTGCAGTCAGAAGACCGTCGGCGGAAATGATCATCGGGATTTCTTCCGGCGTCGGATTCTCCAGAACCATGAGCACGCCGTCGATGTCGTCGCGGGCCTCAAAATCGACGGTTGCCAACTCCTCCCGGTCCGCATCGTCAAACGCGACTATGCCTCGGAATCCGCCGCCGCGCACACCGAGCCCGCGCGACGCCGGTTCACCCGGATCCACAAATCTGTCGATCGCCTCGTCTGCGTAGGTCTCGGCGGTGCGCGACTGGAGCACGCTCAGGACGCCGTTCTCGACGGTGAACTCCACCTCTTGGTCCGTGCCCATGAACCGCCTGAGCCTGGACCCAACGTGTCGGAGGCGCCGGCCAAACATCGGCATCAGCATGTCGAGCTCGGCGATCGAGTGGAACGAGCCGGAGGAGGTCACCCCGCCGACGAGATCGTCGCCCGCCGCCGAGAACTTGAACTCTCCCGACAACTCACGGATGCCGAACTCGCTGACCGTGGTTCGCGGGATGACACCGGTGAGGGATACCAGGGTTTCATCCATCTCCGGTCTGATCGACTCGTTCCTGCCGTTGCCGAAGGCCATCTCTTGAACAATGGCCGCGGTCTGCCACGAGTGCGAGATGCCTTTGATGTCCCTGTAACGCTGCGCTCTGTCCTTGTTCCACGATTCGAATACGGCGATCACCGAGTTGACGAGTTGGCGCGTGGGATCGGCCAGGGTCTTCTCGAGCTCGTCCGAGAGATCGTGATCCCGAAACACCGTCTTCGATTCCTCAGCGATCTCCCGCATGGCCTCCCAGGGGAGATCGGTCTTGTATTCGACGCCGTAGCGACGCTTGGCATCGTCCACAACATTGAACGTCTCGAGGTCCACACCCCACACCGCCAGGCCATAGGATGCGAGGAACCGGCGGTAGGAGTCGTATGCGCGCCAGGGACCGTGCTGGGCCAGCGCCTCGGCGATGTGGTCATTCATGCCGACAAAGACAATTGTGGAGAGCATCCCTGGCATCGAGAAGACGGAGCCGCCACGAACCGCCAAGACCAGCGGTTCGGTCGCGTCGCCAAACCGCTTGCGGACGCCGCTCTGCTTCGCGATGTCCTCTACAAGGATTTGCAGGTGGTGCGTGATCTCGGCCTCGATCCAGGTCGGATCACCGCGGTGGAGACCGGCCCTCGCGATGCTGGTCGGAAGGATGAACCCGTCCCGGGTGGGGAGATCGAGGTGATTGACGTACAACAAGCTGCTGCCCTTGCCCCCGTAGCGTTCCCGGAGGTTTGGCTGGCCACCGCAAATCCCCATCTCGGATGCGACCTCGTCGTGGTGCGAAATGTGAATGATGGGGTGAGAGGAGAGAGATTCATCGCCGTTCTGCCGTTCGCTGCCGACTCGTTCGGTGCCCCCTGTCTGCTGCTCGCGAATATAGGCTCCGGCGATGTCGGAAAACTGCACCACACCGTTCAGGTCATGCATGTACCTCTGCATATTGGCGAGAACGGTACGAAGATCTTCCTCGTCGAGCCGGAGGTGGTGGCTCATCTTCTCGTAGGGGACGGTTACCCGCTGCCGGATTTTGTGGTAGTGGCGGCTCACATATCTGAGGACGTCCAGCAGTTCGTCCTCCGTCCGCGCCGGATTACTCAGCAGGCCCGCGAGGTCAACGAGCTCGTGTGAGGCCAGACCGTCGAACTCCAGGTTCAGGATGGAGATGCGGATGATCTCCAGACATTGTTCGAGGTCGACGCCGCTATCGGCATACCTGGTGGCGATGCGGCGGATGGCGAGGTAGTTCATCTCCTCGAGCAGGCAGTCGAGCTGCTGTAGGAAATAGCGTTGCGCCGTGAAACCACCGACGCGAATCATGTCTTGCAGCTTCACTCGGAGATCGCGGGTCCTGGTGAAGGTCTCGAACGAAGAGCTGTTCTCGTTTGCGTCGAGTACGGATCGCAGCAGTTCGAAAAGTTCGTTCTGGTAGGACGCTCGGATGCCGGTGACAAATAGATCCACACCCTCCCGCACCATTTTCTCGGTCTGATCGGCATCGAAAGCCGCGTCGTCAGGTCGCAGCTCCTGCAGAGCCTCCAGACAGGTCTTGAACGACCGGGTGACATCCTTGGGCCGCGAGTAGTCGTCGACCTTCTGCATGAGAATCCGGAGGTGCTGGTAGTACACCCAACGGTTTCGAGCGTGGATGCCCTTTTCAATCAGTGTTTCCAGCTCGACCTCGATCGGGTTGCCGAACTGACATTGCAGCAGGTTCTCCGCATACGATTCCTGCCACTCCTGAATCCGCGCCACGGTCTCGGAGGTTCCCAATAGCCGGCCCAGGTCCTCCACCACCCGCGCCACGATCCTTCGGGGTTCCTCCCGCTGGCTCGCCTCGATGTCGGATTCGGCGGGAGAGGCGAAGCCGAGCCGGGCGAGCTCCCGGGTCTCCCCCTTGTCGAGAAAGTCGAGGTATGTTTGCGCCAGATGCAGCGTCCTCTGTCCCAGCGCATGATGGCTGCTTCTCCTGAGTTCGTTGACGATCGCGCTTCCGCGGACTTCGACCTCCGCGAGATGGATGGTGTCGTTCCAGAGCTGATCGATCAGATTGGGCTTGCCGATGACGCTGGAAAGGTTGCGGACAACCGTACGGGTGAGCCCGGGGAGGCTTTGGCACAGCCAGCCGTTGATGAACTGTAGGAGCTGAGTGTTGAGGTTGTTGACCTCTGGTTGCAGGTTCTTCGCGCCCAGGAACGTCTTCACCGAGAGGTTGCAGAGCCGCGCCACCAGGTGGCGCAGCAGGTGGAGGGCCTCGTTGCGATTGCTGGCCAGATTCACGTTTTTGAGGAGCGACGCGATGTCGCGGATGCGAGTGATTCGAGGCTCGGCGACGTTCTCGGCGTCAAACGCGAAGAGCATCTGCTCGAGGTCGATCGGAATACTTCCGGCGCCTGCGAGCTCGTCGAACAGGCTGTCCGTATAGATCGTTCCGGTCGGGAAACGGCGAACCGAGACCACCTCGGTGGCGTCGCCTAGAACGGCGTGCAGGACGAGGGTGTCTCCGAGCAGATACGGCACCCGCAGATTCCCGTCGTGCTTGAATATGCGATTGTTGACAATGCCGAAGCGTCCGTGCCGTTGGCTCAGGTCGCTCCTCATCTGTTGGTAGGAGCTGAGCATTTCCTTGAGGTCTATGCGGCTGTCCTGATCGACGTATGCACGATACAGCTGATGGTTCAGAGAGGCGAGATTCTCCTGCTCTGTTGTCGTAAATGTGACCGGAAGCGTGGCTTCGATGCCCCTGGTTGCGGGCTGGGCCGGTGGTTCGGAAAACCCGGGAGCGGTGACGGTTTCCTGCGTGTCCTGGTCCGTATCCGCGGCGACTTCGGTCGTCGCCTCGGGTTGAGAGACGCCCCGTCCGGCAGAAAGCGCCTCCGCGGTGGAGTAAATACCGGTTCGATCGCGAAGGACTTCGTACAACCGCCTGTCCTGTCCCTCGACGATCCGGTTTGCCTCCCTGAGCGCGGCGATGTAATCGATGAAGCGACTGCCGTGCACCTCAATCTGTAACGACGCGGCCAGGTCGTCGATGATCCCGAGCATTTCCTCTCGGAGCAGCTCGTAGAGCTCTTTACCCTGAACGTGGGCGATTGCTCGGGCCAGGGCCAGCGATGCCGACAACATGGCGTTCATTCCGAGGTTCTGCTTGCGTTGCATGACGTGAATGAAGTCTGCCGGTTCGGCTTGATCCCCGAGCTTGGCTCTGCGCCGGGCCGTGGTCAGCTCCAGACCGAGCAGAGCGGCGTCGATGTCCTTGAGGCTGAGCTTGGCCACGTCGAGTCCTTCAAAGTTGGGCGCGATGATCTGAAGCACGTTGTCGACGGCGTTGAGACAGCCTTTGCCGCCGTAGCGTTGGGTGCGCTCGAAGAGGGCCGTCAGCCCTTCGTCGTTTGCGGAACGGACCGTGGTCTCGTCGGTCCCCTTGGAAAACGAAAAGACGCCGGGCTCCAGCTCTTCGAAGAAGGCGGGAAAGCGCGCCATCACCTCCCGATGCTCGGCCTGCTCGATGACCGCATCGACGAGATGAATGGCCTCGCCGGTTCCCGCGGAGGTTCCCAGCGGTGTCGCGCCCTTGAACCTCATCAGGATCCCGGTGGTGGGGATGGCAAGCTCCAACGTCACACCCACAGTCGGTATGCCGGCGTTGGTGGGCTCCTCGTAGGCACGTATCTTTCGGACTTCGGCCTTCTCACCGTCGCGGAGAGCGTTGCCGCCGCCGGACTCCGCCACCTTGAGCATCAGCTCGGTGACGGCCTGATACTTGACGAGCCTCTCGGTGTTGGCGCCGCCTCCGGCCTTGAGGCCCAGTGCGTTGACCGACAACGCGATCTGGGCCTCCATGTCGTCGTTGGGGCTCTTGGAACGGTGGGACACGACCAGGTCCATGCCCTTACCCAGCGCTACCAGCATGGCGAGGAGGGTCTCGTACAACGAGCCGATCTGATTGGCCTTGATCAGGGCAGCGTTGATCAGTCCCTGGCGGGAGGCAGTCTCGATGGTTTGATCGTTGGTGGTGACCAGGTCATCGCCAATGACGAAAACGTGGTCGCCCAATCGCTCGAGCAGCAGCCGCCAGCCTTCGTAGTCGTCCTCCGAGAAGCCGTCCTCGATCGACAACAGCGGGATTTCATACTCCTCGATCGCCTTGACATAGATGTCCAGAACAGCGTCCCTGTCCAGGATGACCTTGGCCTTGTCCCGCCAGAAGAGATACATTCCGACGCTGCCGGGCATGTCGAACTCGGCGCGATAGGCGTTTTCGAGCTCGGCCATCGCCGGATCGAGGGCGATGGCGACGTCGACGCCCGGCTGACAACCGCACTCGGCGATCGCCTGTTTCATCATCGACCACAGGCGAACTTCAGGAAGCGGGTAATCGCCCTTCTCGACGTAAGGTGCGAGGCCGCCTTCGAGACCGATGCCCATGACCCGGCATCCCTCTTCCTTTTCGATGATCTCCTTGAGGCGATTCTGCAGGCGAACTGTCAGTTCCTGGGCGTCCTGGTAGTCGCGCGCACTGAGGATCAGGAACATGGCTTCCTGCATACTGATATTGGACTCGGGGTACTCCTTCTCGGTGTGTCGGCCGCCCATGCCGCAATTGCGAAACTGCCACGGCGCAGTGACCGGTCCCAGGAGTGGATGGACTGCCTCCTGGATTCGGTCTTTCACCATTCTTCTCTTCAGCTCCGGGCACTTCTCCAACCACCCCGAGACCTCGGTCACCGACCGGGCCTTTTCCCGAGCCATCCGTTCTCGCTCTTTGAACTCTGCGTATTTTCCGGAATCGGCGAACCGAAAATCGAGGAACGAGACCAGACCGATGCCGAGGAACAGCCGTCCGGCGTAGATCGCCGCGACGACGTCGCCGATGAGTCCGACGGTAAGCAGCACTGCAGCAACCGGGAGGGAGGCGATGGCCACATTGCGACTGGCTCGAGGCCCGGCGGCGGCGACTGCGAGGTTGTAGGGAGCGTCGGGGTAGTAGTTCAGTCCCTCCCTCTTGACGCCGGGTGCCGTGCCAAAGGGAATGCGTAGGATCATTCCGGCCAGGAAGAGCATTCGCCCGAAGAACGGCCGGTCGAGCTTTTGTTTGACCTCCACCGCGACCTTCTCGTTCAGCGCATTGAGCCGCGTGGCGGTGATGAAGTGGCCGAGCTCGTGGAGCGCAATGCCGACATGAAAGGTGATCGCCATGAAAAGTGCGGAGACCACCGTTTCCCAACTGACGAAGATGAAGCGCAGGACCTCTGCCTTGAAGATGGCGGCGGCGGGAAGCGCCAGGACCGAAGAGATGAAGGCGACGTGGAACGAGACCAGGATGTGGTTGGCAATGACCCAACCTTCTTGGAGCGAGGAGCGCAGCGGCCTGTCCTCTGAGTGCACACCCAATCCTAACCTGAATTCTCGCCGGATGAGAGAGAGCGCGAGAGAACGAGAGTTTCAGACAGGCTTTCTATCGACGGTCAGGAAGTACTCCCACTTCAAAATGAATCTACTGCGGGCCGGGATCAGTCGCCCGCGTCCCGGCATCGACTCGGGACTTGATGAACGCGACGAGATGCTCCATCTCTCCGGGTCTGAACTGGGGCCATGCGATCTCCGCGGCCTCGGCCGCCTGTTCCATCTCAAGGGCGTGGTTCCACATCGCCGCGATCACGTCCGGCGCCGTGCGGAAATCCATCTCGGCCGCGGGCAGGCCCAGCGAGTCGTCCTCCGGCACGAGACCGTGGCACGTGCCGCAGCCCTTTTCCTCGAACAGGCGCCGGCCGACCATCGGATCGCCTGCCGGATCGGCGAAGCTGCTGAAGTGCAGGTAGGTGATCAGGTCTGACATCTCGGTGGACGTGAGCTCTGTAAAGCTGGACTGGGTAGCCGCCATCGCCTGCCACATCTCCGGCCCGTGGTTCCACATAGCACCGGCCATCTGCGAGACCACGTCACCGGATCGAGCGACACCGAGGTCAGGCCCAATATTACCGCCCTCCCCGCGGACTGCGTGGCAATGGATGCAGCCCTTGTCGCGAAACAGATCCGCACCATTCTGTGCGTTGCCAAGCGGTAGATAGGTTGCCGTCCCCACCTCCTCCGGCTTGGCCTCTCGGCGGATGAACGCCAGGATGTTCACCAGATCGTGCTCCCCATAGACCGGACGCGGGATCCCCCGTTGGCGCATCTGCGCCGTCATGTCGCGGCTCGCGTTCCAGAGCGCCGCGGCAATATAGGCGGGCGATACGTTGGCTTGGAACCTGTCCAGCGGAAGCGCCTCTCGGACGGCTCCATGATTGCCCACCGAGTGACACTCGAGGCATCGCTTGCGCAGAAGCAACCGCTCGCCTTCGTCCGGATCGCCCGTGCCTCCGAAGTAATTCAGGGAGTAGACGAACGCGATCAGCTTGAACATCTCGTCGCTGGACAGCTCCGGACGCGTGATTCGCCGGCGGCGGAACTCGGCGTCCATCTTCGGGCTGTGGTTCCACATCACACCGGCGATCCCGAGGAAACTCCAGGCGGCGGGGACTCTGCCCAAGTCAGGTCCCGCCGTGCCGCCGACGCCGTGGACTGCATGACAGGCCACACAGCCCTTCTCCATGAACAGCCGACCGCCGACCATCGGGTTCTCCGGCAGGCTCAAGAACGGCCCGGAGCTGTCTCCGGCGCCGACCGACAACACCATGCCCACGCCGCCGATCGCGGCGACGAGCACCGTCAACGAGGTCCGCCTGCAAGCCCTCATGTCGCCACTCCCTCCGCGACCTCGGTTGCGGTCGCCGGGTCGACTGGGTCCTCCTCCTGCCGATTCCTCATGATGCCGAGGAACACATACCAGAACACGGACAGCATGGTGAGGAACACCGGAATGGCAACGATCGAGATGCCGATCGTCGCCGAGGGCACGTCGTCCAGTTTTCTGGCCAGAAAAATCATGCTTATGATCCAGGAGATGAGCCCGAACATGGCGAAGGTGAACGATACCGGCAGGAAGTACTGGAAGGCGGTGACCAACTTCTCGGCCCGCGAGCCCGGCTCCGGCAGCACGGGTGGGGAGTGGGTCGGTCCGTCATTGGACCGCTCAGTCGTCGGAGCCGGATCAGCGGGAACCCTCCCGGTGGAGGCGTCGGGAAGGTAATCCTGGACCCGCTCGACGACATCTTCAACGCTCTTCTCCCGGCCCTCCCGAATCTCCCAGATCGAGATGATCGGGAACAGCTTGGTGAACAGGACGTAGAAAAGAATGAACAGCCCGAAGCAGCCCGCGGTCTCTCCCCACTCCACCCAAGTTGGCACGTACGAGCCAGGGCCGTACTCGAGACGTGGGTTCGCCAAAGTCGGCACGACGATGATGAACCGCTCCAGCCACATGCCGACGCAGATGGTGGCGGACGCGATAAACGTCCGGGCGAGGACGTGGGTCTTGCGGTAGCTCAAGGCGACAAGCGGAATGACGAAGTTGCACACGACCATGGCCCAGAAGTAGGGGGCGTAATGGCCGGTGAACTTCGACCAGAAGACCTTCATCTCCTCGGGCTCGGAGCCGTAGAAACCCGTCAGGTACTCTGCGAACGTAAAGTAGAACCACAGCAGTGACATCACCAGGAGCAGCGTACCCAGGTGGTGAAAGTGGATCGGCTTGAGGTACCCCTCGAGGTGGAAGACCTTGCGCATGATCAACATCGCGATGATCAACGCGGCAATCCCAGAGAAGATCGCTCCGACCACGAAGTACGGTCCGAAGATCGTGCTGTGCCACATGGGTTGGAGCGTCATGGAGAACACGAACGAAACCACGGTGTGCACGGAAACAGCGATTGGGACCACGAGAATCGTCATGATCCCGATGCCCCGCTCGAGCACCGCCATCTGCCTCTTGGTGCCTGTCCACCCGAGGGCGAGGATCTGGTAGAACCACCGCATGCGTTTGCCCACGGTGTCGCGAAGGATGGCGATGTCGGGAATCATGGGCAGCCAGAGGTAGACCGTGCTCGCCGTGAAGTAGGCGGAGATGCTGGTCGCGTCCCACAGCAACGGCGACTGGTAGCGGCCGAACTTGAAGATGTTGAGCATCCGGTCGGGACGACCCAGGTCAACGAGGATGTTCGCCGCGCCGATGGCCAACACCATGACCGTGATCACCTCGGCCATGCGGGTGATCGGCCGCCGCCACTCCGCGTTGCAGATCCGGAGAATCGCTGAGATCAAAGTACCCGCATGACTGATTCCGATGAAGAACACGAAGTTCGTGATGTAGAAACCCCACGATACCGGCTGGTTCAGCCCGGTGACACCGAGCCCCATCCGCCACTGTGTGATGTACGCCACCGCACCCCAGAGTATGAGGACGAGAAGCACGGCAACGGTGTAGTAGAAGTTCCGTTGCGTCGTGACGATCGGTGCAAGCAGGACACCGTCTTCCTCATGGAGAATGTCCCTATCTTTCAATGTTCTCTTCCTCCCTGAGATAGAAGACCTTGGGGTGCGTGCCGAGCTCTTCGAGGATGCGAAAAGCCCGCGGGCTGCGAGCCGCCCTCGCCACCTCGCTGTCCGGATCATCCAGGTCGCCGAACAGGATGGCGGTGCTCGGACAGCTCTCCTGGCAGGCAGTGACGAATTCCTCCGGCGCCATCTGGCGGCCCTCAGCCGCAGCTCTGTCTCGTGCCTTGAGCTGCCGGTGGTGGCAGAATGTGCACTTCTCCACCACGCCGGCCGGCCGCACCGAGACGTCGGGGTTGCGCCCAAGGGTCATCTGATCCGGGATCGGGTAGTGGAACCAGTTGAAGTACTTCGCCGTGTAGGGGCAGGCGGCCATGCAGAACCGGCAGCCGATGCAGCGGTTGAAGATCTGGGCCACCAGACCGTCGTCGGTGAGGTATGTGGCATGGACCGGACACACCTTGGTGCAGGGGGCGGACTCACAGTGAAAGCACGGTCGCGGGATGAAACGTCTCCTGACCTCGTCGCCCTCCTGGTGAACCTCCGAGATGATCTCCATCCAGTTGATGTCGCGCCCCATCCGCGTCTGCTCCGCGCCGACGAACGGTACGTTGTTCTCGGCTTTGCAGGCTATGACACAGCTCTGGCAGCCCGTGCATCGATCGAGGTCGATCACCATACCCCAGCGCGTCATGACTGCCCCTTCGAGGTCCGTCGTATCCGGACACGGGTCGGCTCGCCGAAGCCCAGGCCTTCGCCCGCCGCGTTCACCGACGTCACCAGGTCGCTCGGGTCGACACCCCGGTCGCGTGCCCACCGTCCGCTTGCCGAGTGGCCCTGTCCCACAGGGATCGCGACAACGTCCGGTCGCGTGCCGCTGTCCAGGCGAGCCCGGATGGCGAGCTCACCAGCGGTCGATTGGACGACCACCATGTCGCCGTCTTGAACTGCCAGCGCATGTGCCGTGTCGGGGTGTATCTCCACCCAGCAGTCCCATGCCCCGTCGACATGGACGGCGATGCTCTCCTGTAGCCAGGGCAGGTTGGCGCCGACGCCTCCACCGATGGTGAGCAGCTCGTACGTCTTCAACAGGAGCGGGTACGCATCGTCGTCCTCGGACGCATCTACCGACGCGACAAGCAGGCGTGGGTAAAGCGACAGGTCCGCTCCCGGAGCCATCCCCAACGCCGCCAAGAGCTTTCCCTTTTCCTCGGCGACCGAGGGACTGCCAAGCACCTGCTCATTGGCCGCTTCCTCGAGCCGGCGGGTGAGCAGATGGGGAATAAGCTCCAGCCTACCGGACGGAGTGTTGAAGCTGTGCAGGGTTCTTTCGTAGGGCTCGAACCGCTCCCACCACGCACCGTTCGAGCTGATCGCCTCCCAAAACGCACCGTACGAATCGAACTCTGGCACGCGGTAGCCCTGCCGCTGCAGGACGTGGCGCAGCATCTCGTCGGACGTGCCCGACACCACGTAGCCTCGGCCTGAACCGTACAGCCCGCGGCAGGTTTCCCGCAGGCACTCCTCGTAGGTGGTCCACGGGAAGGCTGCTGCGACTCTGCCTCCGACCTTGCGCGCGAGGGCGAGCACTACCTCGCCACCATGGCGCGTGTCGTACAGCGGTTCGACCGTCGGCCGGCCGACACTGAACGCTGTGAAACCGGCAAGGAAGGTGACCTCGTCGTCCTGCCATCTCTCCAGAAAATGATGCTCGGGCAGTATCAGGTCTGCGTACCGGCTCGTTTCGTCCGGCACCGAGGTCAGGCTCACGACCATCGGTACCTGCTCGAGTGCCCGCCGGAACAGCTCCTTGTCGGCGCGGCCATACAGCGGGTTGGCCCGGTGCAGAATGAGCACCTCGAGCGGAGCCGCGTTCTCATCCAGCACCGCCTCGGCGAGCCCTCGCGGTACCTCGTCGTCGAGGAACCGTTCACCGCTGCCGGCGCCGTCCAGCCGCCGCATGGAGAGCCCTCGCCGCGCCGTTTCATCGAGCTCGACGTCAGGCCAGACGGTTAGGGGTGGGGCCGGTTCTCCCGGGAGCACTCCTCCCACCGCGCCGATACTCCCAACGAGCACGTTGAGGCTGTGGATCGCCATCCGTGTGAACAGGTCGTGGCCCTGCAACGCGGATCGATCGTCGTCGAGCGCGATTGCGGGCCGCTTGAGGGCGAACCTGCGGGCCACCGACGCGATTGTTTCCGGGCGCACGCCCGTGATCTCCGAGACCCGAACCGGCGTGTACTCCTCCAGAACCATCTCCCGATAACCGGGGTAGCGCCGGCCGTCCGACCCGGTCCAACCCTCGAAACCGACTACGTTGTTGTCGATAAAGTCTTCGTCATGAAGGCGCTCGCGGAGAATCAGGTGGGCAAGGCCGAGCGCGAGAACCCCCTCCGTGCCCGGCTTGATGGACAGCCACAGATCGGCGCTTGCCGCCGAAATGGACATTCTCGGTTCGATATGGACGATCTCCGCGCGACCGCCGTTGCGGCCTGACCGCATCTCGCCGTACGCCATCATCTGGTGGACCGGCGAGCGCCAGCCCTCTAGCCAGCTGCAGCCGAAGGAGAGCACGAACGAGGCTTCAGCGAGGTGGTAGCTGATTGGCCGTTGCTCGCCGTGCATCATTGCTGCCACCGGACCAGGTTCCTCGGGCGCCAGGGTGCGCATCCTGACATAGTTCGGCGTGCCGAAGGCGGCGGCAAAACGGTCCCACAGCCGGTGGGTTATTCCGCGGTACTCTCCGCCCACGATGGCCAGCGAGTGAGATGCCTCTGATTCGCGAAGCGCGCCCAGCCGCGCCGCAAGGATCGCCAGCGCCTCCTCCCACGAGATCTTTTCCCACTCCCCGGATCCTCTCTCACCGACCCGGCGCGCCGGGGTCACCAGCCGGTCGGGATCGTACAGCGACTGCAGACCTGCAAGGCCTCGTGGGCACAGGCGTCCCCGGTTGACCGGATGTAAGGGGTTGCCCTCGACCTTCACCGGGATCCCGTCGACCACTCTCACCGACAACCCGCAGCCCCCGGGGCACAGCTCACAGATGGAAGGGACTCTCACTTCAGTGCGGTCGTACCACTCGTTTCGCCGCGCCATGACCCGTTCGAGTCTGCTCATTGCGCCCACCGCGGCAGCCGAGCCCGCCGCGGTCAGACCGGCGATCCCGACGAATTGTCTTCGTGACATAGCCATCAGACTCTCCCGTTCGTCGCGGTCTGGTCCG
>Ga0255053_10001366_pt1 | contig 13499 bp, 10 predicted proteins | sample JV7_2_22_MG_FD_188635 | JGI IMG/M metagenome (GOLD analysis project Ga0255053, IMG submission 188635) | Seawater microbial communities from Jervis Inlet, British Columbia, Canada - JV7_2_22 | ecosystem: Environmental > Aquatic > Marine > Inlet | place: Canada: British Columbia | collected...
TTGATCTTACCGATCACCGATTACTGATCACCGATCACCCTGTTTCCCTTTTGCCACAATTTTTCCCCACGAATCCCTTAACGGTACAATTCTATTAAACACCGGTTTCCCTTCCCTATGATCCTCGGAATCCGCGATGAAGTAACCTGTGCGTTCGAACTGGAACCGGTCGCCGGGCATGGCCTGGGCCAGGCTTGGCTCTACCCGCGCGCTGACCACATCCAGTGAGTGGGGGTTCAGGTGTTCGACGAACTCAACGTCTTTATCGGCGTCGGGATTGGGCTCGGTGAAGAGCCGGTCGTAGAGCCTCACTTCAGCCTCGAGTGCATGGACAGCCGAAACCCAGTGGATCGTCCCCTTGACCCTCCTACCGTCGGGGGCGTCCCCGCCCTTCGTTTCGGGGTCGTAGGTACAGTGGAGCTCCACGATATGGCCATTTTTATCCTTGACCACATCCACGCAGGTGACAAAGTAGGCCCACCGCAACCGGACCTCTCTTCCAGGAGCCAGGCGGAAGAACTTTTTAGGCGGATCCTCCATGAAATCGGCCCGCTCGATATATAGCTCCCGCCCGAAGGGCACCTTCCTGGTCCCCATCTTCGGCGGGTCGTCTGGAAAATAGGGTGCGTCGAATTCTTCTGCTTGATCTTCAGGGAAGTTTACGATGACCAGTTTGACAGGATCGAGGACCCCCATAACCCTGGGCGTCTTCGTGTTAAGGTCGTCCCGGATGCTGTGCTCTAACAGGGCCACATCCACGACGCTGTTGGCCTTGGCCACACCGATACGGTTGCAGAAGCCTCGTATCGCTTCAGGAGTCACACCCCTGCGCCGAAGGCCTGCGATGGTGGGCATACGGGGGTCGTCCCACCCCGAGGCGTGTCCGCCGTCCACAAGGTCCACCAGCTTGCGTTTGCTCATCACCGTGTAGTTGAGGTTGAGCCGCGCGAACTCTATCTGCCGCGGCTTGCTCGATGTGGGGACGTTGTCGATGATCCAGTCGTACAGTTCCCGGTTGTTCTCGAATTCGAGAGTGCAAAGGGAATGGGTGATGTTCTCGATGGCGTCGGACAGGCAGTGGGTGAAGTCGTACATAGGATAGATGCACCAGTCGCTGCCCGTCCGGTAGTGGGGGACGTGCCGGATACGGTACAGTAGGGGATCGCGCATCTTCATGTTGGAAGCGGCCATGTCGATCTTCGCCCGCAACACGTGTTCCCCGTCCGCGAACTCACCGGCCCGCATCCGCGTGAACAGGTCCTGGTTCTCCTCCACAGGGCGCTCCCGGTAGGGGCTGGCGGTCCCGGCCTGGGTCACTGTACCGCGATATTTGCGGATCTCATCCTCAGTGAGGCTGCAAACGTAGGCTTTACTTGCTTTGATCAGGTGAACAGCAAAGGAGTAAAGTTCCTCGAAGTAATCCGATGCGTGGAAAAGGTAGTCACCCCAATCGTAGCCAAGCCACTTCACGTCCCGCTTTATGGCCTCGACGTACTCCATGTCCTCGGTCTCGGGGTTGCTGTCGTCGAAACGCAGGTGGCAGCGGCCCCCAGGGACTTCGTTGGCAACGCCGAAGTTCAGGGTGATACTCTTGGCGTGGCCGATGTGCAGGTACCCGTTGGGCTCCGGCGGAAACCGCGTCACGACAGTGTTGTGCTTACCCGAGACCAGGTCGTCGGCGATGATCTGCCGGATGAAGTCGAGGCCCGCTGTTTTTGGTGTTTCGTCACTGCTCAAGGAAAACTCCTCCTGCTGATTTCGGCAGAGTATAACCTGAAACAAAGGGAAAAACACAGCTGAACGGGGTTTAAAGCGTGCATTCCCATAAATGCGGTAATTAATTTACCACGGAGGACACCAGCCTTCGCTCACTATTGTGAGCTATGGCTGGCAAGCTGCGTTAAGGCCTTTGACGATTAAACATAAACCGGGATCGCTTCGCATGGGCAATAGCTCGCGATGACAAGCTAGGCTGGATTCCGGCTCACGGCATCCGGCCGTGTCCTGAATGACGGAAGTATTTATCACCGATTTTCCCCAGATTCACGATTTCCTCAGTAACCTTCCACCTTCGCCAAGGCTACGGTGGACAAGCTGCTTGCCAGCCATAGCTCATTTTAGTGAGCGACGGCTGGTGTTCTCAGTGGTGAGAAACATCGCGTTTATAGTAACTGCGCTTTCCCCAAGTTCAGATTTTCTCCGTCTGTCTCCGTGCCTTGGTAGAAAACATCGATTTTATGACAACCGCACTTCCCCCAGATTTAAGTATTCCTCTGCGGCTCTCTGCGTTAAATGCTTTTACCGCTTTTGATCTTCTCCTGCGTTCTGCGTCCTGCGTTCTGCGTTCTATCCTTCGAGGCCGGCCAAGCGGACGAGAAGGAGCGCCGTCAACTCTATCCTCTCATACAGCGACTGCTCCACAATATACTCCTCCGCCGAGTGGTCCAGATCCCCAACCGGGCCGAGGCCGTCGATCACCGGTATGCCCATCTCCGACAGGAAGTTGCCGTCGGAAGCCCCACCCCGCTCCTCGGTATCGACTTCCTGGCCTAGTTCAGACGCTGTTTCCTTGAGTATTGAAACGAGTTTCTCAGTTCCGGGAACCTGAACCATGCATGGGCGGCGATGGAGGGTTTCCAGTGTAGCGCGGCATCCGGGCGTATCCACCGAGGAGATGATAGCCTCGATCCTCTCCAGTATTTCCCTCTCGGTCTGGGCATCCCGGAAACGGAACTCGAAGGTAGCCCGTGCGTGGTCAGGTACGATGTTGTTGGCCTCGCCGCCCTGGACGGTCCCGACATTGATAGAAATGCCCCTTTCGTGGTCATTAAGTTCCTCCAGAGCCAAGACCATCCGGGCCAACTCGACGATGGCGCTGGCCTTGGGCCCCTCTTTGACCCCGGCGTGGCGGGCCTGTCCCGTGGCGGTGAGCTCGAAGCGTATGACCCCCCTTCTACCTGTGACGACCTGGTTATCGAGGCCGCCGCATTCGAAGACAAGAGCGCAGGAGGCTTTTGGGGCTATGTTCCGGAGGATCTTCGACGAATAAAATGACCCCACCTCCTCGTCGCCGTTGAGGAAAACCTGGACAGGGATCTTCTCCAGGAGGCCCAGTTCGTTGAGGATCCGCAGGGCCTGGACCATGACAACGATGCCGCCCTTCATGTCCGCGGTCCCGGGTCCGGTGATCTTTCCATTGGTAATAGAAAAGGACGTGGTCTCGGAATCCGGCGGAAACACGGTGTCCAGGTGTCCCACCAGGAGGATTTTTTTCTTCTCAGGGGCGGGGCCCTTCAGGATATGGTGCCGGACGCCCTTATCGTCAGTGATGAACTCGCGTTCCAGAACAGAGGGTACCGATTTCAGGACCAGTTTCCCTGTCCGGTTCACACCTTCCGGGTTCCCCCAGTAGCTGTTTACCCGGACAAGGGATCCGAGCAGGTCAACAACATTATCCCTGGTTGAAGAGGCAAGTTCCCGGATCTGACGGTGGATCACCAGACCTCACCGTTCTCAACTTCACCCTCGTCGTCGTACTCCAGGACGTGTCCGCCCCAGGTCCGTATTAGAGCCTTGCCGTGCACTCCCGGCTGAAGGAGGTACTGGGGATACATGGGGGTCTTTCCACGGCCATCGGGCGCGGTGATGATAAAGGTCGGCACCGCCATGCCCGACGTGTAACCGCGCATGTGTTCGATGATCTCGATCCCTTCCGCGATGGGTGGACGGAAGTGGCGGATCCCCTCCACCTTCTTGCAGTTGAAAATGTAATAGGGGACCACCTTGATGCGGAGAAGCTCCTGCATGAGTTTTTTCATGACGTGCTTGTCGTTGTTGATCCCTTTAAGCAGCACGGTTTGATCCCTGACTATAACGCCACAGCGGGTGAGCTTGTCGATGGCCTCCTTCGCCTCGGCTGTCACTTCCTTGGGGTGATTGAACTGGGTGCTGAGGTAGACTGGATCGTGCTTTGCAAGCATTTTGCACAACTCAGGTGTGATCCTCTGGGGCACGACACATGGCATGCGCGAACCGAGCCGCTTGATCTCCACATGGGGGATCTGATCCAACTCGGTGAGGATGAAGTCGAGCTTTTCGTCAGAAAGAGCCAGAGCATCCCCACCGGTGAGGAGAACATCTCTGATCTCCGGGTTCTGGCGGACGTAATCAATGGCCTGGTCCAGCATCTTTCCGGGGTATGTCACATCCGCGAACTCGATGTCCTTGCGCCTCAGGCAGTGACGGCAGAACATGGCGCACGCGTTGGTAACGTTGATAATAACTCGGTCAGGGTAGAGCCTCGAGATAAGAGGCGCCGGGCTATTGTACTTGATGATCATGGGATCGCTGACTTCAGAGGTATCCAGGTACTCCTCAATGCTGGGAACAGCCTGGATCCTGATGGGACACTTCCGATCCTCGGGGTCCATGAGGCTGGCATAGTACGGTGAGATGGTCCAGCGGTACATCTCGCCGGCCCTGAGGATGTGAGTCTTCTCCTCATCAGATAGATTGAGGATCCGGGAGAGGACATCGACTTTCCCGATGCGATTCCTCAGGTGCCATTTATAATCTTTCCAGTCCTTCGCGGTCCCCCCGAGAACCTTTAAGATCCGCTTACGGTTATCCCGGAACTGCTCTCCCAGTGCCAGACCCGTCGGAATCTGATCCTTCAGGCTGAAGTATTCCCCGTCAAGGGATCTGACCTCCTCGGATCTTTCAAGGGCGATGGATCGGTCCTCCTCAGAAACCTGCATATGGGGGAGCAGCGCTTCATCGCCAGGACACTCCTCTTGTTCCCTTTTATCTGCCTGTTTCACTTCTGGTACCTCCTTAAGGCCTTTTCGGCCGTAGTTTCTTGTTTTCATTTTATGCTCGTGTGCACTTGCCGCGCACCTGCCTTGAGCCCTTTTTTGACATCATCGGGGGTCGGCCCTGCCGCCACTACCCTGGCAATAAAACCACCCGCTGTAATGTGCGTCTGCGGTCCAACATGATCCAGGACGATATGCCCGCCCCTCCCCGCCATGGCCTCGGCAAAGAGACTCTCCTCATCCATCGAGAGCGGCACATAATTACTCACCATGCAATCATCCACAGCCTTGTAGTTGTAAGTTCCCCAGCAAAGGGGGCCTTTCGTCGAATCCATCTCTTCGAGGCCATTGGGCAAATGACCCTCCAGAACCGCCATCATCTCCAGTTCAGGAAAGGTTGGCTTTCCCGGGAGATTGTGGATCATGGCAAGGGTCGTCTCCATTGTTGTACCCTGTTTCCTCGCATTCACCTCGATGAAATATACCTCCCCCTGTTCATCCACGATATAATCGCAGCCGAACACCCCCCTGTACCCCTGGCTTCCCATGTGGTTTCCCACTATCCTTGTGATCTCCTTCAGTTTTGAGACCGTCTCCTCCCCTAGTACAGTGGGGAAGGTGGAACCCATGAAACGCGTGCCGTTGATTGTCTGATCAGCCACAGAGGCTATATAGACGTCGTTCTCACCAGCAATGATCCCCAGAACGGTGGGATCGTGGCGGTGCTCGACAAACTCTGTCACCAGAAAACCACCCGACATCTCTTCGAACCGGGATGTGATCTCTTCGCAGGTGGAGACCACAATGGAGTTGGAACCGCCCGCGCTGTAGGCACCTGATACGAAGGCCCTGCAATCCCGGGAAAAGATCCCCTCGGCATAGCTATTGGCCTCGCTGAAACCGGCACACACTGAACCTCTCGGAATGGGAATACCCAGACTGGCGGCCATTTCGTATTGATACAGTTTACTGTTCATGGATAGGGCAATTTGAGGATCGGGACCTATTACCTTTACCCGGTCATCATCCGCAAGAGAAAGCTCCGAAAAGGCTTCGAAAACGTTAAGGATCAGTTCGCCCTGCATATCAAGGATCTGCTGGACCAGGGCCTTGACGACCTCGTCAGCGCTCACCATGGAAGCGAACTGCGGGGCGGATATCCGTGAATTTTTCCTTCCCGGGCTGTCCGGGCCGGCCTGATCCGAACCGGGACCGACGACGAGGAATATGTCATCCGGGTAGAAAGCGAGGACGTCAGGCACGATGTGAACACACTCGGCCGGTTTGCCGTACCGGCGTGAAAGGGGTTCGACCAGAAAGCGGTTTAACCCCGCGGCCTTGATCTCTCCGACATATAGAAACCAGGACCTGTCGGTGTTTACACCAATCTCATTGTTGTTCGATTCACCCATTATCTGCTCGCACCTGGTTCAGGCGGTAAGGGGAGGTACCAGGAGCATAGGAACCCGGCCCCTTTTCAGTACTTTCCCGGCAACGCTGCCCATGAGTGCGTGATGGGTCAGCCCCTTCGAGTGGGTCCCCATAACGATCATGTCCACATTCAGTTCGTCTGCCATGTGAAGGATCTCCAGTTCCGGATCTCCTTCGAAGACATGGATATCCTGGATCATGTCGGCTGACCCTTCGAGATGCTCACTCAGGATCTTACTTTTCAGGGCCTCGATCTCCTTCCCGATGGCCTCTGTCGCCTCTTTCTTATGCTCTTCAGTCAATTGCCGGAACTTCTCTTCGCCCATGAACGATACAATGGGTGTGGCCATAGCGGCGTCATATGCCGGGATTATGTGCAGGACATGGACCCTGGCATCGTGAGCGCTCGCTTCTGACAACGCTTTTAGCATCACCCGTTCCGAATTTGGCCCCATGGCGATGCAGCAGAGGATACTTTTCACAGCCGGTGACATGAACCTACCTCTCTTTCATTTCTCATTTCAGTCAATTCTCCCTCCGATTCAGGCCGGCGCCATTCGGCTATCGTGTTTTTTGCGGCGAACCTGGTTGAAGAAGATGAAACCGAAGATGACCAGACCTACGACGTACATGATGTATTTATTCTCGAGCCCGACGAACTGGGCGGAATAACCAGGCTGCATCATGACGAAAGCGACCAGGAGGAAGAAGGGGATCTCATACCAGGCGTTCCGGTGTGTGAACCATCCCTGGGTCGCAGATGCAAAGGCAAAGTTACCGATACAGGCTGTGAGGAAAATGAGGATGGCCAGCCCCCAGCTGTTGATATTGTGCAGGATCAGATCATGGTTGAATATGAACATGAACGCGATCATGGCCGTGCGGATATCGTAGAGGAACCCCTGGATCCCCGTGGGTATGGGAGGTGACTTGGCAATGGCCGCCGCCGCATAGGCGGCAAGCCCAACAGGCGGGGTGTCATCAGCCAGGATCCCGAAGTAGAAACAGAACAGGTGGGCCGCCATGATAGGGACGATGAAACCGTTCGCAGTACCAACCTCCACGATAATGGGTGCGGTGAGGGCAGCCATAACAATGTAGGTAGCTGTAGTAGGCAGCCCCATCCCCAGGATAAGGCTGGCCAGGGCGGTAATGAACACAAGGGCGAAAATATTGCCTCCCGATATGTATTCCACCACCTCGGTGATGATCCCGCCGATCCCCATAGTCACAACCCCGACGATGATCCCCGCGGCGGCCGTGGCGATAGCAACGGTCACCATGTTCCGGCCACCGGCCGACATGGACTCGACGATGGTTTTCAGGCTCTGAGTGAAACCGGGGGCTATCGGTTCCTTGTTAAAGTACCTTTTGATCGGTTCCTGGAAGAGCATGACGAAGAACATGGCGATGATGGCCCTGAAGGCGGCCAGTTCAGGCGAGTGCCTGGGGACAACCAGCTCGTATACAAGGACACCGATGGGGAGCAGGTAGTGGAGCCCACCTCGAAGTGTCCTTAAAAAATTAGGTATCTCATTCTTTGCCAGCCCCCTCAAACCTGCCTTGGACGCCTCCACGTGGACAATAAAAAACAGGGTCGCATAGGATACAAAGGCCGGGATGGCCGCAGCCTTGATGACATCCAGGTAAGATACGCTCAGGTACTCGGCGATAATAAAGGCTGCGGCTCCCATGATGGGGGGTGCGATCTGACCGTCCGTGCTGGCCGCCACCTCGATGGCGGCGGCCTTTATCGGCGTATACCCGACCTTTTTCATGAGGGGAATGGTGAAGGTCCCCGTGGTGACGATGTTGGCGATGGATGACCCTGAAACCATCCCGGTAAGTCCGGAACCTACAACTGCCGCCTTGGCAGGCCCTCCCTTGAACCTTCCCAGCAGGCTGAGTGCAAGGTTAATGAAAAATCGTCCTCCTCCTGCCCTTTCCAGCATGGTTCCGAACAGGACAAAGAGAAAGACGATCGTCGCAGACACGTCCAGGGGTATTCCGTATATCCCCTCCGTCTGCATGGCCATTTTTCCAATATATTTCTGCAAGGACGCGCTCTTGAAAGCCATGAAATCAGGCATGTGCTCAGCAAAGAAGACGTAGCCGGTAAAAGCAGAAGCTATCACCGTCAACCCTGGTCCGACCACCCTCCGGGCCGCCTCGAGAAGGAAGATGACCAGGACTGCCCCCACGATTATGTCCCGGGGGATAGGCGCCCCCTGCCGGCTGGCAATGCCCTCGTAATCGAGGAAAATGTAAAGAGACGCGAAACAGGCTATCAGGGCAAGAGCATAATCAAAAACCGGTATTCGCGTCCGGGTGGACAGGAAAGACCAGAAACCGCTGTGAGGCTTTTTGAGGGTCGGGTAGCTCAAGAAAGCAATGAGCATAGCGAAACCGAGATGGACCGACCTGATTATCACTGTATCGAGGAGCCATACGCTTGCAATAGAAAGTTGGAATATACACCATGCGACGGAGATGGTCGGTATGACCCACTTGTCCCATCCAACGAGGTGCCGATAGCCCGCCTCCTCCTCCTCTGCGATCCTCTTGGCTTCCTCCACACCAGCTTCAAATTCATCGTCCTCGAAGCTGGTGAGCCTTGTCTTATCTGTCTCTTTCCCCTCCGGCCCCTCATCATCCCGGTGATCATCCATGGACATACAGCCTCTCCCTGGTTCCTAATCCTCTTCCCGGCCTTTGAGCTCGGTACAGCCCGGCCACTCGCAGTCTCATCCCAGGTAATACGTACCGGCCCCGGCCACCTGCATGAGGTGACCGGGACCAGCTTATGGATCTACATCAAACCAGCTTCTTTGTAGTACTTTTCAGCGCCCGGATGCATGGGAGCGGAAAGACCCTCCAACATGTTCTCCTTGGTCAGAACAGCATAGGCCGGGTGGAGCTTCTTGAAGCTATCGAAGTCTTCGAAGATCTCCTTGACCAGACCGTAGACATGCGCCTCCGGAAGAGCAGCCGCGGTAACAAAGGTGGCCTTGACGCCGAAGCTGGGCACGTCTGCTCTATTGGCGGCGCCAGGATAGTTGCCCATGACCGGGACAACGCTGGGCGCATAGTAGGGGAACTTCTCATAGAAGGAGGCGGGCAGCACGATCTCGATGAACTGGACCTTCCTGGTCCCGCTGGTGGCTTCCTTGAAAGCTCCGGAGGGGTGGCCAACGGTGTAGAAGAAGGCATCGATGCGACCATCCTGCAGCATGCCAGGGGCCTCAGCGGCCTTCAGGCTCTCAGCCTGGATGTCCTTCTCGTAATCGATACCGAGGGCGGTCAGGGCATCGATAGAGTTCTGCCTCTGTCCGGATCCAGGGTTGCCAATGTTGACCCTCTTGCCCCTCAGGTCTGCGACGCTTTTGATGCCGGCGTCAACCGCAGCGCAAAGGGTGATGCTCTCCGGGTGGATGGCGAAAAGAGCCCTGAGGTCCTTCTGGGCTTTCCCGTCCCACTCTGAGTTGGGGCTTCCGTTAAAAGCCTGGAACTGGCGGTCCGACTGGACAACACCGAACTCCAGGTCACCAGCCATGATGGCGTTGATGTTAAACACTGACCCACCTGTGGATTCCACCGTCAGGCGCATGCCATACTCGTCCCTTTTCTTGTTGACGATCCTGGCGATAGCGCCGCCTGTGGGATAGTAAACACCCGTCACGCCGCCCGTTCCGATGGTATAGAACGCCTGTGACGGCGCTTCGGCCTTCTGGGTCGGTGCCTGATCGCACGCCATGGCTCCGAATACCACTACCATGACGCAAACCGAAAAAATTAAGATCCTTTTCATACTTCCCTCCTTATGCAATTGATCATTGGATTGAATCGATCCAGGTTAAATAATCAAGCTAAAACAGTTCACCCCCTTTCCCTAAAATTGCTTGTTTATAAATACGATAGTACAACTTCGGTAATCACTGCCTATATTATACCTTTTCCTTCGCCCGGTTGTCTCACTTCCAGCAAAGGATCTTCCTGTTTCAAAGCTTAGTTCATTCTTTCCAGTACACTCCTTCCCTTTCCCACACATTTTCCATCTCCCGCAGAGTCTGCATGTTGTCTGCTCTACTCGTAAATGCCAGGGCGGTAACGAGGGCATTTACGAGACTCAGGGCAGCGGTGAAGGACTCTATATAGGATTCGATCCCGTAGGGAACGGTGAGGCTGTAATGGGCGGACCTGTTAAGGGGAGAAAGCTCACCATCGGTTACAGCCAGCACCCTGACATCCTGATCCCTGGCATAATCCATGACCTCGACAGTCACTTTCGTATAGCGTGGAAATGCAAACCCGATAAGGACATCATCTTGACCCAGATCCCTCAACTGATCCCACATCTCCCCGGTTCCCGGTGTGAGCGGGATAACTTCCCTGCCCAGGAACCTCAAGGCGCTTGTCATGAACATGCCCAGACAGTGGGTGGAGCGAAGGGCGATGATGAAGATCCTTCGCGCCGCGTCCATCTCCTCCACAAAGCGTGTAAAGATCTCTGGATCGGTCTCCTCCATGGTGATCTTGAGGTTGTTCAGATCCTTTGACAGGACGTCGGAGAGAACGTCACCCACCGATTCCACACGTCGCACCGTCTCCCCCAGGCGGTCCACCGTTGTTATCTTAGGCTGGACGTACTCCCGCAATCTTCTTTTCAGATCGGGATAGCCCGCATAACCCAGGGTCTGGGCAAGACGGACGATGGATGTATCGCTGACATTGAGATTCTGGGCGAGGTCTGTAGCAGTGAGGAAAACGGCGTGCTCGGGCTGTTTGAGGATAAAGTCCAATACCTTCCGTTGTGTCGGCGTCAGTTCGGGAGTTCTTCCACTGACGATCTGATCGATCTTCAACATCATCCACCCCGCGCTTTGCAGAATAATCTGCACAATAGCAAACTATGGCAACATTCTCAACAGGGGTGTAAAAAAATCAGGGGCTCATGTGAGCCCCTGACGGGTATGATATGATCTCTCTATTGAGATCCTTCTTCCAACATTTTCCCTAATTTCTCGGCCAGACTTCGGACATCGGCCTCGATTCTGTTGGTCATTTCTTCCAGGGCTTTGTCGATCTCCCCTCCCTTTTTTCTGAACTGGGTCATGAACTGCTCAACCTCTTCGATATAGGCGCCAAATGATTCCACCTTCTCTGTCAGGTCGTCCACAGTCCACCTGGAATCGGCAAAATCCTTACGAATCGCCTCGATCTCCTCCTGCAAGGCCTGAAGCTTCTCGCCTTTGGAGGCAGCGGCTTCCCGATCCTGCGTCCTCTGTGCCTCTTCCAAAGCGACTATCCGGGCATTGTTTTCACCGATCCGGCGGTTCACCGAATCCATGTCAACGGAGGTGGCACATCCCGCAGTGAAAGCCAGCAGTAATACAAGGCTCAGGTGAGGAAAGGAGTTCCTCATGTCCGGCAGCCGTTACTGGAGGCTGAAATGAGCGCGCCTGTTCTGATTCCAGGCAGCCTCGCCGTGCCCCATGGCGAAGGGTTTCTCCTCGCCATAACTGATCGTCTTGATCCTGGAGGTCGAAATACCCAGCGAAACGAGGTAGTTCTTGACCGCGTTGGCACGGCGCTCACCCAGGCCGAGGTTGTACTCGTTGGTGCCCCTCTCGTCACAATGTCCCTCAACGACGATCTTGACTCCTGAAGCAGCTTTGAGGAGCTTCGCGTCATTGGCCAGCGTATCCCTGGATTCAGCAGTCAGGTCAGCCTTGTCGAAGGCGAAGAACACATCCACAAGATCCGAGACGTTAAAGGTCGCGGGTGCTGGTGCCGGCGCGGGAGTAGGCGCTGGAGCGGGGGCAGGCTCAGGGGTATAGTCCTGAACCGGTGCCGGCTCAGGTGCGGGCTCAGCCATAGGTTCCGCCACCTCAGTGGGCTTCGGTTTCGTGGCACAGCCACTAAAGATAGCCAGGGCGAAAAGAAGCGCGATCGCCAGCGTAATTATCGTATTTCTCCTTCTTAGGATCACTGTCCACCTCCTGAATATTGTTTTCAATTAAGGAACTTGAACACCCGCTCTGAATCAGGGCGGCATCTGTATGCTTTGATGGTCCGGATAATACCCCACCTTAAGGATATTTAGGGATGTATACAGCATTATTACGTTCCTTGTAAAGGAAGCAGTTGTCAGTTTAGGGTTATGGTTTTCCCAATCCGCAATCATCAATCCGTAATCCGTAATCCGTAATTTTATTTACTCGACCACGCCGGCTGGTTCTTGTTCCCTTTCCCTGACGTTATACGCCATTCCTTGCGCCCGTCCCTGTCAACTAAATAGATCTGATAGGTTCCGGTTCTGTCGGAAGAAAAACAGATATAACGCCCGTCCGGACTCCATGAAGAATCCTCGTTATTGCCCGCCTCACCAACCAGCTGCCTTGTTTGAAGGGTTTCAGGGTCGACCAGGGCAATCCCGAACTTCCCCCCTATCCTGTTTGTATAAGCAATGAGATCGCCGGTCGGCGACCATGCTGGTGATGTGTTGTAACTACCCTCGAGAGTGACCCGCTGCACACCGGATCCATCCACGTTCATGACAAAAACCTGAGGATGGCCATACCGATCGGACACAAAGGCCATCTTTTTTCCATCCGGTGACCAGGTCGGTGAAGCTTCAACGCTCTTGAGCCATGTGATCCGGGAGAGACCCTTACCCCGATCATCTGTAATGTAGATGTCCGGATTCCCATCCACATTCTTCATAAACGCCAACTGTCTGCCGTCCGGAGAAAATTCGGCACCCACATCCACACCGATGCCGCCAGTCAGTCTATCTTCAGCACCCTGGAGCCTTAGGGAGTACAGGTTTGGTTCCCCATGCTTGTAGGAAGTGTAGATCACCCCGTTGTCGTCGGGCCACCACTCTGGTGAGAGGTTGATAGAACCGTTCCTCGTAATCCTCTTGACCTGGCCTCCATCATAGTCCATGGAGTATATCTCCTTGCCCTCGCTCCTCGCCTGGACAAAGAGAACCCGTGTCAGGAACACACCTTCCTCGCCGGTCACCTGCTTCATGATCTCGTTCGAGAACATATGGGCCATGTTGCGGAGCTGGGCAGGACTTCCCTTCCATCTCTTGACCGTGACTTCCTTTCTCTGGAAGACGTCGAAAAGGTGAAATTCAAGCTCAACGTCACCATCCGGCCTGAGAAGATAACCGACCTTGACGAGGGCTTCGGCATTGATGAGTTCCCAATCGTCGAAAATAAAGGTGTCGCTGGTAATACCGGTCGT
>Ga0255053_10001368_pt1 | contig 13484 bp, 16 predicted proteins | sample JV7_2_22_MG_FD_188635 | JGI IMG/M metagenome (GOLD analysis project Ga0255053, IMG submission 188635) | Seawater microbial communities from Jervis Inlet, British Columbia, Canada - JV7_2_22 | ecosystem: Environmental > Aquatic > Marine > Inlet | place: Canada: British Columbia | collected...
TCTCTTCGATTAATTATTACAAAATGGGAAGGCTTGTACTACCGCTCGGGATTGCCCTTGCAGCAGGCTCGGTAACCGGCAGCATTATAGTTCCGATTATCACTGCCGGCAAGATTAAACTCAGTTCTTATATCGGCTATTTTGGCTTGTGCGTATTTGTCATAGGGGGCTTTCTCTTTTACGAAACCACCTCCCGGGGACAGTCGAAAAAGAAAAGCGCCAAGGCAGCTGCAAAAGCATTTGAAGAAGCACATATACAATTAAAAAATGATGCTGCTACTGATAAATCACACCACGGAGTTAAGATTACATCATGGAGTATATCAAAGGTAGTGTTTACATTTTATAAGGTAGAATTCAGTTTCAATCCGCTCATACCGGTAATAGGCGGTTTTTTTATAGCAGCACTGGCTTCGTTTCTCGGAATAGGCGGAGGCTTCCTGTTCGTTCCTTTCCTGACAAGCATAGCCGGATTGCCGATGTTTCTTGTTGCAGGGACATCTGCTCTTACCGTACTTGTCGGAATGGTAGTAAGTATTTTTTCTTATATGGCAATTAAAGGAGTGGTCGTTTACTGGCCCCTTATAGGGATGGAGTTATTCGGAATTTTTATTGGTTCAATGATCGGCCCAAGGACTTCTAAATACATCCCGGATATCTGGCTGAAAAGGCTGTTTGTTGTTTTAGCCATCTATGTAGGCATACGTTATACATCAAAGGGTTTTCTGGGGCACAGCATAGTACCACCATTTTAAAGATAGAATACTAATAAGAATCATGCAAAGCTTGCAACATTTATCACAATGATTATTTTTGATTATTATTATGCAGTTATGGATAGCTTCCTGATGCCTTTCTTCAGGTTCCCTGACAGTTCGTTACCCGGATATTATCTGGGAACATTTGTACTGTCGATCGCCTGTGTGATAGCAGGTAAATGTTCGCTCTTTTTGGCCTTGCAATTTAATAAAAACAAAATCACCTTTGATAATAAAGAAATGGGGCATTATCAGGAGCTTTCGATCAAGGCGCTTAAAGCCGGTGACAAAAACGCTTACAGAGCATGCAACAGTATCGCTAATGATGCATACGGCAAAAACTTCTTCTCTCATATCGCACTTGCCGCCTCTTCACTCTGGCCTGTATTTATCTCACTTGGCTGGATGCAGCATCATTTTGACAGAGTTGATTTCAGTCAGATCGTTTCGGTGCCGTGGTCAGAATACATATTCGGATATTTCACGACATTTATTCTTTGTTATTTAGTTGCCCGTATAATATTCAGTAAAACAAAAATCGGTCTCGCACCTCTAACAGCCTGGGGTCGTAATAGATAATATATTAAGCCTCCAATTGATCATACGGTCTTTGGAAAGGAGTTATTATGCTCAAGTCTCTTGCGGTAACAAAGAAGTTAATACAACAAAAATACCCAGCGTTCGACTACACAGTCTTTAAAGATACACCAATTGCAAATCTGAATAAACCTTTAAATGAATGCAAACTTGCACTCTTGACTACCGGTGGACTCCATTTAAAAAGCGACTTGCCGTTTGATACCAAATACCTTGAAGGAGACTGCTCTTTCAGGATTCTGCCCGGAGCAGTCCGTCCTGAGGATATAACCATAACGCATGAATCATATGACCATAAATTTATAAACGCTGATCTTAACTGCGTGTTTCCACTGGACAGGATGAAGGAATATGTTAATGAAGGAAAAATTAAATCTCTCTCAGAGGAGCATTACAGTTTCATGGGGCATATTTTCGTTACAGGACCTCTACTGGATAATTCAAGAAAAGCCGGAAAGCGACTGAAAGAATTGGGAGTGGATATAGCATTCTTAACTCCCACCTGAGTTATATGTAATCAGTCGGTCGGACTGATAGCAAGGGGGATTGAGGAATCAGGAATCGCAACAGTATGCACAACTTTCAGGAAGGAACTTATAGAGTTAACAAGGCCGCCAAGGGTATTGTCGATGAAATTCTCTCCCGGAAAACCGCTCGGAAACCCGGGCGATAAAAAAACCCAGAGAGACATTATTGAAGCCGGGTTTGATCTGCTCGAAAAAAATATAAGCGATATTACAATACTAGACCTGCCCTTCAGACTAAAAAAGTTCGGTTTATTTTGATGAAGAAAAAAATCATTGCCGTACTGGCTATAGTTGTTCTGGTCGCATTATTCAAGGTATTAAATGTTGAAGATTACCTGTCACTATCTTATATAAAAGCTTCGCAGGTTAAATTTGAAACATTATATGCAGAAAACCGTGCAGCTGTAATTGCCGGTTTCATGTTGATGTATATAGTCGTAACTTCCCTGTCACTTCCGGGAGGCGCTGTCATGGGTCTTGCTGCAGGTGCATTATTTGGCCTGTTAACAGGAGCAATAGCAGTATCATTTGCAAGCACTGTTGGCGCAACCATCGCCTGCTTTGTTTCAAGATTTATGCTCAGGGACTGGATACAAACTAAATTCGGGCACAAGCTGAAGACTGTCAATGAAGGCATCCAAAGAGAAGGCGCATTTTATCTATTCACCCTCCGCTTGATTCCTGTTTTTCCATTCTGGTTGATAAATCTGATAATGGGTCTGACAAAAATGCCTCTTCGAAGATATTACTGGGTTTCTCAGGTCGGTATGCTACCGGGTACAATTGTATTTGTAAATGCAGGCAAGGAACTCGGGAAAATAGAGTCCCTGTCGGGAATATTTTCACCTGGACTGATTCTGTCATTCGCACTTCTCGGATTATTTCCGATTGCAACAAAAAAGCTGCTTGCTTTATATAATGCGAGAAAACATAAACCGTTGAGCACAGAAGAATCCATAGGCTAAGAACATCAGTTCTATAGCCCTCATCACCAGAATCTGGATCTATGGGAGGTGAATGCATATGAAAAATAAATTCATTGTTGTATTCGTTATAATTTCTTTTTCGATTTTATACACGCATAGTGTCCTGGCTGCCGACAAAACTCCTGAACAGCTCGTGGCCAAAGCCAGGAATCAGGTTTCATCAGTATCTATTCATGATGTAAAGAAAATGATAGATGCCGAAGAAAATGTAATTATCCTTGATGTCAGAGACAAGGAAGAATACGAAAAAGGACATATTCCGGAAGCAATACACATCTCACGGGGGTTGCTCGAATTTATGGTGGCAGACAAGATCCCTGACAAAAACGCGAAGATCGTTGTCTACTGAATATTTGAAAACAGATCGCCGTTGGCGACAAAAAGACTGAATGAACTCGGATATAAAAACGCTGTTCTGATGGAAAAAGGACTCAGTGCGTGGGAAAAAACCGGTTATCCAGTGGATTCAGGAAGCAGTTGGCTGCCTTTCTAAATGCCCCTTCATCTATAATTTGGCATCAATTTTGCTAGATTACTAACCATAATCTCACATACCTTCATGAAATATTTTTTTCTTGACAATTCATCGCAATTGTCACAATATGAAAAAGTTATTTATGGCTTATTCATACTTAATTATGAACAAGAAAGGGAGGTGATGCTATCCACATACGACGATGTATAAACTGGGGAGACTTAACACTTTAAAAGGAGGTGATTATGCCAGTTGACCAATCTCCGGGTGAAACGGGGAAAAATGTCGTCATTGACCGTGGTGAGGGTAAGATTTCGGATTTATGGAAGAAGGAGGATTACTGGGCAGTCTGGCTTGGCTTTGCTATCCTTATAGTAGGAGCGCTTATTTATTTCCCTATGGGAAGCTCTTATGATTTTAAGGACAAAAAGACCAAGGAAATCAAGACAGCACATCCAGGCACTGGTATTGAGGAGCAGAACAGGATTATAGCAGCTGAGAAGAAAAACCCTTTTCCAACAGTTGCATTTTATACAGCAAAAGACAAGAAAAAGAAATTTCAGGCGAAAAGTTCAACCATTGGGAGCACGATTAAGAAATGGACCTCAAAGCCGGGTACGTGGACGAGTAATCCCTTGAACGCTTTTTTCATGTCCAAGGACCAGGCGTCGGCTGTAAAGAAAGAATCGGGTTTAATTAATAAATATAATGATGCAAAGGAAGCGGAAAAGAGCGCTCATAAGAATGCGAAAGTAGCAGACGCAACTGCAAAGGCAGCAGGGTATCAGGACAGCGGTCTGAACAATGCAGCCATAACAACAATAAAGGACTGGCGGGACAAAAAGCAGGTTGCAGGCGGGTTAAAGAAGAAAGGTCTCCCGGCAAGTAAAGCCCACAACAAAATCTTTCAGTTAATAATGCTAATGATCGGGATGGCCGTCTTTTTTGGTATAGGTGTGGCGGCAATGGGGCAATCTTTTAGCAAGTTCTTCATAGGATTCCTCTTTGTTTTCGCAATAGCATGCCTTGCCTTCACGATGGCAAACCAGACAACTATTAAGGGGTTGGGAATAGGGTATGCTGCCTGGGCCATTATAATCGGGATGTTAATCAGTAATACCGTTGGAACACCGAACTGGGTAAAACCCGCTGTCCTGACTGAATACTTTATCAAGACAGGACTGGTATTACTGGGCGCGAAGATTTTATTTGGAAAACTTGTGGCGATCGGACAGCCCGGAATCTTTGTAGCATGGGTAGTCACTCCAACTGTCTGGCTTACTACTTTCTGGTTTGGACAAAAAATTCTCAAGATAGCTTCCAAGGAGCTGAATGCAACCATCTGTTCCGACATGTCGGTCTGCGGTGTGTCGGCTGCAATAGCCACGGCGGCCGCATGCAGGGCAAAGAAGGAAGAGCTGACACTTGCAGTCGGGCTCTCACTGGTCTTTACATCTATCATGATGATATTCATGCCGGTTGTTATAAAGGGGTTTTTCCCGCCACATATGGTCCAGGTTTTAGGCGGTGCATGGATGGGAGGGACCATTGATGCGACCGGCGCTGTTGCAGCGGCAGGGGCATTTCTGGGTGACACGGCATTGTATGTAGCAGCAACTATCAAGATGATTCAGAATATCCTTATTGGGGTGATTGCCTTTCTTGTTGCCATTTACTGGTGTGCAAAAGTTGAATGCAAGCCTGACCAGAAGGTAAGTTCAATTGAGATCTGGTACCGCTTTCCAAAGTTCGTCATCGGTTTTATCGCTGCATCAATTATATTCTCTCTGGCAGATGCGTCCTTTGGCGGTGATATCAGCAATACAGTGATAAAGCAGGGGGTCATTAAAGGAATGAGCGATATTTTCAGGGGATGGTTCTTTTGTCTGGCCTTTGTGAGCATTGGCCTGGCAACGAACTTCCGCGAGCTTAAAGAGCATATGCACGGCGGAAAGCCGTTTATTCTTTATGTATGCGGGCAGTCACTGAATCTGGTACTGACCTTAGTAATGGCTTATATCATGTTCTACAAAGTATTCCCTGAGATTCTTCCCAAGATAGACCCTGCACTCCAGATGCTGGTTAAATAGTAATGACAGACTTAAACTGTAAAGTCAGCACAAGAAAGAATGCAACTCTAACTTCCCCTGCCCCCGTAAGAGACGGTGGCAGGGGGGGGCTGCACCGGTGGGCATCCCTCTTATTCGGAATTCTTCTCATATTTGTATTTGTATCTGTTATCGCCCCATGGATTTTGGAACTGCCCTACATGAAGTCTGTTAATCATGTAATTCAGGAAAGGGGCATAGAGGCAAATCTTTATGATTATACAGAGGTAGAGCTGTTTGCGGATGCGGAATTTTATATGCGTCATGCAATGGAGGATTCACCAAAAGATACAAGTTACATGATCAGCATTATTGCCGGAGTGCTGTTATTTTCCCTTGCTGTCTGGATTGGATATAAATATGTTCTCCCTGACAGAAAAGAATGAATTACCCAGTAGCTTGCTGCGGGATAGTTCATTTATAGCCCTCCCTTTTGAACAACAACGCCTAAGAATTTCAATTTAGACAGTACCATACAAATACGAGATTTCCTACCAGAAAGTGCACTTCTGATAAGAATGAACACATAACAATTATGGTTGAAATCTAAACAATTCAATTTCTCTTCTTGTATTTCTGTAGCCGGAATACCTCTTGAGAGAAATGGAATTCCTCTGACAAGATTATATTACAAAAAAGTAGCACCCATTATATCGGACAAAATTGACTGACATTATTGTTTCAAACTACCTAATTGTCGTATTCCTGAAATATGTTTCTTTTATTTTCAACAAGTTCTGGGCTGGCACGTTTTCTGCGGATGTGAGGTGAATATGTCGACCACATTGAGAGACAGAATAGAAAGCCTGGAGAAAGCAAAAATCCTGAAAGCCCGCAAAGAATACAACTGGGTTCAGGCAAGGGTGGCAAGAAAACTTGGAATAACCGAGCGCATGATCGGTTACAAGATTAAGAAATACGCGATTAAAATTGAGAAATGAGATGATGAAAGCAGTAAGTCGCAAGTAACAGATAGCAATAACTAAACATGTTCTATCAGTGAATAAAATTAATAAAACTAAAAAAGGAGGGTGATTTAAAAGATGAATTTTAAAAAGTATTTACCAACACTTCTATTTATTTTATTAATGATGCCGGTTGCTGCCTTTGCAGAGGAAACGGCTTCAATAAGTAGCGGGGATACAGCATGGATGATTGTGGCAACCGCGCTGGTTCTGTTTATGACCATACCGGGCCTGTCACTTTTTTACGGCGGCCTGGTCAGAACGAAAAATGTTTTGTCCATTTTTGTCCAGTGCTTTGCTATCACCTGCTTGATAACAATTTTATGGGTTATTTATGGATACAGTGTTGCTTTTGATACTACCGGGATGCAGGAAGGTGTCTTTAACTTCCATTCGCTCTTTGGTGGATTCGGGAAGGCCTTTCTGTCAGGCGTTGGAGTTGACAGCGTATCCGGAACTATCCCGGAGACGGTCTTTCTCATTTTCCAGATGACCTTTGCTATTATTACTCCTGCCCTTATGGTAGGTGCGTTTGCAGAAAGAATGAAGTTCAGTGCGGTCATGGCCTTTGTTGCAATCTGGTTCACCTTCTCTTACCTGCCTCTTTGCCACATGGCATGGGCAGGAGACGGCGCCCTCTTTGCCAACTGGGGTGTGCTTGATTTTGCCGGTGGAACCGTCGTTCATATTAACGCCGGAATTGCCGCTCTGGTTGCCTGCATAGTTGTAGGCAAGCGTAAAGGCTATGGCAAAACCGCCATGCTGCCCCACAATGTTCCTTTTGTTCTTATCGGTGCCAGTATGCTCTGGGTCGGCTGGTTCGGCTTTAACGCGGGCAGTGAGCTGGCTTCGGATGGCACGGCTGGAATGGCTATGCTGGTTACCCAGATAGCTACGGCTATGGCAGCCATAAGCTGGACAGTGATGGAATGGATCCGTAGCGGCAAACCCACCGCAGTTGGTATTGCTACCGGCGCTGTTGCCGGCCTTGTGGCCATCACTCCGGCTTCCGGAACAGCAGGCCCTATGGGTGCACTACTTATTGGTGCAGCTTCCGGAACCCTCTGCTATTTCGCATCCACTTTATTGAAGAGAGTGCTTGGTTACGACGATAGCCTTGATGTATTTGGTGTCCATGCTGTCGGGGGCATTGTCGGCGCAACCCTGACCGGCCTGTGTGCAGCTGCTTTCATGGGCGGGGCCGGCATTAATGCTGTAAGTGTTGGCGCACAGATCTGGGCGCAGGTCAAAAGCATTGTGGTGACCATTGTCTGGAGCGGGTCTGTCTCATTTGTGGCCCTGAAGGTCATAGATATGGTTATCGGAATTCGTGCAAGCGAAAAAGATGAAGAAAAAGGCCTCGATATCAGCCAGCATGAGGAAACTGGCTACACCATGTAAAATACTCGGAGTTCCGTGGTTCGTTGGTGCCGGCGCAGTCACGGAACACTGATATATTAATGATCCAAATAATACACAGGAGGTATATCCAATGAAAATGGTTTCTGCCATTATAAAACATGTCAAGCTCGATGAAGTCAGGGACTCCCTGAACAAGCTGGGATTACATGGAATGACTGCTATTGAGGTCAAAGGCTTTGGAAGACAGAAAGGTCACATGGAGGTTTACAGGGGGGTGGAATATGAAGTTAAGTTTCTGCCCAAGGTAAAGATAGAAGTCGCTGTTACAGATGAAAAGCTGGATGAAGTCGTTAATTCAATTCTGGAAAGTGCAAAGACAGGCGAAATCGGTGATGGTAAAATCTTTGTCTATAACCTTCAGGACGTTATCAGGATCAGGACAGGAGAGAGAGGGGAGAAGGCAATATGAGTAAAAATTTCAAATCTCAAATTTTTTATTTTCACTTTGGTCATGTTGGCAACTGCAAGTCCTGCTTTTGCAGAGGAAACATCAGGGATAGATTCAGGAGGCGCAGCAATGACATTTTGATATCTACAGCTTGAAACCGAAGATTCGCAGGTGGTATATTTTTGCTGCACCACTCTTTTGCACGTATTCACTTCCTCTCATTCATGATTCAAAACCTGACCATATTTTTTGTTATTATTTATCTATAATAACTTTAAAATGAAAGATGAAAATAAGACAAAAGAGCAGTTGATCCATGAATTGGAAGAGTTGCGTCAATTTTTGAAGGCATTAAAGCCTGGAAGTAATGGGGAAGCAGAGGCATTGCGCCTCTCAGAGGAGAAATCTTCCAAAGCATTTCGTTCCAGTCCGGACTGGATTGTGATCAGCTCTCTTGATAATGGGCGCTTTATTGATGTAAATGACGCCTTTCTCCGAATTACCGGTTATAGAAGTGAAGAAGTTATCGGCCAGACGGCGATAGATCTGGGCATCTGGGTTTATCCGGATGAGCGTGATGAAATGGCTGCCATAATCCGTGAGCAGGGAAAGATTCGTGACCATGAAGCAACCTTTCGCATGAAGTCGGGAGAGATTCGTACAATGCTGAGGTCAGCAGAAGCAATCGACCTTGAAGGGGAAAGATGTATCATAAGCGTAACACACGACATAACAGAGCGTAAGCAGGCCGAAGAAAAATTAAGAATCTTTGCAGATGAACTGGGAAAAAAGAACAAGGAATTGGAGCAGTTTGCCTATATTGTGTCCCATGATCTTCAGGCACCTCTGATTACTATAGGGGGTTATTTGAGACTGCTGGAGCGGCGTTACATGGAGAAACTCGATTCAAAGGCCGAGGAGTTCATAGCTAATTCTATAGAGGGGACTGTCCAGATGCAGTCTCTTATCAGAAACCTTCTGGATTATGCCCGTGTAGATACAAGGAGCATGGATTTCGAGCTGATCGATGCCACAGTCATCCTGAATCAGGCGCTTGCCAATTTAAAAGCCCTTCTTGATGAAAGCGATGCGGTTGTGAATTATAATACCCTTCCTGAAGTGACAGCAAACCCTGTACTTCTTTCACAGGTATTCCAGAACCTCATCGGTAATGCGATCAAATTCCGCGGTGAGGAGCCACCACGCATCAACCTCACGGCTGAAAAAAAGGAGGGGAAATGGCTCTTTTCAGTTAGTGACAACGGGATTGGTATCCCCCACGAACAATCAGACCACATTTTTGAGGTTTTTCAACGCTCTCATGACAAGAGTAAGTATCAGGGTACCGGTATCGGCCTTGCAATCTGCAAGAAGATTATTGAGCATCACGGAGGGCGAATCTGGGTGGAATCAGAACCGGGCAAAGGATCAACTTTCTTCTTTACCATTCGAGTTTTGTCTCTGGCCTGATTGGATATATTATTCAATTTAACAGAATTGGCCCTGCCTTTCTTATTGACTTCTGCAATAAATCAACACCCTTATCACCACAACAGTTTATTGATAACCAACTCCTTCTTCAATGTGATCTGGACCAGGCAGAATATGATGTAAATCATATACAGAATAGATTGGCTGGGTTAATAATATTATAAAGATATCTAATCTATAGGAGGTACTCATGTCAGATACTCCTTATATGGACGAGCTTTCCAAAGGCCCCTGGCCAAGCCACGCAAAAGAACTCAAAAGAACACGCTACCCCGTTAAAATGTATGAGGAAGCAATGAAGGAGAAGTACACTCAATGGGGACACGGCGGGATGTCCAGTGTACCGGGACTTGGTTCCGGAGCGATTGCAAGAAAATCAAGGAGACCTGAGATTATCAGCCATTCTCATCTTATAAGAGTACTCGGCAACCCCGGGAATTTTTATAAGACATCGACTTTCAGAAAAATTTGTGAAATAGCAGATAAACATGGCGATGGCTCACTCCACGTGCTTACTACTAATTCAAATATTGAGATATGCGGCCTTATGAGCGATGATGATATGAAAGCAGTAACTCTCGAGTTGAATGCTATTGGTTATGATGTCGGTTCAGCAGGGGATGCTATGAGGAATATACCTGATTGCATGGGTCCGGCGCTCTGCGAATATGCCCTGATTGACACCCCGGGGTTAAAACACTTTATGACAAAACGTTATATTGATGACATACAGTATCCGAGGTTCCCTTTCAAGATAAAGACAAAGATGTCGGGCTGTCCTAATGAATGCGGCAAAGCGCTACTTCATGGAGACATCGGTATAATCGGCGTGTTCAAGGACCTGCCAAAGGTCGATAATGAAAGACTGGGAGCATGGGCTGAGAGCGGTAACGATATCAAATGGGTCTGTGACCATTGTCCGATGGATGCAATGATCTTTGATGGCAAAAAGCTTGATATTGATCCTGACAGGTGCGTACGCTGCATGTACTGTATAAACAGGGTCCCGGCTATTAAGCCTGGAGATGATAAAGGTGTTGCATTCACCGCAGGTGGCAAGATGAAAGGCAAATTGGGGCCAACAAAGGGGAAAGTCATCTTTCCATTTGTAAAAGCTGTCCCGCCTGATTATAAAGAAATGGTTCAGGCATACGACAAATTATGCGAGGTGTATGACGAACATGGGAAGAAAAAGGAGAGGATTGGAGATATGATACACAGGCTGGGATTTGATAAATACCTTGAACTCTGCGAGGTCGAACCATCATCAATGCTTTTTTCGAGTCCAAGAAGAAATACCTTTTATCACTGGCATGCTGAAGAATTGGAGGGCATAAAATGAGTAATATTGGAGGAGTAGGCGTAACACCCGTGGAGGAGAATATCCCTCCGGTAGTGTTAAAAAACTATGGCAAATGGGACACACATGAGATAACAAAACCGGGCGTTATAAAACGCATCTCCAAGACAGGGGATGTATGCTATACAGTCAGGACTGCAATGCCGGCTTCAAGGATCAGTGTTGCTTCAATGCTTGAACTGTGTGACCTCGCGGACGAATACACCGGGGGATACTTCAGGATCACATTGAGAAATTCCTTTGAATTCATTGACGTGATTCCTGAAAAGCTGGATGAACTCATAGAGAAAGTTGAGGCCATGGGATTTCCGGTTGGAGGCACGAGGAACTCTATGCATAACATTATGGCCTGTCCGGCATGGATTCACTGTAACCTCCCCGCTACTGACTCGCCGGGAATAGCAAAAGCCTTAGGTGATTCCTTAATAGAAGAATTCAAAAACCACAGACTACCGTCATGGCTGAAAATAAATATTGGCGCCTGTGCAAATATCGAAGAGGCATTGATGGCTGACATCGGAATTATAGGCGTTCATAGAGATCAGCCTATAATCCTGGAAGACAAGTTTAAGATGTGTGAGCGCCCAACTGTGATCGCTTGTTGCCCAACTTATGCCATTAAACCCAAAGGAGACCACAGCATCCAGATAAACCCTGAGAAATGTATCCACTGTGGGGCCTGCACAATGCATTGCGAAGCTATATTGACGGGTAATCCGGAGCTTGATGGTTTTGCAGTTGCGGTGGGTGGCAAGGCATCAAACACTGGCAGCGGGCCTGATCTTGGAAGAGTAGTTATCCCCTATATTCCCAATAATCCTCCGAGATGGGAGGAAGCTGTCAACGCAGTGGTACAGATAGTTGATACTTGGAGGAAAGACGCCGAACCCGATGAGAGGATAAGGGAATGGATAAACAGGATAGGATGGGACAGGTTCTTTAAAAAGACAGGGATTCAGGTAAGCCTGAAGGACATAGATGGTTACATCTATGGTGACGAATTCGCAAGGTCGGACCTCAGGTTCGGCTGGTAAATATATGGAGAAATTCTGTCTTAATCATACATTCCCTTTAATGGGTAACATTATAAAAGAGGGCAAGTCCCTCTTACATACTGAGGAGGTGTAATCATGTTAAAAACAATAGAATCCGAAGGGAAAACACTTGAACTGGATGAGGACGGTTATCTCAGGGATATTGATAACTGGGATGTGAGAGTTGCCGAGGAACTGGCAAAGACAGACAACGTCGGTGAATTAGGCGGTGAGCACTGGAAGCTCATTACCGCTATCAGATTCCACTATGAAAGAACCAAGGAATCTCCTCTGTGCCGCGATATCCTCATAGAATCGGGGTTTACAAAACAGGATATGCACAGACTGTTTCCACCTCATGGGTACAAGACCGCCCATAAACTGGCCGGATTACCAAAGCCGTTTGAATGTTAATGTCTGACAAAGTGACTAACAGCACGGTTGATTGATGGAATGGAAGAAAGCAACATAACATTAACAGATGATGATTTCAGAGAGGCTTTGAAAGAATTTGGAACTTACGTTGATATAACAGAAGAGGATCTGAAGAGACTTTATGAAATTGCGGTAAAGATAGCAAAAGAAAGGTGTATACATTCATGGCTTGCCAGCGAAATAATGACAAGAGATGTGGTTTCGGTCAAAAGAGATACTGATATTCATGAAGCTGGAAAGCTGCTTATAAAGAACAGGATAAGCGGCATGCCGGTTGTGGACAACGATAACCATGTTGTAGGGATGATTTCGACTTCAGACCTTCTTGTGTTTGCAGATATCCCCCGTGGTCACATATTTAATGATGTTGTTATGAAATATGTTTTGCGCAAATCCGTACCCCGACACGGGACCGGGAATAAGGTGGAAGATACCATGGCAACGTCTGTTATCACTGTCTCCCCTGATACAACTGTCAAAAAGATTGCCACAATTTTGGACAAAAAGGGTATCAAGCGGGTCCCTGTTGTGGATGAGGGAAATAAGCTTGTCGGCATTGTATCAAGAGGTGATATCCTACAAATTATCTGTGAGGATCAATGAGAAGATAAAAAAGCTCCTATCTAAAATTAAATTATCGGAGGAAGGAGAAACCCTTTGGCTAAAAGGGAGGTGTCTTATGGAAAAGACAATCATTATTACAGCTGACCTTGGTCATTTTAAGGCATACAGAATCACGAAAGATCCCCCTGACATTAGCCCCAGAGTTACGCTGATTAAAAGTTACGACGCTATTGACGGTCACGGCAAATTAGGGGAGAAATTAAGCGATGCTGCAGGAAGATTCAAGAGAGGCGGTGTAAAAAACGAAACAGCCATGGGGTCCGGAGAACGTCATAATATCGAATTGGAAACAGAGAACAGACTCGTAAAGAAGA
>Ga0255053_10001369_pt1 | contig 13481 bp, 14 predicted proteins | sample JV7_2_22_MG_FD_188635 | JGI IMG/M metagenome (GOLD analysis project Ga0255053, IMG submission 188635) | Seawater microbial communities from Jervis Inlet, British Columbia, Canada - JV7_2_22 | ecosystem: Environmental > Aquatic > Marine > Inlet | place: Canada: British Columbia | collected...
CTCGCTTTCGGTGCAGGTCTGCTAACCGTGTTTTTCGTACTCTCGCATATAATAATCGGCAGCGGTAAGCCATGGGTGGTACTGATGATATCCCTGGCTATGGTGGTGATAAGCATCGGACTGAATGTCTTTCTGATTCCCAGATACGCCTTAACCGGAGCCGCCTGGGCGACTACCGCAACAGGTATCCTGGGAACATGTGCCGCCACAGCATATGTACTTACCCGGTTTAAAACTCTGATAAATATTAAATCTCTTGCCAGGATATGCCTGGCTTCGCTGGTGGTGTATTTTCTGGCACTCTATATACCTGTATCGTTTGAATGGTTACCTCTATTCTATATAGGACTACTGGTTTTATATACAGGGATACTTGTTGTGATGAGAGAGCTAACCCGCGAAGACACATTAACTATAAAGAGCGCCATACCTCTTAAGAGGTTTTCAGGTAGTGACAATATTATGCCTTAAATATATTAACGAGAGAATCTAAAAACGCTGCAACATAATAAGATGAATAAGCAAATTATCAAATATAACAGGATTCTCAAATTACTCTGGCTGATACCGGTAATCACTCTGGGATACATCGGTTGGGTGAATGTCATGCCGCTTGGCAGTACATTACATTATTCGATCGATGTCGGTGGAGAGGACACGGAAGGCAATGCCAGGATTACAGGGCCATTCGATAGAATCTCCGATAAGCTGGAGGCTGACGGTGAGACATTCCGGGAGCTTGAGCAGTCGCTGGTATATTTTGAGCTGGAGGAACCGGGATTTAGAAACGCTGAAAATATAATGGTCAGTGTAAGATTCAAGGACAACTTCAACTCCGAGGAGAAGTTTGTCCTCGGTGCCAGAAACGGACAGGAATGGAGCTATAACTGGAAGGATATCTACGTACCATTTCTTACTGGACTCTCGGATTTACCGCTGGTAACTATGAATGACAATATGTATATCTATAGCACTAACCCGGAAAATATCATCGACTTTACCAGTGTTGAAAACTTTTTACAAAATCCCCCGCTTGGAGCAACTATTGCCACGAATGATAAAAACCTGTCCATAAACCAACTTGTCAAATCACCTTACGACGAGACTCATGAGCCAGAGAATCAGTCTGTAGTAGTTGATACCAGTTTGCGTGGTCCGCATACTTTCTGGACTTACGTTAATAGCGACACCCTCCAGCTAAAGGTGATAAAGCAGGATCTTAACTGGTACGAAGAGGCCGATGAGGTTGCCATCGAAATTTACTCCCTGAATGGTGAATTTATTAAAGAGTCTGGTATTCCCGATGATGGTGATACGGACGAATCTAAAAATCTCGGTCCCCTGCAGGAAGTTATGCTTACAGCCGATATTAGGGAACCAGGAGCCTACCGCATCGAGTTAAACTGCGGTAGTGACCTGCTGATAACCCGACTTGAGATTAATCAATCCCAACTGGTTGTCGAAAAACGTATTTACCTTACGGGTAATAATCCCGCCTATTATCCGGACGAAACAGAGATTGAACCGGTGATCCTTTACAGCCACAACCTTACGACAAAACAAATCAGGTTCTATACCTGGCATAACTCCGGACTGCAGAATATCTCAATAACTGGTGACGACTACGATACGGTGGTTGGTATTGACCAGGTGAAAACCGATTTCTATGCCGATATACTCCCCGGGGCATACCAGATAACCTTCCCCGGGCAGAATATGCTTATAGATTCGGCGGGATTTCTGTCGTTTTCACCGGAATCATACTTCCTTCCCAAGAGGGGTAAGATTGTTGATATAAAAAACGACATGGCCTGGCTCGCTGAGAATGTCGATTATATCGTGTTAAATACCACTGGTTACACGACGCCGGAGAATAACGCCGGTTGGCTCACAGCCAGGACGGAATGGCAACGACAAGACCTCTACCTGATTGAAAATACACTTAGCTTCTGCCTTAACATCCCCCACCTTGCCAAGGAGTCGGATAGGATCATACAGATAGACCGGATAGAAATTCACCTGAAAATATTACCTATATGGAATCGATAATGACAAACGCCGTCAAGCGAATTAAAAATCTTTTGAAAACATGGTCTGAAAACAGATATTTCAGGGTTGTAGTGACTTCTATCCAGCAGCTGTTTATTACCCTGCTGGTCACCTACCTGATACTGCTGCTGATAGAGACTATATTCTCGGGGAGTGTTTCCCGCTATCTCAACCTTAACTACTGGCTCATCGCTGTTATCGTAACGGGAGTAATAACCGTCCTTTCCCGACAGGAAAGTGAAAAATGTGAAGAGAAATCCCTCGATACAGCTAACATCATTTCGATGGTGTGTATAGGTTTAATAGGGGCTGCTCTGATATGGTACAAGACTCGAGAGATAGGCTGGCTTTCGTACCTGATATCCTTAGCCGGTGGGATTCTGATTGTTCTGTTATCCATACTTATCTGGCAAAAGGATGGAGAGGAGGAGAGTGAAGGCGAAAATAGTTCGCATAATTGAATTAAGTTACCTCCAACTGGTTATCGTTTTTCTCATATTGGTGCTGCTCAGGGAGCTAGAAGTCCTGGACTTTCCTATCTATTACCAGTACTTCGTATTAGTTCTGCCATTATTCGCGTTACCACATTTGTTGAGGCGTAATAAAGCTGATGAAACCAAGCTACCAGGTGTTTTGATAATTGTCTTGTTTATCTTCTTCTTCGCCCTTCTTTTACGACTAATACCGCTGATAAATAGCCCGGTACCTCTCGGGTACGACCCGGGTTTCTACAAATACACGATGGATGTCTACACCGGTGCCCTGCCGCAGATTCCCGAGGCAAGTCTGGCAACCTGGATTAAGGAAATGTACCCGCAGGGACTCCCGGTACTTACCGATTTAACCAACGTTGTGGCGGGCGCCGACGCTGTTGATAACATCAAATATCTTTTTCCCTTCCTAGGGGCACTCCTGGTTTTCCCGGTCTTTATGGTAACTCAAAACATCTTCGGGCAGAGAGCAGGGATAATCGCCGCCCTGTTATACGCCGTTTCTTATACTCAGTTCGAGGTTTTCACCTATTTCTACCTGAAGAACGTTCTGGGAATTTTATTTCTCCTGCTGGCAATCTATGCTCTGGATAAAAATAAATACGCATTGATGACACTGATGTTCGCCGCGCTGGGTATATTTCACCGTCCCGAATTCCTGCTGTTCGCTCTTATTCTGGTACCTTGCTTCTTAATCAACCGCCGTCGGGAAATTATATGGGCGGTATTCGGAACAATAATATTGATCATTCCTTTCTGGGTAACGCGGTGGGAGATAAACTGGGGGGTATTATCAGGGGCGCTGGAAACGGCGGTGACGAATATCCAGTCCGGAGGGGGACTGGGCGGAGGCACCTTTTTCGACCTTGATACCTATACAAAGGTCGCAATCGCCTACCTGCCCTTCGCCTTAATCGGGGGGATATACCTGGCCATAAAAAGGAACTGGAACAGCGTCTTCTTTTTCCTGGTTATCAGTGCCATTATCGTGATAGCTCAGCTGTTTTTCTTCAACAGGTTCGTCATCCCGCTTGATATCGCCGTGGTCATACTGGCAGCGGTGGGTATAGACTATACCCTGCTGAACAGAGAACGTGTGTGGAAGACAGTCGGGATAGGCGCCGGTATAATTCTCCTGGTAGCGACCGTAATACCCACGATTAATTCGGCAACCGATGCTGAACCACTAATCACGGGGGATCAACTGCAGGCAGTGGAGTGGATAAGTGAGAATACCGAGGAGAACGCTTACGTGCTGGCAACTACCAACGATGCTCCCTGGGTTATCGGGTGGAGCGAAAGGAGAGTCATTGCTCCCGGGCTTTTTGAATGGGATTTGTACGAAAAAGAAGAATGGGACGTTTTCTTCAACACGGATGATCCGGAGGTGGCAAAGCAATTCATGGATAGATATGATAACCCCGTATATATTTATTACTCCATCAATGAGAGCAATTATCTCGGACTGGAGAAGTTCCAGGGAAAATATTTCCGGATAGTATATAATAATGGAGCGATAATTTATCAATATCGCGAAGGTGGTTTCCGATGACAGCTGGTGAAATAGCACGATTGATATTCGGCGGCTTGTTCGTTCTTTTTGTCCCCGGACTAGCCTGGAGCTATGTTTTCTTTTTAAGAAAGAACATCGACTGGATAGAGAGGGTAGCCCTGTCATTCGGACTATCGATAGCCCTGGTGCCGCTGAGTGTTTTCTGGCTGAACTGGCTTTTCGATATGAAAATCACGCTGCTGAGTACCTCACTTACCGTATGCGGGCTGGTGGTTATTGCAGCAGCTTTAATACTAGCCAGAAAATACGGCTGGGGCAGTCTATTCGTTAGTAAAATACAAACATATATAAAGAGAAACTAAATACCAAAAGTTGGTATAAATCCGAGAGAAAGAGTACAATCTAGTACAACCATAGAGCTTCTCACTACATGCCCGTCTTACTGGCGGTCTGTCGTAATACTTAATAGTTATGTTTTTCTAAAGATATCAGCTTAAGGAGGAACCGACCAATGAAAGCTGCCTTTATCGTTGCCCCCCGAAAGTTCGAGATAAGAGAAGTCGAGACGCCGAAAATCAAAGACAACGAAATGTTGGTGAAAATAGAAGCCTGCGGTGTATGCTCCAGCGATATGTCCGGCTATCTCGACTCCGGGAGTAAGGCAATGAAACAACGGATGCCCTTCCCGAGACAGGCCGGCCACGAGCCTTCGGGAACAGTAGCTGAAGTGGGTAAGAACGTAAAAGATTATAAGGTTGGTGATAGGATAACGGGATTTTTCTCGGGCGCCTGCTATGCCGAGTACGCCGTCTGCGACCCATCGGATAAGTTGGGACGCGGGCACGGGACCATCCTTGAGAAAATCCCCGACGGCATACCCTTCGAGCATGCCCTGGGAGAACCCCTAATGAGCCTGGTATCCATCGCCCGGACAGCTACACCGGAAATGGGCGACTACGTTTTCCAGGTTGGCTGCGGTTTTATGGGACTGGGCATCATCGCCGGAGTAGCTCATCCCAAGTTAAGGGGGTATATAGTTGCCGACCTTGACGACAACCGACTGAAAATGGCTAAGGAACTTGGCGCTACTGTCACTCTAAACCCCGATAAAGATGATGTTGTTGCCGAAGTAATGAAGATAACCGGAGGGCGCGGTGTTGACGTAGCTATAGAAGTTGTCGGGCATCCGCCCGGCATAAAAATGGTCGGCGATGTTATCAAGAATAACCGGGCCAAGCTAATCATGGTAGGCTGGCATCAAACCCCGGATACCTACGAATTATTCAGCTGGATTAAATCGCCCATCATCTACAGTCCGCAGGGCATCGGCATGTCAACAGACCACCAGAGCGAACTTACCCGAGCTATGTGGGCTCTGGAAAAAGGTGTTTATCCCATGGACAAGCTGGTCACTCACCGCTATAAGCTGGATGACATCGGGCAGGCTTTTGAGGATAATCTCAGCCGGATACCGGGATATATCAAGGGCGTCGTTATACCCTGGCTATAATTAGTGTGGAACGGAGGAACACCATGAAACTGGGAAGATTTATAGTTGATACTCATGTTCATTCGCAGCGCCATGCGGCGGGCAAGGCGTTGAAGGGTTCTAAAGATTTCGACAAGCTGGGCCAGGTCATGGGCCAGATGGAGGCTTATGATAACTCACCACGACTGCTTTATGACATGGAATGTTACGGCGTGGACATGTGCATCATTGAGCCGGCCTTCGGGATGACCAACCCGAACAACGTTGACCAGGTCAAGAGATACCCGGATAAATTCGCCGCCGTCTGCTGGCCGAAAGAATACCAGGACAGCTGTATGGCCAATGAGCAAGAGTGGACTATCGAAGGCTTCTGCGATGCTTTAGCCGATTTGCTTAAAACCGGCAACTACGTGGGCATCGGTGAGATGGTGCTGATTCCCATGCGTAAGCCGAAAGAAGGACAGCCGCCCCGCTATCAGACCGAAGAGGAAATAATCAAGAACTGTCTTAAAGTCATGGAGGTATGCCGCGCCTATAAAGTCCCCATGCGTTATCACACCGGCACTCCGGGCGGATATGCCATCGCCTATCACGGGGCTCAGTTCACCTATAATCCGCTGTGGGTACACACCCTAGCGGTAGCCATGCCGGATGTACCGATTATCCTGGAGCACGCCGGCATCGAGGGTGGCTGGTGGGAGTGGTTCTACGAGTGCTGCCTGCACGTGGCCGCCTCTCATAAGAATATCTACCTGGAAACGGGACGCTGGTGGACAGAACTCTATCACAAGGCTTTAATAGACCCTTCCGTCGGAGCGGAAAAGCTGATATGGGGCACCGACTGGGGCGCCAGCTTGCCCGTCTACTCTCAGCTGAACCGCTATCCGCCGGGATATACCCGCCAGGACCTCAAGCAGGGCATACCACGACACCAGGTGGATATCTGGGGCTGGAGTTTGAAGCAGATACAACGACTTGATATCAACCAGGACGACATGAACCTGATGCTGGGAGGCAATGCTTCACGACTTTACAATCTGAGAACGCCAGGCGGTCTTACGCGCATGTTCAAGTTCGTGGATTAACCTCATAAATATATCAACGGAGGATTGAAATGAAACTAGGAAGATTCATCGTCGATACACACGTTCATTCGCAACGCCACGCCGCTGGCAAGGCTTTAAAGGGCTCTACCGACTTCAAAGACCTCGGTAATGCCATGGGAAAGATAGAAGCTTACGACAATTCGCCGCGCCTTATCTACGACATGGACTGCTATGGTGTAGATATGTGTGTCATCGAGCCGGCCTTCGGTATGACCAACAAGACAAACCTCGAGCAGGTGAAAAAATACCCGGAGAGATTCGTGGCCAACTGCAACGCCAAGGAATACCAGGACAGGTGCGCTGCCGGTGAAGAGGAATACACCATCGACGGAGCCCTTGCCGAACTAGCCAGGCTTCTAGATACCAAGCAGTTCGTCGGCGTCGGCGAAGGGATGCCCATGACTGCCGGTGGCATGGGCGGGACCGATTTTACCGACCAGGAAACGATGCTTAAAAACATGATGAAGATGATGGACCTGGGACGGCAGTACCACATCCCCGTCCGCTATCATGCCGGCACCCCGGGCGGGTACGCCATCTCCTACCACGCATTCCCCTCGACCTATAATCCGCTGTGGGTACATACCCTGGCGGTTGCCTACCCCGATGTACCGATAATACTGGAACATGCCGGAATCGAGGGAGGCTGGTGGGAATGGTTCTACGAGCAAGCATTACACGTTGCCGCTTCTCACAAGAATATCTACCTGGAAACGGGACGCTGGTGGGCGGAACTCTATAACAAGGCTCTTAACGATCCGTCCGTCGGTGCTGAGAAGCTGATATGGGGCACCGACTGGGGCGCCAGCCTGCCCGTCTACTCACAGCTGAACCGCTATCCGCCCGGATATACCCGCCAGGACCTCAAGCAGGGCATTCCCCGTCACCAGGTGGATATCTGGGGCTGGAGTTTGAAGCAGATACAACGACTTGATATCAACCAGGACGATATGAACCTGATGCTGGGCGGCAACGCCGTACGACTCTACAACCTGAGAACACCGGGCGGACTTACCCGCATGTTCAAGTTCGTTGATTAAGATCCGACCGCAAGATATACGCATTATAGCGCTGGCTGAGTGAAAGATAGTTTGCTTAGTCCTCCCCGAGGGGCTTCCGCTTACCGCCTACCCAGATACGCTTGGGGTCGACTTCTTCCCGGAGGATACGTATCTCTTCGTCGGTGGGCGGCGTAGTATCCTGGAGGTCGGCGGCGACCTTAATATCCCAACCTATTTCCTCTTTGACTTTCTCCAGGGTCGCTCCCACGCTGATGTGGACAGACTTGACGACCATTTCGCCGTTCTCAAACGTGTAGCAGGCAAGGTCGGTAATGACCATGGCAGGACCAGTGCCGGGCGGCATCCCCGCTTTTTCCCGCTGACCCTCAATGCCATCCAGATAACCCGGGCAGGTAATAAAGTCTACTTTTTCAGGAAAGCGACGTTTAGTCTGTCGCAGCATGGCAATACTCCGCTGGCAAAAGCTTGTTACGTCGTTAGCACCACCGCTCCCCGACCACCGGTGCACCGGTTTAGAGTAATCACCGACACAGGTATCGTTAACGTTACCGTACCTGTCTATCTGGCCGGCGCCGATGAATCCGGTGTTAATATGCCCGGATTGGCCGAGGCTGCTGATATAGAACAAGCCGGTTAGCTGGTCGGACATGAACTGCGCACCGGGGGTATCTGTAGCCCGCGGCATTTCAAATCCCGTCGTCCGCACGATACCGTTTTCGATAATGATCGTGCTGTCCGGCGCATGGGTATATTTTGCCAGCAGGGCCGAGAGAAAGGGAAGCCCCAAGCCGACATAGATAACGTCGTCCGGTCTTATCTGGTGCGAACCGGCAACCACCATCTGGTCAGCGGCGGTAAATTTCTCATCCTCGTTGTTCTGACTCATCAAAATACTCCTAGTATCCAGAAACAATCGGTTCACTCTCAACGGGTTTTATCTTGAAATTCTCAAAATACCCGGGCGGTTTTATTTCCGCCTTCTTTTCAAGGTGCTCATCCCAATCTTTCACCCCATAGACCAAGTCTTTTACGTACGGTTCATAGTTCTCTTTGGGTCCGGTATCAAAATAATATCCCCACATATCGCCGCTGTAGCATCCTGCCAGGTGCATGGGGTGTGCGCCGAACGGCTGCTCGACGACAGCGCTGACCCTGAAACCCGGGATAACGGTACGGTTGGGGTCGCGGCGGATAACATCGGCATCAACTACTTTTTCCGTGGTGACGAAGATTTTTTTACTGGCATTGATGCCTTCCACATCTACTCCCATCGTCCCCCACTTCTGGGCGTTTCCTTCGGCATCACATCTCTGAACATGGATAATACCCACATCGGGATTCACCGCCCGTATAGCGCCGACGGGCTCTCCGGTAAACGGGCACTTGACTGAAGTGATGTTTTTATTATATTTGGGCATATCCGAGCCGACTTCACTCCTGGTCGGTATGAAAGGTATGCCCATCTGCCCGGCCGTGAGAAGCAGACTTATGCCGAAATGAGAATATTCTTCATAGACCGGCAGACGTCCCGCAGCCCTGGCTTTGGCAACGGCATAGGAGCGCTCATCCTGGCTGATATACCCGGTTAATACTCTATCTACCAGGCCTTCACCGATTAACAAGTTGGCGGTAGCCACCAGCACACTCACCAGGGTCAGGTGGTCGATTTTCTGTCGGACGATTTCGTGAATAGCTGCAGCGGGCTCCCCGTGCTGCATACCGGAAATGAAGAGGATATCACCGGTCTTGACGAACCTTGATACAGCCTCTTGCATGGTCATAACCTTATTCATACGCGTATTTTCCTTTCAGAGTCGTAAAATAAAACCACTTCACCACTTAAAGACAGTCGACAATATACCAGACAACATATCCCGTAGCTGCCAAGATAAGAATCCGGTTTATAATAGTGAGTACTAAAGGTAGACTGATAGTCGATTCTCCTGGCGAAGGAGCGATATCCTGGACGAAGAAATGTTGTACCAGTTCTCTAGAACCAACTATTCTGTTCTTTAATACCAGCGCCGGAACAGCGATTATTGCGTGAAAAAGAAATAATGCAGCGTAAATCAATATCATAACGGGAACATTATCCCAGAACAAAGCCAGGATAGCGAACCAAGCCATGTATTCAAATTGATATAATACGTCGCGTACGTCTCGCAAAAATACACTCCTGAATTCTGCCATCAGCCTGGATAGTTTCTGGTATTATAGTTATACATCATTGTGCCGTCAAGCGCAAAGTCACCAGGACTCTGCATTATTTGACATAGTTATCGAACACGGATACACTTGAAATGGTCAAATTTTAAGACGCATATTCCCGAAAATAACTGCAAAAGGAGTTGTTATGTCACAGAGCATTCCAGACTCGATATTTAAGAGTGAGGATTTCCACCACGTTGGTGTTATTGTTAAAGACATGGACAAGACCATCGCCAGCCTGGAGTCAATCGGCATCGGACCTTTCGGTATGATGAATAGCGACCAACAATGGTTCAATGTGCCCTTTAAGGGTGAGCTTCATGGCAAACCGGCGGAATGGACGGTAAAAATCAGCAGCACCAAGGTTGGCGATACGGAAATAGAATTACTCCAGCCCTCCGGGGGTGAGTCCGCCCTCCAGGAGTTCCTTGACGAACACGGCGAGGGCGTTCACCATGTCGCCTATCTCTCCGATGACGTCCGCGGCGATACGGAGAAACTCATCGCACAGGGAGCAGAATTGTTAACCTGCGCCAACCTCGATACCCGGGGATTCTCGTATCTAAGAACGAAAGAAGGCGGTATCGTCGTAGAGATAAGGTTTAGATAAAAAATATATCTATCAAGACTAATTCACAAGGAGAGTCGAATCTATGAAAGCAGCTGTAATCAGGGGTATAGGGAATATTAACGTAGAGGAATATCCGGAACCGGAATGCGGACCGGGGGAAGTCAAGATGAAGGTAGCCTACTGCGGCATCTGCGGCACCGACCCCGAGAACCTGGAGGGGCGGTTCGGGCTGATACCACCCGAGATGTTGGAAAAACCGCGGGTTCTCGGCCACGAAGCTTCGGGCATAATTGTGGAGGTCGGCAGCAATATCAAGCAGTATAAAGTGGGCCAGAAAGTGGCCTGTGATTTCCGCAGCTCCTGCGGGGCCTGCTATTACTGCCGCAACAAGATGCAGCATTTCTGCCGGAATGGCGCTCACGCTTCCCCATCTTTTGCCGAATACGCCACCTACCCCGAAAGCGCGGTCTACGCTCTGCCGGAGGATATGAGCCTGGAAATCGGCGCCATGCTGGAACCGGTGTCCGTAGCCGTACACGCCACGGATCTGGCCAATATCTACCCGGGTAGTTCAATAGCCATATCCGGAGCCGGACCCATCGGATTACTCTGTATGGAAGTGGCTATCAGAGGCGGCGCCACACGCGTGCTGGTATCGGAGCCTATTGCCGAAAAAAGGGCGCTGGCCAAACAACTGGGGGCGGATGTGGTTGTCGACCCGTTCAACGAAGACCTTCAGAAAGTCGGCAAGGAGCTTACGGAGGGCAGAGGTTTTGACAGCGTTATCGAAGCCAGCGGCAGCGTCCAGGCAGCCAAAGACGCAATCTACCTGGCCGACAACTGCGGTACTATACTCTGGGCCGCCGTCTACCCCAAAGACCATGAAATCAGCGTACCGGCCTTCCTGATGTACGCCAAGGAGCTGACCATCCGGTCTACGTTTGTTTCACCCTATTGCTTCCCTAGAGCTTTACACCTTCTTCCCAAACTAGATCTTAAACCTATCATCACTCATATCATACCCCTGGATGATATCAAGGAAGCTTTCGAGATTCACAAACAGGGCAAATCTGTAAAGATTCTTATCAAACCATAACTTATTATAAGAATGCGAGGTAGTGGTCTCTCTTCAGGTTTGTTCAATTGATTTATTATGTACTAGGAGGATATTTTGATGGCTGATCCAAAAGAAGTAAAGCGCCTTCAAGAACTGGCATTTGAAATGCGCAAGAAACTGATAAATTTGTGTGGCAACTACGATGGGATAGTGCACATCGGGGGAGACCTGTCGATGACAGACCTTCTTGTAGGGCTCTATCATCATGGCATGAAAGTAGATCCCACAGACATACATGCCCCGACCAGAGACAGGTTCCTCCTGAGCAAGGGGCATGGCGCGGTTTGCATGTATATTGCAATGTCGTTAAGAGGCTATTTTAATTACGACGAGATTCTTAACACATATGGCCAACTGGACAGCGCCTATGGCATGCATCCCTGTAAAATACAGCTCCCCGGAGTGGAGTGCTCAACCGGTTCTCTCGGGCAGGGCCTTGCCATAGCCGTGGGGCTGGCATTTTCCGCCAGACAGAGGAAAGAATCACACCGTGTATTCTGCATGATGGGTGACGGGGAGACTTGCGAAGGTGAAGTCTGGGAAGCGGCGAATACTGCGGGTTCTTACAAACTTGGGAATTTAATCGGCATTGTTGATAGAAATAAACAGATGATGACCAGTTTAGACGGCGATTATATGCACCTCGAGCCTTATGCGGATAAATGGAGAGCCTTTAACTGGGATGTGGTCGAGCTGGAGGGGCACGACATGGGCCAGATTGTCGAAGCTCTTGACAATTTGCCACCCATAACCAATGAAAAGCCGACCGTGCTCGTTGCCTCGACAATCAAAGGCAAAGGAGTTTCATTTATGGAGAGGAATGTTGGCTGGCACGCCGGTGCACTGAGCCACGAGGATATGGAAAAGGCCATCGCAGATATCGAGGCCGACTTTGCAAAAGTAAGGAGTGCAGCATAATGAAAATGACGTTTAACTTCGGCAGTTTTTTATCGGCCAGGTCTGTCGTCGGTGAAACATTGCATGAATTGGGGCAAAAGCATAACAACGTCTGGGCTTTAACTGCCGACACCGGTGGCGCATTAGCAAGTTTTAAAAAAGATTTCCCGGATAGATATATCGATGTTGGCGTCGCGGAGCAAAATTGCGCCGGTATAGCAGCCGGTCTGGCTCTTGAAGGTAATATTCCATTTATCGCGGGAATGATCCCGTTCATGACCATGCGTGCTTGTGAACAGAACCGCACCGCGATTTGCTATCAGGACCTCCCGGTACGTTTCATTGGAACCGGCGGTGGTCTGACTTCCGGCGGTGGCTCAACCCACAATGCGATGGAAGATATCGGAATCATGAAGACGTTGGTCAATATGACGGTCCTCTCTATCGGTGATCCGAATATGGTCGGCGATATTATGATTGAAAGCATGGACTATCCACATCCACTCTATATCCGTCTGGCCCAGGGTAAAAAGGACCGTATGCTCTACGAACCGGGGACACGCACGTACAAAATCGGCGAAGGAATCACCGCCCGTGATGGCAGTGATGCTACAATTATTGCGCATGGAGAAATGGTCTACGTAGCTCTGGAAGCGGCGGACACTCTGGCAGCGGAAGGAATCAATGCTCGCGTCATTGATATGTATTCCATCAAACCCCTGGACAAAGACTTGCTCTTGAAAGCAGTCAAGGAGACCGACAATATCGTAGTCCTTGAAGACCATCTTATGGCCGGCGGATTGGCCAGCACAATTGCCGACGTATTCGCGGACGACGGCATTCATCCGAAAAACTTCAAACGTCTCGGCATTCCCCAGGTATACGCAGGCTTTGGCAGCGGTGAAGAGCAGCGTACCAAATACGGGTACGATCAAACCGCCACAGTTGCGGCTGTAAGGCAAATGCTCAAATAAGGATGTACTAGAGAAAATGGCTGAAATAAAGTATGCTGACTGTC
>Ga0255053_10001370_pt1 | contig 13478 bp, 13 predicted proteins | sample JV7_2_22_MG_FD_188635 | JGI IMG/M metagenome (GOLD analysis project Ga0255053, IMG submission 188635) | Seawater microbial communities from Jervis Inlet, British Columbia, Canada - JV7_2_22 | ecosystem: Environmental > Aquatic > Marine > Inlet | place: Canada: British Columbia | collected...
TCGGGCATTCAGGTGGCGATGCTAGCGGTTCCCTCCAATCAGGCCCAGGAAGTTGCCGATCAACTCGTGGAAGCAGGGATTCGAGCCATTCTTTGCTATGCCCCGACTTCAATCAACGTTCCAGCCACCGTGCGCGTGCAGTACATCGACCCCGTTTTGCACTTGCAACACATGACGTACCACGTTCCTTAGGACTCGGATTCAGACCTTCGGCAAATTTCTCCTGAGCCGGTCCAGCATGCTGAGTCCCCTGTTTGAGCCAATTGCAATCGAATCCACCGGTTCCTCGGCCAGATAGGCTGGCACGCCAGTTTCCCGCGTCAGCCACTTATCGATCCCTCGCAGCAAAGAGCCACCACCGCAAACCACCATGCCGCGATCGATGATGTCTGAGGCTAACTCGGGCGGAGTACGTTCCAGCACATTCTTTATCGCAGCCAACTCCAGCACCAGTGTCTCCTGAAGGGCCTCAACCACTTCATTGGTGGTGAGTGTGATCGGCCTGGGTAATCCCGTGACCTGATCCTGGCCCTGCACCTCCATCGTGCGCTCTTCGTCCTGAGGCACGGCCGCTCCAATACGGATCTTGGCCTCTTCGGCGGTCCGTTGACTGATCACTAACCCGTACTTCTTTCGGACGTAGCTAGCAATCGCATCATCCATCTTGAGCCCGCCGATCCTCACCGAGTCGGCAACAACGATACCGCTCATCGCGAGCACTGCCGCCTGCGTGACGCCGCCTCCCAGGATTACGACCAGATTGCCCGAGGGAGTCGCAATCGGAAGGCCCACCCCAATCGCGGCGGCAAGCGGTTCCTGGATCAGATGCACTTCGCGGCTGCCGGCTTGCAGCGCGGCTTCATGCACCGCGCGGGATTCCACACTTGTGACCCCATAAGGCACTGTGATCATGGCGCGCGGCTTAAAGAGCCGCGCCGGTCCACACACTTTTTCCACGAAGATCCGCAGCATGCGCATCGTGACTTCGAAGTCGGCAATTACCCCTTCCCGCATGGGTCGCATCACTTCAATAATCTCGGGGACACGCCCGTCCATTTCCCGCGCAGCCTGACCGACTTCGACGATCTTCAGCTCTTCGACATCCACTGCGACCATCGTCGGCTCGTGTAAAACGATCTCACCCCCGTCACTGACGAGGGTGTTTACTGTGCCGAGATCAATTCCGAGATCCTTTCCGAGCAATGCCATCGCGCTAGGTTTCTCCACCCCCCTCAATGCGTACGCGTGGGGCCTTTCGCTGGTACTTGCGGGCCGTCGATAGCCTCAGTTCCGACCTTCTCAACGCAGCCTGAATGGCCAGATACTCGTCGGTATCCGGCGGCGGGCCTTCCGCAAGCAGTTCTACAGCCCGGAGGCGTGCCTTCTCCGCACGTTCCTCGTCGATTTCTACAACATGTTCGCCGGAATCGGCCAATACCACCACCGCATCTGGCTGGACTTCCATGACGCCTCCAGCCACGGCAAAGATCTCTTCCTCTTCCCCATGACGCACAATGAGCTCGCCAAATGCAAGCGTTGTCAGCAGCGGCGCATGATTCGGCAGGATACCCATGATGCCCTCTGTTCCGGGTGCGACGACCATGTCCGCCTCACCTTCAAACAGCTGGCGATCCTGAGTGACGATTGCGCAGCGCATTGGCATGGTTACTTCAAGCTCTCAGCCTTCTCCACCGCATCTTCGATCGCTCCGACTAAGTAAAAGGCTTGTTCCGGAAGATCGTCATACTGGCCGTCTAGAATCTCCCGAAAGCCGCGCACGGTATCCCGTAATTTGACGTATTTCCCCTCCTGCCCGGTAAATTGCTCGGCCACGGACATGGGTTGGGAGAAGAACCGCTCAATCTTGCGCGCCCTGGACACGATCAGTTTGTCGTCTTCGCTTAGTTCCTCAATCCCCAGGATGGCGATGATGTCTTGTAGGTCCTTGTAGCGCTGCAGAACCTGCTGCACATCGCGGGCTACCGTGTAATGCTCTTCGCCAACGATCTGTGGATCCAGGATGCGTGAGGTTGAGGCCAACGGGTCGACCGCCGGATAGAGCCCTTTATCCGCGATTGCTCGCTCGAGTGCGATGGTTGCGTCCAGGTGAGTGAACGTTGCAACTGGCGCCGGATCCGAATAGTCGTCCGCAGGTACATAGACTGCTTGCATGGATGTAATCGATCCGGTTCGGGTCGAGGTAATTCGTTCCTGCAGCTCACCCATTTCAGTAGCAAGGGTCGGCTGGTAACCCACCGCCGAAGGCATTCGGCCGAGCAGCGCAGATACCTCCGAGCCTGACATGCTGAAGCGAAAAATGTTGTCGATGAACAAAAGGACGTCCCGCCCTTGATCCCGAAAGTACTCGGCCATGGTCAGGGCCGCGAGCCCAACTCGCAATCGAACTCCGGGAGGTTCATTCATCTGCCCATAAACCAGGACCGTGTCTTTAAGTACTCCGGATTCAATCATTTCTCGATACATCTGAGTGCCTTCACGGGTCCGCTCACCGATCCCAGCAAATACGGAATTGCCTTGATGTACGGTCGCGATCGAACGGATTAGTTCTTGAATGATGATGGTCTTCCCCACTCCTGCGCCGCCAAAGATCCCCGTTTTGCCACCCTTAGTAAAGGGGGCGATCAAGTCGATGACTTTAAGTCCGGTCTCGAAAACCTCCACCCGGCGAGATTGCTCATCGAAGGTGGGCGCCAAGCGATGGATCGGGTAAGTCAGAGTGGTGTCAACTTCTCCCCTTCCGTCGACCGGGCGGCCAAGGACATTGAAGACCCGTCCTAAAGTGGCCTCGCCAACTGGCACGTGAATAGGCGCACCAGTGGCGTGCGCGGGTACTCCGCGCTGCAACCCGTCCGTAGCATCCATGGCTACGGTGCGAACAACTTGATTGCCCAGGTGGCGCTGCACTTCGAGAATGAGATCTTCGTGGTCTTCTCGACCTATTGCGATGGCGTCGTAGATCTCAGGAAGATGCCCCGCTGGGAACTGGCAGTCCACCACGGCTCCCTGAATTTCAACTACCCGACCGGTCGCTTCTTCCATACTTGACTCCTGTCTTTCACGTTTCGCTAGAACAGCAAATTATTTCGAGCTATCTGCAAGCGCTTCAGCGCCGCCGACAATATCCAGTATGTCGCTGGTGACGGCCAATTGGCGTGCCTTGTTGTACTCAAGTGTCAGCGCTGCGGACAGATCCAAGGCGTTATCGGAGGCATTCTGCATAGCCACCATGCGTGCCGCGTGCTCGCTTGCCAGCGACTCCAAATACCCCTCATAGAGCTGCAGCTGAATAAAGCGGACCAGCACCAGATTAATCAATTCGAGCTGGCCCGGTTCGTAGATGTAGCTGGCCCGCGGCTTCTCGTCCGCTTCAGGTTGGTTCTCAACCATCTCCAGTTCCAATGGGAGAAACTGCTTGATCGTCGGCTGTTGACGCAGCAAGTTGATGTAATCCGTGTACACCAGGAAAACTCGATCAAACTCTTCCTTTTTAAATTCTTCAATCGCCAGCTGCCCGATCGCCGATACATCGATAAACGAAGGCTCCGGGGGCAGGTTGCTGAACTCGCCCACCAAATTCTTTCCGAGCCGCACCAGGAGATCGCGCCCCTTTCTTCCGATGGGAAGGAAGCTCTCGTCCTGGTTGAATCGCTCCAGAGCAATTCTGAGCACGTTGGTGTTGTAGGCCCCTGCCAGGCCGCGGTCGCTGGTAATCAAGATCACCAGAGATCGCCGCTCCTGAGGAGATTTAGCCAGCAGCGGGTGAACGTGTTCGCCTTCGGGGATGGCAGAGAGGTGCTGCAAAATCTCCAGCGCCTTGTGCGCGTAGGGACGCGAATTAAGAACGGCCTCCTGCGCTTTCCGAACGCGGCTGGCGCTGATAGTCTGCAGGGCGCGCGTTACCTGAGCAATATTTTTAACGCTGCGAATGCGGAGGCGGACCTCGCGAGCAGTTGCCACGGTTTAGTCCGGAACCCAGCCTTGATTAAAGTTTTGGATGACTTCCTCCAGGCGGCTCTCGGACTCAGGAGATATCGCCTTCTTTTCAGCAATGTCGCGCAGCAAGTCGCCGTGTGATGACTCCACATGTCGGAGCAGATCCATTTCCCAGTCTCTTACTTGATCGACCGGTACCTCGTCCGCATAGCCGCGCGTGCCTGCGAATATCGCCACTACCTCTTCCTCTAGATCTTGAGGAACATATTGAGGCTGTTTGAGGATTTCCTGCAATCGCTGTCCGCGGGCCAACTGAGCCTGTGTGGCCTTATCCAGGTCCGAGCCGAACTGGGCGAAAGCCGCAACATCACGGTAAGCAGCCATATCCAGCCGCAATCCACCCGCCACCTGCTTCATAGCCTTGGCCTGGGCGTCTCCGCCCACCCTCGAGACCGAGAGTCCAACGTTGATCCCCGGTCGGATTCCGGCATTGAAGAGATCGCTTTCCAGGTAGATCTGACCATCGGTGATCGAGATCACATTGGTGGGGATATAGGCGGAAACGTCGCCGAGAAGTGTCTCGATGATCGGTAAGGCGGTGACGGAACCACCCGAGCCCTGGATATGGACAACCTTATGTCTGGATGCATCGTCCATGGCCTCTAAATCTGTTTCGGCCTCGTGCTGCGCAAGCGGTCCATCGTAGATCTTCCCGTCTGCAGCCTGCTCCGTATCTACCTCGTCTTCGGCATCCTTCGGCATTATTGCATAGCGGTCTGCCATGCGAACCGCACGCTCGAGCAAGCGGCTGTGAAGATAAAACACGTCACCTGGGTATGCCTCCCGACCTGGCGGTCGACGAAGCAGCAGAGATACCTGCCGGTAAGCCCAGGCATGCTTAGAGAGATCGTCGTACACGATCAGTGCGTCCTGGCCTCGTTCGGCAAAGAACTCGCCGATGGCGCAGCCCGCATAAGGTGCGATGTATTGCAGTGCAGCCGGTTCGTCGGCAGCCGCCACCATCACCACGGTGTGGTCCATCGCCCCGAATTGCTCCAGGATGCCGACCGTTCTGGCAACTGCGGCTCGCTTCTGACCAATAGCCACATAAATGCAAATTAGATCTTTTCCCTTTTGATTGATGATGGCGTCAATCGCCAGCGCGGTTTTCCCGGTCTGACGATCCCCAATGATCAATTCGCGCTGGCCGCGTCCAATTGGGATCATGGAGTCAATGGCTTTGATACCGGTTTGCACCGGCGTGTTGACATCCCGTCGCTCGACGACACCTGGGGCGATCCTTTCAATCGGCTGGTAGGCATCGGTTTGGATGACACCCTTGCCATCGACCGATTCGCCCAGCGCGTTCACAACCCGCCCGACCATCCCGGCCCCGACCGGCACCGAAGCAATGCGGCCTGTGGAATAAACCGTCATTCCCTCTTCGATCTCGGAATACTCACCCATGATGATGACGCCGACCGAATCGACCTCAAGATTGAATGCAATTCCCAGCACCCCGTTCTCGAACTGCACCAACTCCTGTGCCGTCACTTCCGCAAGGCCAGACACGCGAGCGATACCGTCACCGGCTTCGACCGTTGTTCCTACATCCTTGCGCTCGATCTCAGGCGAGAATTCATCGACCTGCTTCTGCAGATCGGAGAAGAGGTTTTCTACGTATTCAGTCATGGCGCCTCCAACGCTGTTCTACCATCTCGACTCCTAATTGTCCACACTTTCACAAACGGATGTATTGCGTCCGCTACGAACTGTTTGGTCCACGTTTTTTTCCTTCGCCAAGCTCAACAGAGCGCTCGTAAGCGGCCCATATTGCCCGTGCTAATCCGGTCCTGAACCCGGCCTTCTCAAGATAATAAATTGCCTCGGCGGAGGTTCCACCCGGAGAAGTGACCTGGTTCCGCAACCTTGCTGGATGGCTTTCGGAGTGTTCGTAGTATATGAGGGAGCCGCGGATCGTCTCCAATACCAGCTCCTCAGCGATCCTACGTGGAAATCCCATATGGACGCCTGCGTCGATCATGGCCTCCATAAACAAGAACACGTAGGTAGGGCCTGTACCCGACAGCGCGGTCGCCATGTCCAGATAGTTTTCTTCTTCCACCTCAATCTCTTTGCCTAATGCTCCTAGCAAATCTCTCGCCTGCTCACGTTGACTATCTGTGACCGCCGCGGTCTTGGTCCACACAGTTACTCCCGCGCCGACCTGCCCCGGAGTATTCGGCATGGCACGCACCACTGCGGGATGCTTGAGCCGATCCATTATTTGAGTCATGTTGGCGCCAGCAATGATCGATACCACCAGCGCCTCCTCAGGAATTCCGGATTGAAGATCATCGAGGACTTCGCCAAGAGATTGAGGTTTCACAGCGAGCACTACAACTGAAGCGCCTTCAACAGCCTTTCGGTTTTCGGTGGTCGTCTCCGCTCCATATTTTTCGTGCAAGCGCTCCAGGCGATGTGGCCGTGGTCCGCTCATACGGACGCGGTCGCCCGGCAACCCTCCGCGCTCGACTAGAGAGGCCACCATCGCTTCGGCCATCACGCCCGGCCCAATAAATGCAATCGGCTTGTCGTCAAACATCAATGCTGACTCCTGGTCGGCGTATCAGATTCCAATGTGTTTTTCATGGCGACTCGGATTTGTTAAGCTTGCCGGCCCGATCTCTCTTCAACCAATCTTCCTCAGCCTATGGCTTCGCGAAAAACTGCAGAGCCAACTTTACGCGTTCCTCGACCTCTTCAGGTGCCTCTTCGCCCAAAGAGCGCACCGCCGATTGAGCTTCCACCGAACTGTATCCCAGGGCGGTAAGCACGGACACGACCTCTTCATCCAATTCTGTTGGAGCGGTATCGGAAGTGGGAGCCATGGCGATTCGGTCTTTCAAATGAAACACGATGCGTTCTGCGGTCTTTTTTCCAATCCCTGGCACTCGTACGAACGCCTCCGGCTGGTTGTTTGACACTGCCAATCGCATCGTGTCGATCGAGAGATTCGACAGCGTTACCAACGCCAATTTTGGACCGACACCATTTACGTTCAAGAGCTCTAAGAAGATCTCGCGCTCTTCCTGGCTGCTGAAACCGTAGAGCAGCAGCGCGTCCTGTCGAACCACCAGATGGGTCTCAATATAGATCGATCTGCCGATGCGTGGCGCGTTCTCGAGCACAGAACTTGTAACCGCCACCTGCAGGCCAACGCCCCCCACTTCAAGGGTTAGATCCTGTTCGCCCAGCCCCTGGAGTATGCCTCTAAGCGAAGTGATCATGCTATGTGCTCAGCAGGCCTTAGGATTCCGAAAGCCTCTGACGAGTGCTCTCAGTGTGAATATGACAGATGGCTACCGCAAGCGCATCCGCCGCGTCATCGGGTCGCGGCCGTTCTTCCAATCGCAGCAGTGCCTTGACCATTTCCTGCATTTGGGCTTTGCCTGCTCCCCCATAGCCACAGATGGCTTGCTTGACGACCACCGGTGGATATTCAAGCACCTCCAGCTTTGCTTCAGCCAATATTAACATCGCGACACCAGAAGCTTGGCCGACTCTCAACGCGGTATTCACGTGCTCGCGTACAAAGAGTTTCTCAACCGCCGCACTTTCGGGCCGATGGAGCGATAAGAGCTGGGAAAGCTTGTCGGAGAGGTCCAGCAGCCGTTTGGCCTGGGGCAGGTCCGCCGAGGTCTCAATTACCCCATATTCAATCGCAGTAAGGGAGCCGTCGCCCTCTTGTTCTACGATCCCGTAGCCGGTTCGAGCGATTCCGGGATCAATTCCGATTACAAGCAGCTGCTCAGGCTCCTAGGCTACTTCTAGAAGCGCCACAGCTTCTTCTGTAACATCAAGGTTAGAGAAAACGGTTTGTACATCTTCCAGGTCTTCAAGATGTTCCGTCATACGCATGACCTGGAGCGACTCTTCGGCAGGTAGGCTAACGACCGAGTTCGGAATCATTCGCAAGCTAGCGTCAGCAACCTCGGCACCAATCGATTCCAATGCATCGCTGATGGCCTTGTAGGCTTCCACCGGCGCAACGATCTCAATATCCTCCTCACCAAGGATGACGTCTTGTGCTCCAGCCTCAACCGCTGCTTCGAAGATGGCATCTGGATCTGCTGAATCGGAGCTGACCACAAAGTAGGCGGAGCGCACAAATTGCCAGGAAACTGCGCCCGCATCCGCCATATTTCCGCCGGCCTTCATGAGTTCATGTCTGAGATCAGCCACCGTTCGGTTCCGGTTGTCTGTCAGTACTTCGATCATCAGCGCAACGCCATGGGCTGCGTATCCTTCGTACATGATTTGCTCGAACATGGCGCCTTCTTTATCTTCGCCCGTGCCGCGCTTTATGGCGCGCTCAATATTATCCTTTGGCATGTTGGCTGATTTGGCGCGATCCACCGCCAGCCGCAGACCTACATTTATTTCCGGATCGCCCCCGCCCTCTCTAGCGGCCACGGCGATCTCGCGCGCAAGCCGCGTGAACAAATTTCCACGCTTCGCATCTGTGGCGGCCTTTTTTCGCTTTATTGTCGACCATTTGGAATGTCCGGACATGGGTCACACTTTCAGGGGATCGAGGCGATTATACCAATGGCAGCAGGCCATACCAAACCCCGGTGCGCTAATGAGCCTCCCCCAGCAACTTCCGCAATTTTCGAATGGCGTCAATGCTTTGACCGCGAAAGTGATTGTTGGCGTAGAGCAGAACAAGTGCATCCGGAGCATCGAGCTCCAGGATACGTGGAATCCACTCATTTAGCTCTTCCTCTGAGTATGTATAGTCGTATCTCTCCCACGCATGTTCGTGCTCATACCATTTATCGGCATTGCGCCCGTGGAAGCGCACGTACGATACAGGCCCGATCGCCCGCACTACTGGAGGCATCAGGCCACGCAAACGTGGTTCGTCCACCGCACAATAGCCAAAGTCGAGTTTTTCTAGCAGGGAAAACGTTTGCTCGGAAACCCATGCTCGATCGCGAAACTCGATCACGGTTGGGATGCCTTTTAGCCCATCGCGTACCTTAGTCAGGTAGCGAATATTTTCCGGGGTCGGGTGAAAGGAATAAGGAAACTGCGCCAGCACACACGCCAGCTTGCCGGAATGGATCATAGGCGCAATTCCTTCCCGAAAAGCCTCGAATTCTGGAGCTGATCGCTCGTGTGTGATGGACTTATTGGCTTTTACTGAGAAAAGGAATCCTTCGGGTGTGCGGTCGACCCAGCCGGCGGAGATCTTGCCAGATGGCACTCGGTAGTACGTAACATTCAGCTCCACCGTGTCGAATTCTTGTGAATAAAATTCGAGCCATTGCCGCTTTGGCAGGTCTTCCGGGTAGACCGGGCCGACCCAATCGTCGTACGAGAAGCCTGAGGTGCCGAAACGAATCACTGATTCCCTTTCCGCCCTACACCGCGCCTGGCGTCCATTTCTTGCATATAATGCGGCATATGGCTTCCAAATTGGACGAGAAGAATAGTGCTGATGGCGCTCATTTGGCCTCTGTATTAGGAAGACTGTCTTCCTAGTTTTGCAGGCAGGGTGCCTGTGCTAAAATCGCGCGTTGGGCCCCATATGATGGATAAACCGATCGCCCTTGATCAAGCGCAGCGGCTGGAACGCCTTCTTGAAATCAGTCGCGGGCTGACATCGAACCTCGACCTACCCTCCCTTCTGCAATCGATTGTGGAGGTAGCGGCCGAGATTACTGACAGCGAAGCAGCCTCGATCCTGCTCCATGACCCTGCCTCGGGAGACCTGGTATTTGAGGCCGTTCCGGAAATCCAAGGCGAGGGTATGAAGCAAATACACGTTCCCGTCGCTTCCAGCGTTGCGGGGATGGTATTCCAAACCGCTACCCCGGCGATCATCAACGATGCGATGGCCGACCATCGAATCTACCGAGAAGTCGATCGGCTGATTCGGTTCCAAACACGGTCCATTCTGGCGGTTCCGCTGATGATCAAGCAAGAGCCTATCGGGGTGCTGGAGGCAGTCAATAAGCTGGGCGATGCAAATTATACCGGCGCCGATCAAGCATCTTTAGAAACGCTCGCGGCCCAAGCCGCTATCTCAATCGAGAATGCTCGCCTCATGGCCAAGCTCCAGGATGCCAATCAGGAGCTGGTTCGATTAGATCGCATGAAATCAGATTTCATTGCAATCGCATCTCATGAGCTCCGCACTCCATTGGGACTGATCCTTGGCCACGCGACGTTCCTTACAGAGCTGGTCGACGAACAACACCAGGATCAAATTGAAGTCATCATCCGAAGCGCCGAACGTCTGAAAGCGATCGTCGAGGATTTAGCGCGAATCTCTCACCAAGAGGAAGGTCAATCGCGCGTCAGTCATCAGCCTTTCTCGGCCAGCGAGCTGGTCATATCGGTCGTGGGAAGATTCGGGGAAATGGCGAAAGATAAGAAAATCCAGCTTGGCGCTGATGTCCCCAGCAAAGACAAGCTCATGGTTGAAGGAGATCGGGAAAAAATTGAGATTGTGCTGACCAACCTGATCCGAAACTCGCTAATCTTCACCGACCAGGGCGGAGAAGTTGGCGTCAAGGCGGAAGCCTCCGACGACTATGTGCGAGTCTTTGTGGTTGATTCCGGAATCGGTATTCCGGAGCGAGATATCGATCGAGTGTTCGAGCGGTTCCATCAAGTCGAATCGCACCTGACCCGCAAGCACGGTGGAATGGGATTGGGCCTTTCCATTGCCAAAGCCATGGTGGAATTGCACCAGGGACAGATCTGGTGCGAGAGCAAGGTGGATGTCGGGAGCCTCTTCTGCTTCATGCTCCCGCTGACAGAAGAGCGCGCTGAGGCGGCCGCCAAGGTATTTACGACCGGCTAGCCCCACCCATCTGCGCTCGCCCAACCGTCTGCTACACGCTGGTTCCCCCCTAAGGTATACTCCGCATCGAAGACGGGGCGTGGCTCAGCCCGGTAGAGCGCACGGTTCGGGATCGTGAGGTCGGCGGTTCAAATCCGCCCGCCCCGACTATCTTGCATTTGCCGGAACTTTATTTACATCCTTCGAACCAAAGCCTACCAATTCCGAAGTCCGTGGACTTCGGAATTGTCCATTTAGGCCGGCGTCAGCCTGATTGGCGGGAGGGGATGGGGTTCTGACTCTGAGATGATCATCGTCGTAATGGGCGTCGCCGGGTCTGGCAAGACAACCGTGGGGGAGCTGCTGGCGGCACAATTGGCGTGGAAGTTTATCGACGGCGACCGGCTTCATCCTCCGGACAACATTAAAAAGATGCGCGCACAGCAGCCACTATCCGAACTCGATCGAGTGCATTGGCTCGATCGAATTGAGATCCGATTGAACGCGATTTCCGCAGGCTCGGAAGCCGCTGTCCTGGCCGCATCCGCCCTTCGCCGCTCACACCGAGATCGGATTCGATCTGGCGCTAAAGATGTTCAATTTGTGTACTTAAAGGGAGAATTCGAGCAAATCAAGATCCGCCTGGAGCAGCGAACCGATCATTTCTTCGGATCGGACCTTCTGGCCTCCCAGTTCGAAATCCTCGAAGAGCCGGAATCTGCGATCGTGATCGATATTTCACTCGAACCAGTTGAAATCGTGCGGAAGATTCGGAAGGCTCTGGCGGTCTAAGCACTACCGAAAGCCGAGGAGGAAATCTATGCCCTACCTACCCATTGAGAGCTACGCGCTGATTGGAAATATGCACACCGCGGCCCTGGTTGGAAAAAACGGATCGATCGACTTCATGTGTCATCCGCACTTCGATTCCCCTACCATCTTCGCGGCCCTCCTGGACGACAAGAAGGGTGGGCGTTTCCTTATCCGGCCGATGCTCGAGGAGGTGCGGCAGCGACAGATGTACGTGCCAGACACCTCAGTCTTACTGACGCGCTTCCTATCCGAAGAGGGAGTAGCAGAAGTTTCCGACTTCATGCCGATGGGAGTGGGCGACGAGTCTCACGCACTGGTCAGGCGAGCAAAAACTGTGCGAGGCGAGGTGCGTTACGAAGTCCGCTGCGAACCGCGCTTCAACTACGCGCAGGAGTCGCACCGGGTGGAATTCCTGGAGGGCGAGGTGCTGTTTCGATCCGATCGCCCGAACGGACTGGTGCTGCGCCTGCGGACCGATGTCCCGCTATCCGTCACCGATGACGGCGCCGTCGTTGGCGAATTTACGCTCGGCACCGGACAGACCGCTTCATTCGTGCTCGAAGAGGTCGCGCCTGCAGGTGCTTCGCCCTCCGCCAATCCTGCCTTCATTCCAGACGCCTTCAAAAGAACAATGGACTTCTGGCGTGATTGGGTTGGCCGCACCACCTACCAGGGTCGTTGGCGAGAGATGGTTCACCGGTCTGCTATAACCCTTAAATTGCTGACTTCAGCAGATTACGGCTCGGTTATCGCAGCACCCACATTCGGTCTGCCTGAGGAAATCGGCGGCGAACGCAATTGGGATTATCGCTACACCTGGATTCGTGATGCTTCATTTACTGTTTATGCATTGATGCGCCTGGGTTGTATGGACGAGGCTCGAGATTTCATGTATTGGGTTGAAAATCGCGTATCGGAACTCAATTCGGATGGATCGCTGCAAATCATGTATGGGATTGACGGCCGAAAAGATCTTAGTGAAAGCACCTTGCCCCACCTTGAAGGCTACAAAGGCTCATCGCCGGTGCGAATCGGGAATGGTGCCTACGACCAGTTTCAGCTCGATATCTATGGTGAACTGATGGATTCGGTTTACATATTCAACAAGTACGGGGAGCCGATTCACCATGATTTGTGGGAAAACCTGTCGAGGATGACGAACTGGGTCATTAAGAACTGGCGACGACCCGATGAGGGAATCTGGGAAGTGCGAGGTGGTCAGCAAGAGTTTTCCTACTCGCGCCTCATGGCATGGGTGGCGGTGGATCGGGCTATCCGTCTTGCTCTGAAGCGCTCGTTCCCAGCGCCCCTGGACGAGTGGCATAGAGCGCGCAATGAGATTTACAAGGATATATATGCAAATTTCTGGGACCCAGGTCGCGGCACTTTCGTACAACACAAAGGCACCACGGCAGTCGATGCCTCTACCCTACTCATGCCACTCGTGCGCTTCATCAGTCCAACCGATCCGCGTTGGCTCTCCACTATGCGGGCTATCGAGCAGGACCTGGTCGACGATTCGCTTGTCTATCGTTACAAGCCAGAGCACGCAGCAGCCGACGGGTTGGCAGGAATGGAAGGTACCTTCGGTATCGCATCATTCTGGTACGTGGAAGCGTTGGGCCGTACCGGTGACGTAGATCGAGCTCGATTCATCTTTGAGAAAATCCTGGGGTACGCAAACCATGTCGAGCTATACGCCGAGGAGCTCGGCCCGCATGGCGAGCATCTGGGCAATTTCCCTCAAGCGTTTACCCATCTAGCGCTGATCAGCGCCGCTTTCGACCTGGATCGCAGGCTCTCAGGAGCGGGCCGAGGGGGCTAGCCTGGATCCTTGAAGGCTGCAGCAAGCTTG
>Ga0255053_10001371_pt1 | contig 13473 bp, 11 predicted proteins | sample JV7_2_22_MG_FD_188635 | JGI IMG/M metagenome (GOLD analysis project Ga0255053, IMG submission 188635) | Seawater microbial communities from Jervis Inlet, British Columbia, Canada - JV7_2_22 | ecosystem: Environmental > Aquatic > Marine > Inlet | place: Canada: British Columbia | collected...
AATCCCATCAGATCAACCTCCGGTCGACGCAGTAGTCTGCGCATCGACCTCTTCCCAATCCAATTCGCTGCCGCGAATGCTGTGGGGGATGAGGTAGACGACGATCATGACCACGGTGGCGAGAAGGACGGCGACGCGCTGTACCTGCGGCCACTTCTTGCAGATCCACCAGGCAATCAACCAGGCGATCAGTGCCGCCAGCGTCTTGTTGTCGGTCCAGTCGCCGCCAAAGGGCCACCCGGTCCACCAGGCGTCGAAGGCGTATTTCTGAACCAGAGGTCCCAGGAAGAAGCCGCCGAAGATCAGAAACCCCAGAATGGAAGGGATGTATCGGCGCACCCCCATTTCGCCAAAGAGGGCTCCCAGAGCGGCGCGGAAGACGATCCAGAGCGTCAGAAACATGACCACGATGTGGGGAATCAGAACCCAGGCAGGGACCTCGTCACGAAAGCGGATGACGGCGGTCTCGCTATGGGGCAAAGTCAGCTCGTCGCGAGCCCGCCAGAGACGGACCGAGTACTCCAGCTTGGCGGCTATGGGCTGAAGCGGTAGGTAGGCCACCAACTCGGAAGCGCCGTTCACTTGTTCTCGGACCATCACGATACGGTCCCACTCGTCCTGCGTGGGATACCGGCGCCAGACGACTTCCCCCTCGATATCGGCTGCAGCAATCTCGAGGGCCACCCGCGCATCCTCATCCCCTGCCTGTGTCCGAATCAGCTCGCCGGAGATTGTAGAGCCCGCCAGGGACTCATCTATGGAGACCGGCCATGTGGGTCCGGTGCGTCTTTGGTACGAGGCCATGGCAAACATGGCGACGAAGGCGAGCACCCCAATGACCCATCGAAACCAGCGCTTCAGAAACAGATCTTGCATGTGGAAATCCTGCACTTGTAGGGGCCGGCCTCTGCGCCGGCCCGCGGGAGGGCGCAGAGGCCCTCCCCTACAACGGCCCGCCTTCTCCGCCGGCCGGAAGTCTATAGCGTCTGGGTGAGCTAGGATAGGAACGTCATGGACCTGCTGTTGATGATCGGTTTCCTGATCGGTTGGATCCTGCTCCAGTACGTCGTGCTGCCGCGGCTCGGTGTGCCCACGTGAGCGGCTCCCAATCCGGCAGGTCGCCGGACCGCGTGCGGGCCCAAGCCAGAGGACGATTCGGCGTTGCCGCAAACGACCGAACCAAAGTGATCCTTCCGACTCGGCCCCAAATGAGTCGGACCGTCTACAGATGACCCCTGACATAGCCCTGCTGCTGGCGATCCTGGTCGTCGCGGTGATCTTGTTTGTCACCGAGAAGCTGCGGGTGGACGTGGTCGCCATGCTGGTGTTGGTCACCCTGGCACTGACGGGTCTGATCAACGCCGACGAGGCGGTCTCCAGTTTCAAGAACCCGGCTGTCATCACTGTCGGCGCCGTGTTTGTCTTGAGCGCCGGTCTGTCGCGCACCGGCGTGGCCAGCTTGCTCGGTCGTCATGTCCTGCGCTTGGCGGGGAACAGCGAGTTGCTGCTGGTGATTCTCATCATGGCCGCGGCGGCTTCGATGTCGGCCTTCATGAACAATGTCGGCGTGGCGGCGTTGCTTCTGCCCGTGATCATGGACATCGCCCGGCGCACCAATCGGCCACCCTCGAAGCTCCTGATTCCCCTGGCCTACAGCTCACTTCTCGGGGGTCTCACGACCCTGATCGGTACCCCCCCCAACATACTGGTGAGCGCTGCACTCGAAGAGAACGGGTTGGAGCCCTTCGGTCTCTTCGATTTCACGCCGGTGGGTCTGGCAGTTGTGGTCGCAGGAATCGCCTGTATCGCCACCATCGGGCGGCGGTTGCTGCCGGTCCGTGACGTGGCCCGGGAAAGCTCCGGGGCCTCTGATGAGGATCTGGGTCAGACCTACCAGCTGGGCGATCAACTCTTCTTCGTACACCTTCCCCCTGACTCGGTGCTGGATGGGAAAACACTGGCGGAGAGCCGATTGGGTATTTCCCTCGGACTCAATGTGTTGGGAATCATGCGTGGAGGAGAGATGCGCCTGGCTCCGGATCCCAAGACCACCTTGCGGTCGGGTGACCGGCTACTGGTGGGAGGAGAGCCGAGTCGTCTGGACGATCTGCGGGGGCGTCGGTATCTGCAGCTCGAGACCGACGATCTCGCTATCGAGCGTCTGGTTTCTTCCGAGATCGAAGTGGTCGATGTGGAGGTGTTGGCGGGCAGCGACCTGATCGGCAAGAACTTGCGGGAGCTCGACTTCCGCAACCGGGTCGGATGCATCGTCTTGGCCATTCATCGCGCCGGCGTTCCCCGTCGAACAGGGCTGGAGGTCGTATCTCTCGCCGAAGGGGATGTCTTGCTGGTACAGGGTGCCCGAGAGTCTTTGGACCGCTTGCGTCAGGACAACCATTTGAACGTGAGTAGTGCCTCCGAGACAGAGGTCTATGAGTTGGAAAAGCGGTTGATGCTGCTACAGGTGCCCGAGAACTCCTCCCTGGCCGGCAAGAGCCTCGCCGAGAGTCGTCTGGGTGACAAGTTCAACCTGGGTGTCATGGGCATCGTCCGCGAAGGTTCGACCCGGCTGATGCCAAAGCCCGACGAGAGGCTCCGGGCAGGGGATACCCTCCTGGTCAAGGGCAAGAAAGAGGATCTGCTGGCGGTGGAGGGTCTCCATGAGCTGCAGATCGAATCGGAGGATGTACCTGAGATCAGCAGTCTGGAGTCCGAGGACATCGGCTGGGTGGAGGTGGTCCTGTCGCCACGAACGACCTTGGCGGGCAAGACCCTGGTCGACCTGCATTTTAGGGCGAAGTATGGACTCAATGTGATCGCCATCTCCCGGGAGGGGAGGATTCACCGGGAGAATCTGCGGGACTTCCCACTCCACTTTGGTGATGCGCTGTTGCTCTATGGACCGCGCGAGAAACTCATGGTCCTTGGCAGCGAGCCGGACTTCCTGGTTCTCACCGAGGAGGCTCAGGAGCCGTCGCGAGTAAAGAAGGCTCCCATCGCCGCGGCCACCATGGTGGCGGTGGTGTTGTCAGTCCTTTTCGGTTTTCTGCCGATCTATATCGCCGCACTCGCAGGTGCGGTGATCATGGTCCTGAGTGGCTCCCTGACGATGGACGAGGCCTATCGCAACGTGGAGTGGAAGGCGGTCTTTCTGATCGCGGGCATGTTACCGATGGGCGTTGCCCTGCAGAAAACCGGGGCTGCTCAACTGATGACCGAGCAGGTGGTGAGCCTGGTAGGCGGGATGGGTCCATTGGCTGTCGTGGCTGCCTTCTACATCGTCACCGCCATCGGTGCCCAGGTCATGCCTACCGCCGCGGTAGCGATTCTGATGGCACCCATCGCCATCAGCACCGCCGCCGATCTGGGGCTGTCGCCGTACGCTCTGATGATGACCGTGGCCATGTCGGCGTCGGCCAGCTTCATGAGCCCTGTCGCTCATCCGGCTAATGTCCTGATCATGGGACCTGGTGGGTACCGATTCGTGGACTACATCAAGGTAGGTCTGCCGTTGACCCTGGTCTGTCTGATCGTCGTGCTAGTCGTTCTGCCCGTTTTCTGGCCCCTGGTACCTTGATTCGTCAGGAAACCTCGAGTGATGAAGCGGTCAAGAAACCCTATGATCAAGGCCGGGCCCGTCGAGTCCCTGCCCGCCTGGGTGGAAGCCTTGGCCGGGGGTCGAGAACCGATCTGGACACCGGTGGTGTGCGGTCTGCTGACCCTCCTGGGTTGGCTTGGCCCCGGCCTGCTTGGACTGCCGAAATGGGCCGGGATCCTGGCCTTCGCCGGGGCCTATGTGGCCGGTGGCATCTTCAGCCTCGTGCGTACGGTCAGGAGCTTGAGGGACCGCCAGCTGGACATCGACCTGCTGATGCTGCTCTCGGCTGCGGGGGCGGGAATCATCGGTGAATATGCCGAGGGTGCCACCCTGTTGTTCCTCTTCTCTCTCTCCAACGCCCTGGAGTCCCGGGCCCTGCGGCGCACCACTCGGGCCATCGAATCTCTCATGGAGCTACGTCCCGATGAGGCGATGCTGCTCCAAGCGGATGGCAGCGAACGACGGGTCGCCGCCGATGTGCTCGAGCCTGGCGATCTGGTGCGGGTGCGTCCAGGAGGGCGGATCCCTGTCGATGGCCACGTACGCTCGGGGCACACCGCTGCCGATCAAGCAGCCATCACTGGCGAGTCAGAGCCGGTGGAGAAGGGGCCGGGAGATGCCGTCTTTGCGGGCACCATCAATGTCGGCGGCACGGTGGAGATCGCCGTGGACAGGCCAGTCTCAGAATCCACCCTGTCGCGAATCATCGAGCTGGTGGAGGAGGCCCGTGAAGCCAAGGCACCGACGCAGAGGTTTATCGATCGGTTTGAGCAGGGATACGCAGCGACAGTCATCTTTGCCGCGGTCGCAGCAATCCTGATTCCGCTGGCCTACAAGGAAGATTTTCAATCCGCGTTCTATCGTGCGATGACCCTTCTGGTCGTGGCCTCACCGTGTGCCGTGGTGATCTCGACGCCAGCGACGATTCTGGCCGCGCTGGCGCACGCCGCTAGACGGGGTCTGCTGTTCAAGGGGGGCTCACCGCTGGAGACCCTGGCCAGCGTCGACACCGTCGCCTTCGACAAGACCGGGACCCTCACCGCCGGACAGGCCTCGGTAGTGGCGGTCATCCCCTTTGGTGATGCGGATCCGGACCGAGTGCTGGCCTTGGCAGCGGCTGTGGAGCGTCTGTCCGAGCACCATCTTGCCCGAGCCATTGTCGATGAGGCGGAGGCAAGAGGACTCGAGGCGCCGATGGCTGTTGAGTTGCGGAACCAGAGGGGTCTGGGGGCAGTGGCCGATGTGGAGGGTGGACAGGTGGCCGTCGGTAGATGGGCTTTCGTAACCGGCATGGACGGCTTCGAGCTACGACCGGACGAAAAGAAGAAAGTCGACGATCTGGAGAGTCAGGGCCATACCCTGGTCTACGTGGCAGGTCGTCGGCAGAATGGCGTCGTGGCCCTGGAAGATCGGGTTCGCCCTGAGGCCGCGGGTGCCCTGCAGGGTCTCAAAGCCAATGGTGTGCAGAGAACGGTTCTGCTGACCGGAGACAACAGAAAAGTCGCTCAGCGAGTGGCGGCAGAGATCGGGGTCGACGAGTACCAAGCCCAGTTGATGCCCGAAGACAAGGTGATGTTGATTCGGGGCTTTGCCAGTCGTGGCGAGCAGGTCGCCATGGTGGGCGACGGGGTCAACGACGCACCGGCGCTTGCGGCCTCTGCGGTCGGAATCGCGATGGGTGCCGCCGGCACGGACGCCGCACTGGAGGTGGCCGATCTGGTTCTGGTTCGGGATCGCCTGGACGATCTCCCCTACGCTGTCAGACTGGCGAAGCGATCGCTGCGCATCATCCGACAGAACCTGGCGTTCTCCTGCTCAGTGATCGCCGTCCTGGTAATCATCAATCTGCTTTATGGCCTACCCCTACCCATCGGTGTGGTAGGTCATGAGGGGAGCACGATCTTGGTCGTACTCAACGGCTTGAGACTCCTGCGCCCCCTACCTGCCCAGACTGAGTTTGAGCAGCAGTAGCACGCAGAATCTCTTTTATCGCGGTGGCAGTTTATTGGAATCGGTTCGTTGTACAATCTGCGACTCGTGATCCTGGAGGGTGGGCTCAAATGAAGATTGTTCGATCTCTTGCCTTACTAGTGCTGTTTGTGGGTTGTACCAGTGTCGGGACGCAGGCACCTCGACCCGAGCCGCAGTCTAAAGAGAGCCCGCCACGACTTGCCAACGATGTCCACTGGACAAGGAATTCCGCCGAGTACAGGGCTGTGGTGATACAGACCTTCGCACTGGCGGTAGAGCGGTTGCGGGAAGTGGTCGCGGGCAAAGAGAGGGGCACGTGGGCGGTAGCGGCCGATGCGGATGAAACGATCATCAACAACTCGGCATACAACAGGGAGCTGACCCTGGCCGGCATCGACTCCACATCTGAGCTCTGGGACGCCTGGGTGGCCCGCCGCGCCGCGCCGCCGCTGCCCGGAGCAATCGAATTCCTCGAGCTGGCGCACGAGCTGGGCGGCCACATTGCTATCGTCACCAATCGCAGCGAACAGCATTGCACGGATACCCAAGCGAATTTCCGAGCCCACGACATCCCCTTCGACGTCATGTTGTGCCGCACAGAGGGTCGCCGGAAGGAGCCCCGTTGGGAGATGGTGGAAGAGGGGACGGCCTCGCCCGATCTACCACCGCTCGAGATCGTCCTGTGGCTCGGCGACAATATTCGGGACTTCCCCACGCTCGACCAGGATATTCGTCTGGAGGATCTGGAAGCCTTCAGCGATTTCGGTAGTCTCTACTTCATCATGCCGAATCCCATGTACGGATCTTGGATCGAGAACCCGCAGGATTGACCAGCGGGGTCTGCTAGACAGCAGTAGCGGCATTCACTATTTCTGTTGCCAGAGCCGTGGCGTCGGCAGCGAGAGCGCTATCGCATGACACTCCGAATCGCACTCGGCCGGCGTAACCCACGGCACTGATGCCCAGGGCGATCTCACCAGACTGTGCAGGCCACCACATCAGGTTGGAGATGGGTTGACCGCAGAGTTGCTGCGGGTCGGCGGGGCCGTCGAGAATACTCAACAGCACTGTTGCCTTCTGACTCAGAAGCCATATCGAGCGCTCCTCGATCTCGGTCATCGAAAGACTCTGAGTGGGATCGGATCCGAGAACAGCCATCTCCCGGGGCGCTAGGCAGAACTGCTCGATCTCCTGGTGAACCGCGTCGATGTGGGAGACGATGTCGCGCGATCGCAGCGGTAGGCCCATCAAACCCAATGCCAACCGGCTCCCCGTAAGGGAATCCCCTTGCTGTCTCAGACCGACTGGGACCACTGCCCGCAGGTTCACATCCTCGGCCGGGATGTCCTGGCGGTGCAAGGCTCTTCGCAAGGCTCGTACTACAGCTGTCACCAGTACTTCGGTTGCCGAGTATCCCTGGTAGCCAGCCCTGTCGAGGAAGGTGGTCAAGTCGACGGCTTCGGACCAGTTGTTGATCTTGGCGCCCGTCAGTCGGGAGCGCCAGGGGTTGTCGTGGTCGGCCCGCAAAATGATCAACTGGCAGAGCATGCGAGTGGCGGCGGCACCCTTGCCGAGTCGCTCCAGAAGTGGACCGGAAGAGACCAGATGCTCGAAGCCGATCTCGGTGTAAGGCAAGCGGGTTCCGGATTCGCCGTCGATCAGTTGTAGGGCTAGCGCAGAGATGGCGGTACCGTCGGCCACGGCTGCGTGAGTACGAAAGACAAGGGCCGATCGATTCCTCTCGAGCCGGGTGAGGTGGATCTGCCACAGGGGGAGGGTGTCGTCGAGGGGCTGGGAGCGGAGCTGACCGACAAGAGCCTGGAGGGTCGTGGGCTGGTCCGCGTTCGCCAGGTCGACCACGACGAGATGATCGGAGAGCTGAAAATCGTCATGGTCCTGCCAGCGAGGCCGGGCCAGCGGTAGCTGAGGGTATTCGATCCGCTGTCGCAATCGACCGTAGGCCAGCAGTCGATCCTCGATCCTTGATTTGAGGCCGGAGTGGTCCACCGGACCCTCGCAGACGATGACGACCGTGGATACCGAGAGGTTCTCAGATGTCTGGACCCGCACCCAGGCGTGCTCGGTCGGTGTCAGCGATTCCATCGACAGAGCCCCTGTGCGGTCTATGGACTCCGGCGTTCGGCAACGAGCTCCATGTTCTTGAACTCGCCCCCATCCGGGGTGACGATGAACGACTCGTATGAATAGCCCTCTTCCTCGGTGAGGGTAGTCACGCCTTTGATCGTCAGCTGGGCACTGGAGACGGGATCGAGGAACTCGGCTGTCATGGTCCGGGTCTCGCAGGTGCCCCCACAGCGGCCACGGAAGATCATGGTGTAGGTACCGAGATTGTCGCGCCAGGTGGTGACGTACTCTTCGGTTGCCTTCTCGAAGCCCTCGATCTTCAGCGCCTCGAAGGGGCGGCCCATCACTTCGCCTTCGTAGGTAGTCTCGACAAAACGTTCCCCAAGAATCCAACGAGCGCTAGCGGTGCCACTCGACTCGGCCGGCTCGGTGTCGGGCGCCGACCAGACGAGTATGGTCAGATCCCACTCACCCACAGTCCCCTCCAGGAGCTCGTGGGGCTCACCGGGAACCGTAAGCTCTGCCAGATCCTCGCCTTCGTCCTCGGTTGCCTTCTTTGTGTCTGCGCTCGGCTTCTCGTCGAGTTCCTGAAGCGCGTCTTGTGGCAAGGCGTGGACTCCGGTGCTCGCAGTGAGAAAAATGAAGGCGATGATCCAGATGGTGCGATTCATTCTCGACCCTCTCAAGGGGCTATGGACAGATATCGGCAGCCATGACGACCTGGGAGCCAACGGCAGGGATGATAACTCAGCGTGCAGCCAGAGACTGAGTGTGGACTGCGGTACTCTAGGAGCAGTCATGTATTGCCCTGAATGCAGAGCCGAGTTTCGTGATGAGATCATCGTCTGCCCCGATTGTGACGTTCACCTGGTTCCAGAGTTACCGCCCGAGCCAAAATTTACGGAGGATGAGCTGGTCCGGGTGCTGGAGACTGCTGATGTCGCCGTCTTGCCGGTGGTCAAATCAGTGTTGAGGGCAGCGGAGATACCGTTTGTCGTCCAGGGTGACGAAGCCATGGGTGTTCTCCCGGTCGGCAAGGTCGGCCTCGGAGGGCTGACCTCCCGGGGGCATGGCCTGTCAGCCGCAATTCTGGTTCCACCAGACCGGGAAGAGGAAGCCAGAGCGCTTCTCACAGAGCTTCCGGAAGTCGAAGACAAGATCCCGTGACCAAGGATGGGTTGGCTCTGCGCCTGCTGACTGAACGGTTCTCGGTCTGTCGTTTGGCCGCTGACGAGTCGGTCCCCGAAGAGCTGCCACGGTCCTCTTTGTTGAGTATCACTCGGACCGCGGATGAGCTGTCGGTGGTCTGCGAGGAGTCCGACGAGCTGCCGGGAATCGTGGAATCCGGCTGGCGGTGTCTGGTGGTCGATGGACCCTTGGTGTTCGATCAGGTAGGGATCCTTGCCTCGCTGGCACAACCCCTGGCCGATGCCGGTATCAGCGTCTTTGTCATCTCCACGTACGACACCGACTACCTGCTGGTCAAAGAAGCACAACTGGAAACGGCCCTTGGAAACTTGAAATCAGTTGGGCATTCCGTTTTGTAGCGACCGCCATCTGCGCCGGCCGTTCCGGAGGGGACACCTCAGTTGTCGGCACCCTGTAGGGGCCGGCCTCCGTGCCGGCCCGTTGACGTCTGGCCATAAAGCGGCTGTGCACGAAGGACGACGGGCGGGCGCAGTGGCCCGCCCCTACGACGGGTAGGCCCTCGTCTCCGCTCGTCGTCGCGCCGGACGGACCCTGCCCTCCGAGGGATCAAGCCCCGCGCTAGACGAGAGGCCGCCTGGCAAGTCACCCAAGACGCTTTGGTCGTCCCGTGCCTCGTTGCCTGGTCACCGTCACCGGGTGGGTGGAGGACCCCAGACCGTCCCCTCCAGGGGCGCTCAAATGGTCCATTCCGGATCATCCGGTCACCGTGGAGAGAATCTAGCGGCCGGCGCGAAGGCCGGCCGCTAGAAGGTAGTGCAAGGTCGAGCCGCTAGCGCTGAAACATCTCGACCACTGGCACGATTGTGATCGACGCAGGAGTGACCTCGACGACTTCGATGATCTTGTCGTCCACGACCACTTCGGGCTCCGGAGCGGTGTTGTATTGCATTGGGCTGGGCTCGCCGGTCTCCAGATAGGCTTTCACGTCCTCGGCATTGTTGGTCACCAGGACGGCGTGAAAGTCGTCTGTCTGAAAGTACTTGCGGATCGCCGCGTTGACCTCATCCACCGTCATCTCGGCCAGGCGACCATCGATTTCGTCGATGTAGTACGGCATGCCGTAGAACTCGCTGTCCATCAGGAATGCCAAACGATTGGCGAGAGTCCGCGCCCAAAGCTTCGAATAGTTGGTGACGAAGTCCCGGGTGAGCTCGAATTCCTCCTGCGTCATGCCCTTCTCGACAAGGCGATCGACCTCATAGATGGCATCGCGCAGGGCGAAGTGGGCCGTGCTGGGCACAACCGGCCGTATCCAGACTGAGAAATACTGGGCGCGGCGGGGATAACTCGGCGTCGGGTTGGTGGTGAATGGCGGCAGGAGCCAGTACTCGATATACGAGTAGTCGCCGTAGTTCAGACCTCGCTTGCCGCGCAGCTGCTGCATGAGGCGGCCGTGAAAGGTCCGATGTTCACCAAGGTAGCTGTTGGCCACCATCAACGGGTAGTAGTCGGCGTCGGAACGATTGATGGGCAAGTGGTAGCCGAAGTGGATGCCCACCGAGTCGGTCTCCTTGTCGATCAGAGTGAACTGCCGACCTTCGACCGCCGCCGCCGCCGGCAGCCCCATCAAATCCGAGGGCTCGCCCTCGGGCAAAGCGCTGAGTGCTTCTGACAGGTTGGCCACGTAGTCATCTGGGTAGCCACCGGCTACACCAAGCATCAGATTGGCCTGGGTGTAGTGCTGGTTGTAGAATGCTCTGACATCGTCGAGGGTGATGCTTTCGAGCCCTTCGACCGTACCGGCCGGCGCTTGCTGATAGGGATGACCCGCGAAGATGGCCTGCTGCAGGGCCTCGAGCCCCAGGAGCTCATCGTTGGTCGCTCGCATGGTGGTGGTCAGAAAGGACATCAGCTGTTCTTTGTTGCGTGTGAAGTCGCTCTCGTCGAAAGCCGGCTCGAGAATGGCTTCGGTCAGCAGGGCGGTGTAGTCGTCGAGGGTCTCGCGGTGGGCGACACCGGAGACGACAGTGACTTCCCGGTCGGCGCTGACATCGATACTCGCTGCCATGGGGTAGAGCAGATCGATAAGCTCGCTGTAGCTGTGCTTTTGTGTTCCTGCCTCACCAACCATCAGGCCGGTCAGGGCGGCCAATCCCTCCTTGCCGGCCGGGTCATGGATGGAACCGACCTTGAACATGAGTCGGACGGGGATCAGCGGCGAATCGGGACTCGGCAGAGTCACGATCTCGATCTTGCTGGTCACCTCCTGGCCAGAGGGAGTACAGGCTGCAACCAGGACAACGAGGGCTAAAGCGAATGGAATTATCTTGCGCAGCATGGCTTACCTCCCGGCTCCGGTCGACGCTCCGCCCGAGGCTTTGCTGGAGCCTGGGTAGGAGAGTGTTACCGTGGTCGAGCTGTTGGGTTGAAAGATCTCGCGGGCCATACGTTGGATGTCCTCAGGTGTGACGTTCTGGTACTGCGCGTAGATTCGATTCACATCGTTGGGATCGCCGGTAAGGATCAAATAGTTGCCGATCGTGCCCTGAATGGCATCGGGGCTGTCCAGACCCAGCGCCAAGTTGTAGCGCAGGTGAGATTTGATGCGCTCGAGCTGGGTCTCATCGACCAGTTCCTCTTGTAGATTCTCTATGTACGCGGCGATGGTCTCCTGAACATCGGCGACAAGATCTTCGGACTTGATACGGCTGAAGATCAGGAACAGGAACGGATCACGGTGGTCTGAGTAGCTACCCTGGACAAAGTCCACCCACTGTTCCTCGACCATCAGCTTCTGGTAGAGGGGTGCTGACTCACTGAACAGAAGCTGGCCAATGAGGTCGAGGGCGGCAATATCGGTCGAATCTGCTGTCCACGCGGGTGCCCTGTAGCCCGCCATCAGGTAGGGACGAATCGGCGCCGCCCAGTCGATGTGACTGGTCAGGGCCTCGGTCTGGGGTGGTTCCACGGCGATGGTGGGCGCTTGATAGCCAGGTTCCCAGTCACTGTAGTATTTCTCCGCCAGGGTGAAGACCCCTTCAGGGTCGGCATCGCCGACGACCAGCAGAATGGAGTTCTCCGGTCGGTAGAAGCGGTCGTAGAACGACAGGCTGTAGTCGTAGTACCCGGGCATGGACTTTATGTCCGCCAGATATCCCATGGTCGTATGGCTATAGGTGTGTTCGTTGAAGGCCAGCTCGCGTAGCCGCTCCCACATGGGTAGAAACGGATTCGAGATGTTCTTGTTGTACTCACCCAGGATGGCCAAGGCCTCGCGTTTGAAGTCCTCTTCACTGTAGGAGAGATTCATGAAGTGGTCGGACTCGATGTCCATCATGGCCTCGAGCTCCGAGGCAGGACCGGTGATGTAGTAGCGGGTCCGGTCATCGGAGGTGTCGGCATTCGAATCGGCACCCATCCGCTTCAATACGTCGTTGTACTCGTCACCGGAGTACTTTTCGGTGCCACGAAACATCATGTGCTCGAAGAAATGGGCGAAGCCGCTGTGGCCTGGCTCCACCTCGTCCCGTGAGCCGGTTCGAACCACAGTCATGTAGGAGATGGTGCCGGGGCTGTCGTAGGGAATCACCACCATCCTGAAGCCGTTGTCCAGGGTCTTCTCGTAGATCTTGAAAGGGAAGATGTCGTCTGCAGCAGCCGGCCAGGCGGTCAGAGCCACTACGCCCAACACGACCAAGGCAGAACACAGTTTTCTCAACACGATCAGGGTCCTCCTTCGCAGGTAGAAGATGAATTGCTGGGTGAGGCCAATGTTCGGCTGGGGCCGAAAGCAGCCCCTCTGCCGGTTGGGGTCAATCCAGGTCGATGGGCCGCAGGTGCGGTGCGTCGTCGGGCTCCTCTTCGGCCCGCTTCAACGCTTGCTGGAACTTCTCTTCGAGCAGCCGATCGCGGTCCTTCATGGCCGCGACTTCACGCTCGAATACCTCCTCGGCTTCCGCCTTGTCCCGGTCCAGGTCCTGGAGGAGGGCATCGAAATCCTTTCCACCCGCCGGTGGTTTCTTGGCCTGTCGGTGGGCCAGGACCTCGCCGGTGGCAGAATCGACCACCAGATGTGCATCGCATTCGGGGCAACGTAGAGTGAGGTTGCGCGGCTCGGCCATCTCGGCCTTGTATCCTATCGCGGAAGCGGAACGGAAGCGGAACGGAAGCGGTGCCGGGCATGCAAGGTTGCATCTCGACCCGTCCCGGGCGTGCAAAGTTGCATCTTGAGAAGAAGCTCAATGATTACCTGGACAGATGCTCGCTCCTGCCAGACAGGTGACAGTTTCTGACAGGCCTGAAGGATGTGGCGGAAACCAGAGGCTGACGAGTAAGTGCTTGCCATCTGGTGATTTAGCTGGTTGCAGGTTTCGGACCTGCAATCTTGCATGCCCGGCACTCGGAGGTTCGGACCTGCAATCTTGCATGCCCGGCACCGGAGGGCTGCTTGACAGCCTCAGGGTCGTGGGTTAGAAAGATTCCGGGGCTGTTTCCAGATACACTCACAGTGTGGGGTGGAGCGCCATGATCCAAAAAAGCCTGAGGCTGTTCATCGTTGTGCTGGCGGCATTGGGTTGTCAGCAAGAGAGAATCGTGAAAATCGGTGCCGTCCTGCCGTTGACCGGCGAGGGTGCCGTCTACGGTCAGCCGGTCAACAAAGGTGTCGAGTT
>Ga0255053_10001373_pt1 | contig 13464 bp, 12 predicted proteins | sample JV7_2_22_MG_FD_188635 | JGI IMG/M metagenome (GOLD analysis project Ga0255053, IMG submission 188635) | Seawater microbial communities from Jervis Inlet, British Columbia, Canada - JV7_2_22 | ecosystem: Environmental > Aquatic > Marine > Inlet | place: Canada: British Columbia | collected...
AATCCATGATCAGTGAGCACTGGGGTCATGTACAGGAAAGGACGGGTCAGCCTTTCGACTTTGCTTTCTTCGACCGTGAAAGGTTCGTGTACGACACAGAACCCCCGTCAAGGGCGATAGTGGCGGCACGCCAAAACAGTCTTGATACTGCTTTCGATCTAATAAAGCGAATTCAGAGTGCATTCTACGCCGAAAACGGGGATGTGACTGACCGGGATATACTAGGTGATCTGGCTGTTGAATCAGGAATGGACCGGGAGGCATTCGCCGAACTGTTCGATTCGGAGGAAATGAAACAGGAAACTCTTGACGATTTTGCCGCCTCTCGTCGTGCGGGAATCAACGGTTTTCCTGCGCTGATCGCCGGCAGCGACTCAGAAGGATACGAAGTAATTACCATCGGCTATAGGCCATGGGAAGAGGTGGAGCCCCTGATAACATCGTGGCTTGAGTAATTTCCTCAGCAACTTTAATCTGGGCATTGGGATCTGACCCCGGATTTTCCCATTGGAACCAACCCCACTTTTTACCGGGAGGTTCAGTGCATGCGCGATGATATTGATCTGAAGTATTTCAAAAACCAACTGGAGGAACGGAAGGAAACTATCCTCGCAGGCAGGAGTATACGCAAGGAAAGCTCAAGAATTGTTGAACTTGACCAGAGCAGGGTAGGGCGGTTGTCGAGGATGGACGCCATCCAGCAGCAGGCCATGTCAAAGGCAACCGATGAACGGGCTGATATTGAATTGCTGCAGATAGAAGGTGCGTTGGGCAGGATCAAAGCGGGAGAGTACGGTTACTGCATAAAGTGCGGAGAGAATATCGCTGAGGGACGACTGAAGGTGGCCCCCGGCGTCATGACCTGTATTGAGTGCGCCGAGAAAGCTGAGAGAGGTTAGCTGAATAGACAAAAGGGTCAGAGCATTCTATTATCTGCTCTGACCCCTTTTATTAATTGTAATCCGCTGACCAGGTTGGACAAGTCCAGCGGGGTGTTTCAGTACGTATTGCTACTTCACATTACCCACGTAAACTCCAATTGTGATCGCCCCGATGGCCTCGCCCTTATGAATAACCGGAACCGATACCTGGGAAACTTCTACCTTAATCACGTCCATGAGCTCAACCTCATCCACGAAGACTGCGCCTCTGGCACCGTTAAATGACTTGACAAATTTGGCCTCGTCACCCTGCCAGTAGTCTCCGGTCTTTTCCGTCATGCAGACGTTAGCTCCCATGTTATCCATTACAAAAATCTCTGCAATGTAGGTGCTGCCTCTCCAGAGTTCTCGCAGGCGCTGGCCGCACTCGTTATCAATGAGAGCCTTCTGATAATCGGCAAGACCTTTCTCGGCCTTCCACTTCTTGTCCATTGCCTTGATATCATTCAGGGTCATGCCCTTCTTGTTCTGTGCCTTGACCGCCTTGACGATAACCTTGTCTTTACCGATCTTGGCCATTACCGTATTCGCCTCGAAATTTAGCGCTTTGAGGTCGGCGGCAAGGGCAGTGCCGAACATCATTGTGATACAGAAAGTTATAGTAATTACGGCGATAAGTGCTCTTTTCATTTTGCTCCCTCCTGACTACTTGGCCTGTTTTTTTTAATTCTTCGATACCGTATATCAATAACATCCGTGCCTGCTATCACCTCCCCGTGTGCCAGGCAGATGTAAATTCATAGCTGAATCAGACTCGCCGAGAAGAGTTAACTGTGGTGGTCAGCCCAAAGGATTGTCGAGTAGTGGTATAGTGGTCTGACCTGCAAATATATAATTTCATCACAAAGGTGAATTGACTTTGAAGTATAATATTTACCTCAGTGTAACAGTAATCGGAACAGCTGCTGGATTGACGATGGAGGTTTGGTTGTCAGACCACTAAAAAGCATACCATGGGATCTGTGTCAATGAAGAAACTCTTTTTCCGGGGAATTGCGGTTTGGTTTGCAGAATATATTGTTGTTCTAACACCAGATTATTCAAGTCAAACACGTTGGATATTGGGCGTTCTTTGATCCCGCCAGAGGGCGGGACTCAGGACCGTGTGCTTGTCGAACGGTTGGACGCGGTTCAATAAAGGGTCCGACCCCAAGTGCTAAAGAAAAAATGTTAATATACATCATGATTCTGCCCCGAGCCGGAACAGCGATGCTGAGAGTTTCATAGTTATGAGAAAATTATTTCTTTACACCCTGATAGCAGTGATCCTGTCAGCATGTTCATTTTCAGAAAAGAGCCCGCTACAGCTCCGGGAAGTTCTTGGGGTAATGCTTGGCGGGTCCGTTGAGGAGTTAGAAGCCGCCTATGGTGAAAAGAGGCTGCCCCTTACGCAAATTGCCGGTGACAGATACGAGTCCTCCTATGCTGTACTGCCTCTGGACCGCTTCAGGATCAACAGAATCGAATATCATATCTCATCCGGTGTGCTGAGCCGGATCGAGGCAACTCTTGAGAGTCCGGTAGTAAGCGATATAGAGACATTCATCGACAGGAAATATTCATACGATTTCGTCAAACGTCGGGAGTTCGAAAATAGACTCCGCTGGGTAGGTAATATTGGGGATGAGGACCATGTATGGTTTCTCCCTGATATGGGAATTGTCCTTATTGTGGACAGAGACGCGACCAGACTGATCTACAACTTGAAATAGGATGTTTAGAAGGTCAGTCAGGAGCATCTACCCTGCCTGCTAGTCGAGACAAGGAACGCTGTGGTTGGCCTTTACGATATCGAACATTTTCAGGCGCCCGGGTTCGTCCGTGTAGTAGGCAGCGTAGTGGAAAGTGCCCTGTCTGTTTTCATCCCAGCAATCCTTCCGATCGTGATCAACTACCGCCTCTTTTACATTCACGGACTCTCCGGCATCAATAAAGTGATACCCGTCGCTGCGCAGGTCCAGAACCACATAGACTCCGGACTCTTCCTTAAGGCTGTGTGTGGAGATAAACGGACCGTCGAAATCGTGGACGCCAGCTATTTTAAAGGCCATTGAAAACCTCCTCTACGCGATTGGAGTTTATAATGCCCTAGATATCGTATTCGTACTCAACCAGAACACTGTGAAAAGCAAACTGGACAGGTGTGGGGTTCACATATCTAAAACAATAGTAGTAATTGATATTGTCTATCACGAGACCACCTGGGAAGCTGAGGGTTTCCGAGCCGTAACCGCTAATATTGGTTGTTTCGATATATCGCGTGGCAGCTAATGTTCCATCTCTATTGAATGTGTGAAAAATTACTTCACTAGAACCGACATGGGTATCGGTGAAATAGCCTGTTATGGAGTTGATCCTCGAATTATGGGGCAGGTTAAGGGATGCGTAGCTGTCATAACTGGGATCGGTGGGATCATCAGCGTGGAAACCCTCATAGCCGATGGATAGATAACCGGTTCCCACGGCAGCAGCTGATGAGGACCCGAAGCCTCCGCATGAGTATACAAAAGTAATACCTGCAATAAACCCGATTGATATTAGAGCAAGTGTCCCGAATCTTTTCATTTTTCTGTCCTCCTGTTTCAATGCTCCAGGCTTTGAAACCGACTGGATTTCTAGTGGAAGCCTGCCTGTAATAGTCTGGCGTTGGAAATGATCTGCTCTGACACCTTTTTACATTTTATTACCGGATCTGGAATAATGTCATGTTACACTCCAATTCAGCTTAACACGAATGGGGAATTCAAGGGATAGAGCCTGGTCTCAGGCTCTCAGGTTTCTTGACAGGACATCCCTTGTTGACTATAGTCTGCTTGCCAAAACGCCGGGATAGCTCAGTCGGTAGAGCAACTGATTCGTAATCAGTAGGTCACCGGTTCAACTCCGGTTCTCGGCTCCAGTAAAAACAAGGACTTACAACGATTTGTTGTAAGTCCTTGTTATTTGTATCTGGAAATAGCAATAGTATAGCAATAGTTTGATGCAGGAATAGGGGTTATATCAGCATTAGTTAGTCATCAAAAAAAAGTGCATAACTTCCACGTTCCTTTTCACTGATACTTCCACATCGGATCGAGGGGTCAGGCCGGGAATTTCACAATACCCCTATACAAGCAGTGATCGCCATCTTCCTGAACCTCAGTAGGTCCGCCATAAGCAGGATTATCTGGAGGGGATCGAGGGGTCAGGCCGGGAATTTCACAATACCCCTATACAAGCAGTGATCGCCATCTTCCTGAACCTCAGTAGGTCCGCCATAAGCAGGATTATCTGTAATGCTTGCTGATCATTTCAGTTAATGCCAAATTCCCGGCCTGACCCCCTCTCTGACTCCGGGCACCTTCACTTGTATAGAAACGGCATGGAATATGGCATGACCTTTAGCCTATCCTCTATCTCTATTTTCTGCTACATTATTGTGTTACCCAGAAGTCCAGTTCATCCCCTGCAGCGTTCGCCAGAAGGTCCCAGCGTGTATTAAGGGTAAAGGAACCTGTTATCAGGTAAAACAATGTGCAATCCAGCAGTAATGGCCCTGTAAGGGGACTGACTGTTTGCCTTCCCAGGGTGAATAATTTATTCATCTCATTGTCGGACAGGGTCAGGGCCAGAGAATAAAGCCGGTTAAGCTTATCATCATCAGGGTCAAACTCATTCCGGATGCCGGTGACCCTCCCCGAAGCTTCTATTTCTAATCTGTAAAGTCCAAGTCTGTCCATGGACTTGCGGTCAAATTATTCCAAGACGCTTGAGTCAGAGGTTTCATCCTCTTTCTCCCAGGAGTTGATCACCGTACCAGCCTTGCCGGCGATATCCGCCTGAGCGGAGAACGGCATGGTAACGCAGGCGAGCACCGAGAGAATATAAAGGAGTCAAATAAAGCTATGGACAACATAAGAATTGCTATTGTTGGAGTTGGTAACTGTGCCAGTTCCTTGATACAGGGTATCCACTACTATCGGGAAAAGACCCCTGAAAATGCCATTGGCCTGATGCATTGGGAGATTGGCGGGTATAAACCTGGCGATATCGAGGTCGTTGCGGCCTTCGATACCGACAAACGCAAAGTCGGCATTGATGTACACGAGGCTATTTTTTCCGATCCAAACTGTACGGTGGTTTTCTGTCCCGATCTCCCCAAATCAGGAGTTTTCGTTCAAATGGGGAGAGTACTGGATGGGTTTTCGGAACATATGAAGAATTACGACGAAAAACGCACTTTTGTGCTGGCAGACGAGCCGGAACCGACCGAAGAAGAAATCGTCAAGATACTGAAGGACTCCGGCGCCGAAATTCTCTTGAACTACCTCCCTGTCGGTTCCGAGGAGGCGACCCGGTTTTATGCTGGCTGTGTGTTGAAGGCCGGTTTGGCGTTCGTCAACAATATTCCGGTTTTTATCGCCAGTGATCCTGAAGGACCCTGGGCAAAGCATTTTGAAGAAGCCGGCCTCCCTCTGATCGGCGATGACATCAAGGCCCAGTTGGGGGCGACCATCCTCCACCGTACGTTGACTGATCTGTTCGCAAAGCGTGGAGTCAAACTGGAGCGCACCTATCAACTCAATACCGGCGGCAACACGGACTTTCTCAATATGCTCAACCATAACCGCCTGGCCTCCAAGAAAGTGTCCAAGACCGAGGCGGTGCAGGCTGTAGCCGCCTCCCGTATGGACGATGACAATATCCATGTCGGTCCCAGTGATTATGTGCCCTGGCAGAACGACAACAAGGTCTGTTTCATCCGCATGGAGGGCCAGCTGTTCGGTGATGTGCCCATGAATCTCGAGCTGCGCTTGTCGGTGGAGGATTCGCCCAACTCGGCCGGAGTGGCGATCGATTCAATCCGGTGTGCTAAACTGGCCTTGAACCGGGGACAGGGAGGCATACTGGAAGCGCCATCGGCCTATTTTTGCAAACATCCACCGCGGCAGTTCACCGACGATGAAGCGTTTCAGATGATGGAAAATTTTATCAACAGCGATTGGAGCGATGGGGATTAAGTGCCTGATCATAGCGGCGGGCCAGGGTAGCCGACTGCAGCAGAGGGGTGACAGCAAGCCCCTCATCCCCATACTGGGCATTCCCCTTATCGAACGTGTGATCCGCTCCGCCATGGAAGCCGGTGCGGATGAGTTTTATGTTGTCATCGGCTGGCAGAGCGACCTCGTTCGTGATTTTCTGGAACAGCTGGCGAAACGCCTGGCAATTCGGATCACGCCACTGGTAAATGAAGATTGGGAGAAAGAAAACGGACTTTCAGTGCTCAAGGCACGGGACGTTCTGCAAGAGCCTTTTTTGCTCCTCATGGCGGACCATCTCTTTGATCCGGAGCTTGCCCGCGCATTGACGACCCATTCCCTGCCCGATGGAGAAGTAGCCCTCGTAGTGGATAGCGATATTCACAACCCCCTCGTCGACATGGATGATGTGACTCGCGTTAGGGTGGAAAACGGGAAGATCTGTGATATCGGCAAAGGGATGACCGATTTCAACGGCTTCGATACCGGTATTTTTCTCTGCTCTTCCGCTATCTTCAGGGCACTGGATCAAAGTAGAGAAAAAGACGGCGATACGACACTGTCCGGGGCGATACGTGTCCTGGCTGAAGATGGACGCGCCAAAGCGATCTCTTCTTCACACAGTTTCTGGATCGATGTGGACGATCCTGCAGCCTTCAAAAGGGCGGAAAAATCCCTGCTGGATCGTCTACGAGACAAACCTGCCGACGGGCCGGTATCGAAGTACTTGAACCGCCCCATTTCTGTGATGTTTTCCCGCCATTTGGCGAAGCTCGATATTACGCCCAATCAAATCTCCCTGTTTTCGTTTCTGTGTTCCCTGGTGGCCGCAGGACTGTTTGCTCTGGGCGGGTATTTTGCCCTGCTCCTGGGCGGCGTGCTGGCCCAGTTCGCGTCCATCATCGACGGCTGCGATGGTGAAGTGGCAAGACTCAAGTACCAGAGCAGCGACTTCGGCGGCTGGTTCGATGCGGTGATGGACCGCTATGCCGACGCCTTCCTGCTGTTCGGCTTGACCTGGCACCTGCTGGCAAGGGAAGCGAACGGCTGGGTCCTTTTCACCGGCTTCATGGCCATTATTGGCTCGTTCACGCTGAGTTACACTGCCGACAAATACGACAACCTGATGCGCGAGCGCATCAGAGCCGGTAGTGGGGCCGGGCTGCGAATGGGGCGGGACGTACGTGTGTTTATCATCTTTCTGGGCGCGACGGCCAATCTGGTACTGCCGGTGCTGGTAGTAATCGCTGTTGTGATGAATCTTGAGACTTTCCGCCGGGTTTGGCTTGCGCGTGCTAGCCGGCATTGAATGCGCTAAACAGAAAATCCGGCTTGTTATTGCGGATTCACGGGTGGCGGAGGATTCACCATGAGGAGCCGAATACTGGTAGTCGGCCATGTCACCCGCGATCTCATCGAGAGTGAGGCGCGCTTGGGTGGCGCTGCCGCTTATGTTGCTCGGGCACTCAGTGCCTGTGGGATGGATGTGTCCTTGGTTACCCGGGCGCCAAACGATCCATTGCTAGAACCGCTTTTATCCGACCCGCGCATTCATCTACATCTTCTTGCCTCGGACACTATGACCACATTTCGCCATCATTTTGTGGAGGATCAAAGACAACTCCGCCTGGAGGCATATTCCGCTGTAATCACAGCGAATGATATCCCGCCGGAATTATGCAAGTTGCCCTTTATCTTCCTGGTACCGATCATGGGAGAGTGCGGTCTGGACCTGTTAACGGCCTTCCCGGAATCCGAATGCATTGTTGGTGCACAAGGCTGGCTGCGTACGGTTAATACAGATGGCAGGGTCACGCCGTCCACGCCGCCGGAAGCCTTGCTGACTACACGGATGCTGGCCGTCACCTTGTCGAAAGAGGACCATCCAGACGCTGAGGCGTTCGCTAGCCGTATGGCCGGCTACTGTCGGCTTGTCGCCCTCACGAGGGGGGCGCAGGCGATAACAATCTATGAAAAGTCTGGTCAGAGCAATGTCCCGATTGAGGCGGTCCAGCATGTGCGCGACAGAACCGGTGCTGGTGACCTATTCACTGCCTTGCTGGGTCTGCGAATAATGGGTGGAGACAGGGCAAGAACAGCAGTCGCTCGAGCCGCCCAAGGCGCTGCACGTTACGTGGAGGAAGGCTTGACAGGTCTGAACTTTCTTCAGCCGATTAGCGGGCGCCACCCTCCATGCCGTCGCGCCAAAGGGAGCATCCGCGCGTTTATTGCCCGCTCCGAAGTTCCCGAAGATCAACGTCACGCCAACAACACCCTGAAGTGGCTTTTGCGCCTGAAAACGGATGCCGGCGAGGCCTTACAGCTGGCGGCGCTAGGCCATGACATCGATCGCGCCACTCCGGAGCGTGTAAGGCGCGAAGAGCATCCCGACTACGACGCCTTCAAGGCGGCTCATGCACGGCGTGGTGCGCGGCTGTTGCGCGGCATCCTGGAGGATTGCGGAGTGGAAAGCGCCATCGTCAAGGAGGCCTGCCGGCTGGTGGTGCTCCATGAGGTGGGCGGCGATACCGGCTCCGATCTGCTCAAGGACGCGGATAGTATTTCCTATTTCGATGTCAACCTGCCGCTTTATTACCAGCGTGAAGGTTGGGACGAGACCAAGCGGAGATCACACTGGGGTTACTGTCGGCTTACTCCAAGAGCGCAAGAGATCGTCAAACACATCGACCACGAGGATAAGGAACTGGCGCGTCTGCTGCGAGAGGTGATTCATGAAAGCGTCAGATGACGACTTCCTCACACACCACCTCATAAATGTGAAGAACTATCATAATTCTTGATCCAGGAGTTACATGTCAATAGAATACATTTATCCGGAGTTTGGTTGGCGATGATTCATGCATAACAAGGCGTTTGAGACCGATTTCTCTCTTGCCGTTTGTTCCTCACTCTGAGAAATAAACGGCTAAACTTAACGTTAGCTATTTCTTTGAGAAGGACAACAGGAGGTTAGTAGACTGTGGAAACTCTAGTGCAATATTTACTTGACGAAGCGACTCTTTGGGTGCCGAAAGTAATTGGAGTTATAGTAATTTTCGTCGTTTTCTTCATCCTTGCGAAAATAATAAAAAGAATAATAACCAGTGCCGCCGAGCGATTGAATATTGATAGAAATCTCACTTTGCTATTTGCTCGTACAAGCAGCATTACACTTACAATCTTTGGCTTTATTACTGCGCTCGGAACGTTAGGTATTAATGTATCCGCGCTAGTGGCCGGTCTGGGGTTGACGGGATTCGCACTTGGTTTTGCTCTGAAAGATACTATTTCCAATCTTCTCTCTGGCGTCCTCATTTTGCTATATCGACCATTCGAGAAAGGGAACTGTATAAAGATATCGGGTTACGAGGGCATTGTTATTTCTATTGACCTACGATACACGGAGCTTGATTCTGAGGGGAATAAGGTACTCATTCCAAATTCAAAATTATTCACGGACCCAATCACTGTTCTTCAGTAGCGGGCAATCGATAATTTTGTGATCCAGAGGAAAATAGCTAACCAGTCGCTGCACCCGACCTCCTACGTCGGCGAGTGAGCTCTGACCCCTAAATCTGTAACTCATCTGTAACCATCATTGTGCGATAAAGGTCTCAAATAGCGGCACCCGCAGCGAGACCAACCTGATGACAAGGAGCTATAAGCCCTTGAGGGAACCGCCAGGGACTCTCAGGGTTAGGGAACTGCTTGGATTCGGCCCGGCGAGAAGTTATAATCCTGCGAGGTAGTAGAACAGTTGCATTTTCCTGACGGCGTCATGTTATTTAGCTGGGAGATCGATATGCGCAAAACCAGGAGTATGATTCAAGAGGGGAAGCTGTTGATCCCGATATGTCTCCTGATGGTGCTTATTTTCTCCTCGTGCTCAATGAAGAGGTATGCCGTTAACAGGATGGGAGACGCCCTGGCTGGCAGCGGCAGCACCTTCGCCAGCGATGACAACCCGGAGCTGATACGGGCGGCCACGCCCTTCAGCCTCAAACTCATCGAGAGCCTGCTGGCAGAGAGCCCCGAGCATCGCGGCCTGCTTCTGGCGGCTGCCAGGGGATTCACCCAGTACGGCTACGCCTTCACCGAACAGGATGCTGACGAGATTGAGAATGATGATCTCCAGCGCGCCATCGAGCTGCGCCGATATGCCCGCCGCCTCTATATCCGGGCAAAGGATTACGGTCTGCGGGGACTCGAAACATCCCATGAGGGTATCCGTGACGAACTCTACCGGGATCCGGAGAGTGCCGTCCAGAGACTTGTTGTGGAGGATGTACCTCTCATTTACTGGACAGCCGCTTCATGGGGTGCGGCCATTTCCCTCTCCAAGGACGACCCGGAACTGATCGCCGATCTGCCCCAGATGGAATCTCTCATATACCGTGCCCTGGAGCTGGACGAGGCTTACGACCACGGCGCCATTCATGTCTTTATGATTGTCCTTGAGTCGAGCAGACCGGGTAATGCCCCCGAAGAGCAAAAGCTGGTTCGTTTCCATTTCCAGAGGGCTGTAGAGCTCTCCCGGGGAATGCTGGCCGCGCCGATGGTGTCCATGGCGGAAAACGTCTCCGTGAGCACCCAGGACAGGAAGGAGTTTACAGACCTCCTGAACAGGGCCCTGGCCATCGATGCCGACGCACTACCGGAGTGGCGGCTAAGCACCCTCATCATGCAGCGCCGGGCAGCCTGGCTCCTCTCCCGAATAGACGATCTTTTTCTGGAATAGCCCACCGAACCGGAGGTAAGAGACAATAATGAGAAACGGATCGAAAAGAAGACGGCGGATAATCAGACTCGCAACAGTCCTGGTGACGATCCTGGTTGTGGTAGCGGGCGGGCTGGATGGGGAATTTAGCACCACCTGGGCCGCGGCAGGAAAGCCCCTGAAAATCCGTATGGCTACCCTTGCTCCCAAGGGCTCATCTTTTCATCTGAGCCTTCAGGTGATGGGCCAGAAGTGGCGCCAGGCCCCCGAGGGAGGAGCCACCCTTACGATCTACACCGACGGAACCATGGGCGGTGAATATGACGTGATCCGGAGGATGCGTATAGGCCAGCTTCAGGCAGCCATGCTGACCGTCGTCGGATTGTCGGAAATAGACGAATCCATCAACGTCCTCGAATACATGCCGATGATGTTCCGATCCCTCGAGGAAATGGAGTATGTACTGGAACAGCTGCGCCCTACACTCGAGAAGAAAATGCTGGACAAGGGCTTCGTGACTCTTTTCTGGGGTGATGCAGGCTGGATAAGGTTTTTCACCAACAAACCGGTAAAGTATCCCGAGGATCTGAAGAAAATGAAAAGCTTCGTCTGGGCCGGTGATACCCAGCAGTTAGACTTGATGAAGGCTGCCGGCTACCATGCGGTTCCACTGGAAGCCAGCGACATTCTGACCGGTCTTCAGACCGGCATGATCGATGTCGTTTCCACAACTCCCACCTACGCTCTGGCTGGTCAGTTCTACCGGCGGGCCAAATACATGTTGGAGGTCAACTGGGCTCCCCTCATGGGAGCCACTGTCGTTACAAAGAAGGCTTGGGACAGACTTACCGCCCGAGACCGGGAGTTCATCATGGAAACGGCTGCCGAGGCAGGCAGAGAAATAAAAACCCAGAGCCGGTTGGAGGCAGAACAGTCGGTTGAGGCCATGAAGAAACGGGGCCTTGTGGTTCAGGAGGTCGGCCCGGAAATAGAGGCTCGCTGGATAGCGGCCGCCGAGGAGGTTTACCCGAAGATCCGCGGGCCCATGGTTTCCGAGGAGATCTTCGACGAGGTGCGTCGAATCATCAGGGAGTATCGGGAGGCTAAACGGAAAGAGCCCGAATGAGGGCATCGGCAGACAGTACCGGGACAGCGGGGGGAAACGGCCTCGGCAGTTTACTCCGATTCTGGAAACAAGGGGAGAACCTTCTAGTCGGCTTCGCCCTTGTGGCCATGGTTTTGATACCTTTGGTCGAGATAGTCTTGCGGGCGGTATTCAAGGTGGGCATCTCGGCTTCGACCTCTCTGGTTCAGCATCTGACCCTGGTGGTGTCCATGGTGGGAGGTGTCATCGCCGCCCGGGAGAACCGGCTCCTTTCACTTTCGGCGGCCGCCGATTATCTCAAAGGTCCTTATCGATCCGCCGCACTGATTTACAGCGGAGCTTTTGCTTTAGCTGTCACAGTTCTGCTTTGTGTGGCCGGAGTTCAGTTCATTCGATCGGAGTGGCAGGGCGGAAAGATCCTTGCCTACGGCATCCCGGTGTGGGTCGTTCAGCTGTGCATTCCCGTGGGTTTCGCCCTGATTTCCTTTCACATCCTCCGGTATGCGGCTGATCGATGGTCCGGGCGGCTCCTGGTCATCCTGATCACAGGGATGATCGTAATAGTGGGTCTCATATCGCCCTTCACTCCAGCCGTACTGGTCCCCCTTGCTCTGGCCGCTCTCATTCTGGCCACAGCGCTGGGATCTCCAATCTTCGTCCTCCTCGGAGGGGCGGCTGTCATCCTCTTCTGGGGGGCGGAGCTGCCCATTGCCTCCATTCCTCTTGACCAGTATCGCCTGGTTACAAACCCGTCTCTTCCGGCCCTCCCCCTATTTACGCTGGCCGGCTATTTTCTGGCGGAGGGGGGCGCCCCCCGGAGACTTATCAAGCTGTTTCAGGTTGGTCTGGGTGGTATCAGGGGCGGGCCGGCCATCATAACCGCCGTTATCTGCGCCTTTTTCACCTCCTTCACCGGAGCGTCCGGTGTGACCATCCTGGCTCTGGGGGGGCTCCTCATGCCGATACTGACCGCGGCCCGCTGTTCCGAACGATCGGCCCTTGGACTGCTGACCGGCTCCGGTTCCCTGGGTCTCCTCTTCCCTCCCTGCCTCCCCCTGATCCTTTACGCCGTCGTTGCGAAAATTCCCCTGGAAGAGATCTTTCTGGCCGGGATCCTCCCTGGGATCCTCCTGGTGGCCATGACCGCCTGGTGGGGTGCCCGGCAGTGTCCGAAGGTTGAATCAACCGGGAAGGGATTCAGGCCCGAAGAGCTGGGGCAAGCACTTTGGGAAGCCAAATGGGAAATACTTCTACCCCTGGTCGCTCTCGGCTCTCTTTTTAGCGGCCTGGCTACTCCGGTGGAGGCGGCTGCTCTTACCGCCCTTTATGCCTTCATGACACAGGCCGTTTTTCATCGGGATCTGAAATTGTCAAGTGATGTCACCCGGGTGCTGACCGAGTGCGGGTTGCTGATTGGTGGTGTGCTTCTCATCCTGGGCGTTGCTCTCGGCTTCACCAACTACCTGGTGGATGCCCAGATCCCTGCCCGTATGGTAGACCTGGTCACTGGCAGCATCGAGTCTCCCCTGGTATTCCTGCTCCTCCTGAACGTTTTTCTGATCATCGTTGGATGCCTGATGGATATCTATTCGGCCATAGTGGTGGTGGTGCCTCTCATCGTCCCACTGGGTGCGGCTTTCGGGATCGATCCGGTTCATCTGGGGATAATTTTTCTGGCCAACC
>Ga0255053_10001375_pt1 | contig 13460 bp, 14 predicted proteins | sample JV7_2_22_MG_FD_188635 | JGI IMG/M metagenome (GOLD analysis project Ga0255053, IMG submission 188635) | Seawater microbial communities from Jervis Inlet, British Columbia, Canada - JV7_2_22 | ecosystem: Environmental > Aquatic > Marine > Inlet | place: Canada: British Columbia | collected...
AAGAAGACTTCAGATCTCATCCCCCTTACCCATCCCATAGCAATCGACTCCCTGAAAGTGGACCTGACACCAGACAAGTCCCTCCCCGGCGTCCGCATCAAAGCCACCGTTTCCACCCACGGAAAGACCGGAGTGGAGATGGAGGCCCTCACTGCTGTAACCATATCCGCCCTGACGATTTATGACATGCTCAAGTCCATGGACAGGGGGATCAGGATCGAGAATGTCAGACTGACATTTAAAGAGGGGGGTAAGAGCGGGACTTGGGAGGCTGAGTAGCTCCCCAGTGCGAAGGGCGTAGTGCGCAGGGCGTTGGTCGCACCTAACACCCTCCTGCCACGTGTTTCCTACCTATTGTGAATCTGTATATAAAAAAGCTGGCGGATTCACCCACCAGCTTCCTAAAACTATCCTCTTTCGTTAACCTGGAACTTGGAACCTGAAACCTGGAACTAGTCTCTAGGCACTGCCAGCATCCTGTCCAGGGCCCTTACAGCCTTGATCCTGATCTCCTCTGGAACAGTTATTACAGGCTCCAGATTGACCAGTGAATCCCTGATGTCCTCAAGAGTTGTGAGTTTCATGTTGGGACAGATCATATTTTCTGACAGGGGTATGAAGGTCTTGTCGGGGCTCTCCTTCCTCATGCGGTAAAGGACTCCTTTTTCAGTACCCACTATTATCTGCCTTGCCTTCGTTTCCTTTGCGAATGCGTACATTCCGGATGTACTCGTTATGTGATCGGCAAGCGCAAGTACCTCCGGACGGCATTCCGGATGTGCAGCAAACACGGCATCCGGCCAGGCCTGTTTTACTGTCAAAACGTCGTCAGCTGTATATTCATGGTGTATAGGGCAGTAACCCTCCCACCACACCACTTCTCTGTCTATATGGGAAGCGATATACTGGGCAAGGTTCATGTCAGGGATCATGATAAGAGGATCTGCATCCGGCGGCAAGGATTCGGCCACCTTTACGGAGTTTGCCGATGTACAGCAGATATCACTCTCGGCCTTCACCGCAGCCGAGGTGTTGACATAGGCAACCACTGTTCCTCCCGGGTATCGTTCCCTCATCTGACGGACACCGGTCGGATCGATCATGTCCGCCATTGGGCAACCGGCTTCCTGGCGAGGCAGCAAAACGGTCCGGTCCGGAGCTAATATCGCGGCAGATTCCGCCATGAAATGCACGCCACAGAAAACTATCACTTCAGCATCGGATTCGGCAGCGATCTGGGAAAGGCCCAGGGAGTCTCCTGTGTGATCGGCGATCTCCTGAACTTCATCCCTCTGGTAGTTGTGGGCGAGCATGACCGCGTTTCGCTGCCTGAGCAGATCCTTTATTTCCTTTTTCAGCTTCTCGTCATCCATTTTTCCGATACCCACCTTCGTTGACAGGGTTTTCTAAATAACATATAAAATCCTCTATATCAAAGAAGTTGTGCTGTTTTTTCTGTTCATAATACAGGAAATAGGGGATCATTTCCGCATCGCTTTCAGATCCAATGCAGGCTGATTCATTACAATGATCCCACGCATCCCGCTGATTGCTTCAATTTTGGTAATCAGCCAATTTTGATGACTTCGTAAAAAGTCATCAATGCGCCCATTTAGGGGTGCCCAAATCAATGACTTGCACAGAATTACAATCGCGCTCGAGCATGAGCGCCCGAATCCATAACCTTAATATAGTTATGGATTCGTGAGGGAAGGGAAAACGACGCTTTTCACTTCCCGAGGAGCAAAAAGCCGCTCACGGACTTTTTGCGACAATAACAAAATCTTGTGAGGAAAGTGAAAATGACACTTTTCGCTTTCCGCGGAGTAAAAAGCCATGAATGGACTTTTAACGACCCAATCAATATTGATCGAGGAAACCATATGTTAGGCATCGGAATGCCTGAAATACTAATTATTCTGGTAGTTGCCCTTATCGTTATCGGACCCAAGCGTCTTCCTGAGCTGGCAAAGCACCTGGGCAAGGGCCTTGCGGAGTTCAAGAAAGCCGCTGACGACCTTCAGGAGTCTGTGAGGGTCGACCTTGAGACCGAGCGGCACAAAGAGTTTGTCGAAAAGTATCCCCACCTGATCCCCGACTCCGAATCTGAAGAAGAATCAGAAGAGAAACCAGAAAAAGGCGATCAACCCAAACAGGCTCAGCTGTCTGATGGGGTCACTCCTGAGCCTCCTCCGGAAGAGGATCCGGAGATATCATACTCCCCTGAAGAGATCGAGGGGGGCGTGTTAGAAGACGAAGAACCGGATGCCTGATCATAAGCTTCCCTTCACAGCTCACCTCGAGGAGCTCCGGAAACGCTTCATCATTTGCTTCATTGCAATAGGAATAGGCTTTCTCGCCTGTTACGCTTTTAAGGAAAAGCTCTTTGAGTTCATGGCCATACCCCTGCTGGGCTCCCTCCCGGAACATAACTCCTGGATGATCTTCACAGGTGTCTCCGAAGCGTTCTTCACATACCTCAAGGTTTCTTTCCTTGGTGGCCTCTTTCTGGCTCTGCCTGTTGTTTTTTACCAGTTCTGGGCCTTTGTTGCTCCGGGACTCTACAAAAACGAGAAAATGGTAGTAGTTCCTTTTGTGATCTTCTCCACAGTATTTTTCGTTGCAGGATCATCTTTCGGATATTTCGTCGTATTTCCCTTTGGCTTCAAGTTTTTCATGGGTTTTGCCAGCGACGGTATTAGACCTTTCCCTTCTGTAAAGGAATATTTTTCTTTCGCCACGAAGCTGCTTCTTGCCTTCGGCCTTGTCTTCGAGCTACCTGTAATATCCTATTTCCTTTCCAGGATCGGTCTATTGTCATATAAAACGCTGGCTAAAAATCGACGATACGCTATTGTCATAGCATTCATCCTGTCCTCGGCCCTCACTCCGCCAGATGTGGCAACTCAGCTTATGATGGCCGGACCACTGGTAATTTTATTCGAGGTAAGCGTACAGGTAGCCCGAATTTTCGGCAAGAAACCACTCACTGATGAGGAAGGAAGCCTTCGGAATGAAGAAGAACCTGGGGAGCCTGCTGGTTGATCAGAATATCATAACCATGCAGGTCCTGGAGGAGGCTCTCCAGAGACAGGTGATCTTCGGAGGACGGCTCGGCACAAACCTTATGGAAATGGGAGCCGTAAAAGAAGAAACCCTTCTCAAGGTCCTTGCATCCCAACACAACGTTCCCTTCGCGGAAAAGCACCATTTTGAAAACATACTCCAGGACGTCCTCGACTCTGTACCCCTGGAATTGATCGAGCAGCACCGTATAATCCCCCTGAAAAAGGAAAGAAACAAGATCGTTCTTGCAATGAGGGACCCGACCCGACTGGATGTTATTGACGAGGTTTCCTTCAGAACAGACAGCGTTGTCAAGCCTGCCGTTGCGAGCGAACTCATGATCACTCAGGCCCTTGAGCGCTACTATAATCTAAAGAGAGAGGCTCGCTATATTTCAGTTAAAACAACACCTGACCCGTTCGCCAGGGCCCCAGACACAACAACTGATCAGGTGCATGATCTGGAAGTCCACGAATTGCTGGAAGAGGACGCCCTCACCATAGAAGATTTTTCAAAGTCCTTTATGGAGGTCTCAACCCGGGATGATGTGGCCCATGCAGTTATAAGTGGAAGCTTAAGAATCCTGGACGATGTTTTCATGTTTATACTCAAGGGACAGGAGGCCATGGGATGGATGTCCGGCGGTAAACTGGAGCCAGCTGGAGATTTCGGCTCATGGAATCTCGTACTCGAGACCCACAGCATCCTGAACCTTATTCAGGAATCCAGATCAGTCGTCAGGGGATCCGGCATTGATCTGTACGCTACAAATTCATGGTTAAGGACCCTCTCGGAAACCCCTCCTGAGGAGATCATCGTTTGCCCACTTGTTCTGAGGAAGCACACAGTCTCGGCAATTGTGGGCTTTTCATGGGACAAAACACTTGAGGATGAGGAGCTTGAATATCTTGTGAGGCTGATGAGGAAAGCCTCAATTGCTTTCGAGATCCTCATTCTAAAAAGCAAAATATTGATGCTTTAGTGTAATTCTGATAGATTATTGAAGCTCTCCGAGCCGCGCGCCTAAGGGAAAAATCCTAGGGTCAGCGGCCGACGGGTTTATCTGGAAACGGATGAGCCTCCCGTTTTTGGAAAGGAGAGGTCCATAAGTGGCCAGGCTCGCCAAAAGCGGGCCTTTTTTAATTTGATGACTTCGCAAAAAGTCATCAACGCGCCCATTGAGGGCGCCCAAATCAATGACTTGCAGTACAAGTTGTTGATTTGTGAGGAAAGTGAAAATGACATTTTTCACTTTCCGAGGAGTAAAAAGCCACGGATGGACTTTTTACGACCATATCAAAGTTGATTATGAATTCGAATGCACTACTAGACAGCCAGGGAAGATCAGTCCGGTATATAAGGATATCGGTCACAGACCGATGTAACCTCAGATGCCAGTACTGCGTTCCGTCTGCGGACTTCGTTAACCTGGGCCACGACAGGATCCTGTCCTACGAGGAGATAGTGAGGATCGTCAGGATCTTCGCGCCGAGGGGCGTCACAAGCGTCAGGATAACCGGCGGAGAACCCCTGGTAAGGAAGCATCTGGAAAGGCTCGTTACCTCACTGTCCGAAATCCCCGAGATCAAGGACCTCAGCCTTACTACCAACGGTATTCTTCTGGGCAAGTCCGCCAGAGCCTTGAAATCAGCCGGACTGTCAAGGGTTAACATCAGTCTTGATACCTTGAAGCCGGAACGTTTCGAATGGATAACCAATCAGAGTGAGGTCACCGAAAAGGCCAGCCTGGATGACGTCCTTGAGGGTCTGCGCGCGTCTCGGGAAGGAGGACTCGACCCTGTAAAGATAAATGTGATTCTCATGAGGGGCTTTAATGACGATGAACTTATGGATTTTGTGGCCCTGACCGAAGAAAACGAGTTTGAAGTCCGATTTATAGAATTCATGCCCATAGGACACAACGGTTTCTGGACCGCCGACCGCGTTATCACTGCCGACGAGACAATCAGCCGGCTCAATTCGTTCTGCGATGGACTCGAGTCTCTGGGTAAGGGTCGGGGAGCCGGCCCGGCCCGACGGTACAGATTCCCCGGCCATCGAGGCACCTTGGGGTTCATTACTCCCATATCATCTGAATTCTGTGTGGAGTGCAACCGCATTCGGCTTACTTCGGATGGCCACATTAGAACCTGTCTCTTTTCGGATGTCGAAACCGACCTGCTCGCAATGATGCGTAATGGCTGCACTGATGACCAGGTGGTTGCCGCTGTAGAAAAGGGCCTTACGGTTAAACCCAGGGGCCATTACATCTCAAAAACCGGGCATCAGCCTACATGCGCCAGAACGATGTCGCATATAGGGGGTTGAGCAACAAAGACCGCGTCCAAGGTCCAATGTCCAACGGGGAGCAACCAAAGTTTATAATTCAAAGGCAGAGCACTGACATGTTCTATTATCTGGGTTGCCATCTAAGATTTTTGTTTTAGAATTTCTGACTTTGGACCTTGGACTTTGGACCTTGGACGGTTCAACTGATCGCAGTCTATTTTTTAGATCAGTTGAACGCTAGGCCACGCCTAGTTTTTTCATCATTTTAAGTAATCTACCCTCTACCGGATCGATCGCCCTTTCGGGGCAGATCTCCTGACAGCAGAAACAACTAATACAGACACTCCTGTCCACATCGCCGCCGCCGCCATCGTGGAGAACAATGGCATTCACGGGGCAGATATCGGCACAGGCCCCACAGGTTATACACCTTTCCGCATTTAGGACCGGATAGGCAGAAAGGGACTGCCTTATCCTTCCCTTGATGAAGGGGGGCAGGGAAAAATCAGCCTTTTTGGCTGTAACCGGAAGCCGGAAACTCCTCACTGCAGCTTCCTTTATGGATAGCCCGAAGGTGGTTATATGCTCCGGTAACGATCCCTCAATTCCCTGTTCCCGTGCGCGGGCAAGCATCATGAACATGTCAGGTCCAACCCCCAGGACCGAGGCAGTCACCTGGTCCAGAGCCATGGCCGAAGGTGACGCCACAACAAGGTGGGTCCACCTGGGGTCCCCCGATCCAGGCCCGTTTCCCTCCATGGCAAGGATGCCGTCCAGAATATTAAGGTCCGGCTTTACAACCCTGCTTATATCCAGCAGGAGATCGGCAAACCTGCTGTCATTCTTTGCCCTGAAATGCCATCCCGCCTTGGAAACCCCCACGACGGAACCGAAGAGGTTCTTGACAGCCAGCGTCAGGAGCATCAGCGTGTGCGTTTTGAGTTTTGGCAGATTGATAAGGACGTCAAACTTCCGGGGTTCGTCTGATATCTCAATGGACTTGAACACTGTTCCACCGGGGACAGGCACTGTAACAGGGTTCCTGAATGGAACCACACCTATCTCGAGATCTTCCACAACCTTATCAATCCCGGTTTTTGACAGGATCGAGGTAATAGAACCCAAGGCCGGGCTGTCTCCGAGAAAAACTTTTCCACCCGCTTCCTGAACCTCCATGGCCACTGCACGGACAATTTCCGGGTGGGTCGTTACCGCGGCTTCGGGGGGTTTACCTATCAGCAGGTTGGGCTTTAGAAGAACTCTCTGACCCTGTTTCACAAAAGCCCCCATGCCGCCCATGGGTTCCAGGGATGCACGCACAGCGGACCATACCGCCTCAGGATCGTAACTCCCGCAGCGGATCAGGGAAACCGGTATGCTCACTATATCTCCAGTTCCCGGTCGAACCGGGTCAGATTCCTCACCTCGCCTTCAGCCGTTACAGCAACCACGTCCTCGATCCTCACACCGCCGATCCTGTTGTCGTACAGACCGGGTTCAATGGTTATTACATCACCGGGCCTGAGCTCGTCTTCGTCAGGTGAGACTGAAGGCGCTTCGTGGACGTCCAGGCCAAGACCATGTCCCGTGCTGTGCAGAAAGCCCCTTTTTAGAACCTTCCCCGGAGCCCCAGCTACCCTGTAGCCCCTTGCCTGAAAGACATCGCACACCGCCCTGTGAATGTCCGCAAGCAAAACACCGGGCTTGAGTCTTTTCAGGGCGATATCCTGAGCCTGTGCCACCGCGCTGTGCATATCCTTCACAGCATCGGAGGCCGACCCCACGACAAATGTGCGTGACATATCGGAGTGGTATCGAGTAATGCGATCCCTCGGAAAAAGGTCAATAACAATTGGCACACCCGCACTGATCGTGCCGAGTCCCCGATTGTGGGGGGCGGCAGCCGCTCTCCCTGGAGCGACAATGGAGTCCACACAGTCAAGTCCCCTTTCAAGGAGGAAAAGTTCAATCAAAGACCTGAGTTTTTCGGCAACCAGGTCGCTGCCTTCGTGTTGAAGAATCCCCTTCCTGACAGGACAGCCGGCCAGAAGGGAGCGGGCCATCGTCATCGCTCCTTCGGTTTTCCTCTGCACGCTTTCTATGTACCCTATCTCCTCCGCTGACTTGGCCCTCCGACGCTCTTTAACGGATTTACTGTCCACCTCAATGTAAATGCCTTCATTCTCCATATATCTCGCGAGGCCCACAGGAAAAGAGGGCAGAACACGGATATGATTCGCACCATGTTTTTTCAGAAATTCTATGGCAGCAGACCCTATCCCGCCGCTTTTATTTTTACCCCTTATCAGAAGATCGAGCTCGTCGCATTTGGACTCCTTTTTCGCCCGTCCATATTCCATGGCCGAGACGGCGGCTATCGTCCTGCCCCCCGGTAATTCCAGAACCGCGAAGGGATCGGGACAGAGAAATCCGGTGAGATAGTACTGGTCAGAGTCCGTGTAGCTTTGGGCAAAGTGGAATAGTGGGAGCTGTGCTGGCATGGTTCGAGTTTAACCGAAGGTAATGTCAGCTACAAGAAACTTAATCCTTCGGTTAAAAGGCAGGAGGCAGAAGGCAAGAGGCAGGAAGGTTTATAAGAACCAGGAGCAAACCAGTGTATTTGCTAATGGATTTACTTCTGTATTCTGGATTCTGACTTCTGACTTCTGACTTCCAAATTATCCCTTAGCTTCCTTACAGAGCATCCAGATCCATAGGAACCCCCTTCGAGGGGTCGAGGGACAGGACAATAGCATCAACAGAACACCTTGATCCGCACACGCCACAGCCGAAGCACCTGTCTTTATCAACTGCTGCTGCCCCGTTCATCTCGATCGCATCGAAGGAGCACGATTCGAGACACAGACCGCATGCATCGCAGGCGTCGGCATCTACGCTGGCCACATATCCCGATGGCAGAAGGTATCGGGCCGAGAAATCCGAATCTCTCATGGCCTTTATCCCCATGCAGCAGCACGAGCAGCAGTTGCAGATTGCGTAGAACCGGCCACCCATGGCGTCCTTGAACCATGCTGTGTGGACCCAACCTAATGATTCGGTCCTGGCCAGAACATTGAGAGCCTCTTTTCTGGTGAGGGCTCTCGCCCCCGATGTGCCATGCTCCAGCACAAAGTCGGTGTACGGACTACCTATAATCAGGCACACTTCCCTTGGCGTGCAGGCACCCTCACCCTTAGTCTCTCTGCACGGACAGCGGATGGCAACTATGGAACCAGGATTTTCAATTACTATCCTGTTGGCAATGTCAAAGGGGATCACCCTCTCGGGATTTTTTATCTCAACCGGAGAGTCAAGCCGAATGATCTTCTCGGCGTCTTTTTTTGCCAGAACTTTTGAATGGTACCTCTCCTCGAGGTATTTCGCTGCGCTGCCGTAACCGGCTTTGTCCTCCCCCGCACCAGGAGCCCACCGCAGAAATGCCACGTACTGCTTTACGAAACGGGCATAAATGTACCCGTGGAGAAAATCCACGATATTTCTCCAGCCGTGAAGTTTGAATAGTGATCTTGTACTTGATTTCATATTTCAGTCTTAGTTGTTTGTTGTTAGTTATTAGTTGTTAGTTCACTGAATAGCTACAGATGCTTCTTTTACTAACAACCAACCACTAACAACTATCAACTAATCTCTAACTGCCATTGGCGGCGCGACTCGTGTCTTTACCGTGATGGATGATCCTTCTGAAACGATGGTCATCTCAATTTCGATTTCGCGGGGAATTTTCCCGTACGTTTTCGCCTTCCCGCTATCCAGGCTATCCCACTCATCCAGCCAATCATCACCGTCATAGTATCTGAGATTAAAGGAGCGCACCAGGGAGCTAACCTCCCGGGTGACACCTCCCTCTTCGTCAGGAGGTTGGGCGGGGGACTGTTCTCGCCTGAAAAGCACTCCCTTTCCCTCCTGATCGAAACTCAGCAAATACCCTGTTTCTGCGACATCACTTCCAGGAGACATGGGATTTACAGGTAGTGTCGAAGTAGTGATAAAGTTTGCCTCGTCGGCTGGATTGTCTCTGAAGAAGTTATCGCTTCCAACAAAAAACGGAATAATGCCCTCGCGCACAAAGGCGCCCTTCAGGTCCTCAGAAATCAGGTTTATAACAGAGCCGCCGACACGGCGAAGCTCCATCTCCCTTACCAGAACTCTCGATCTTTTACTGGTGCCGAAGACCACCGTAAAGGCAACACCGGCAATAATCGCAAGTATGGTGAATGCCACCATGGCCTCTATCAATGTGAAACCGCCTTCTTTGCTTTTTATGCTTAGTTGTTTCATTACAATTCCGCAGGTAGTGTAACTATTATGTGATATTCAGGTCCAACGCCCAATGTCCAACGTCCAACGTGAGCACAAATAATGAATGGATTGTTATAAACGCACTGCGCACTACGCCCTTCGCACTGCTTAATACCGAGATGGATCACTAAAATAATCCATCGCCAGTGCTCCGTCAGGGATTCGGGCGGAATGGGGTGTACCTTCAGGTATCAGGTAGGGATCCCCAGGCTCGTATACCTTTTTGTCCCCGCCAATTGTCAGCTCAATAGCTCCCTCGAGCACAACTCCCCACTGAAAGCAGTGGGAGTGCTCAGGAAGGTCCGTTCCCGACTGGATCTCAAAGAAGACAACCAACCCATGATCGCTGCCGACTTTCCATCCCCTTATACCTTCAACTGGTACTTCAATCTCCGGGTTGGTCTTGATTTCCTCTGGTAATTCATATTTCATCTCTGCTCTCCCGTATTCTGAATTCTGACTTCTTTTTCAGAGTCAACGCCCTGCGCACTACGCCCTTCGCCCTGCTTTTCACCCCTCCTCCCTCTTTCCTCTTCCCTGCCTTAAACACTACCCATACAAATCAAAGAAAACAACATCATCTACTGATTTCTTGCTCGGATTCGGAGTTTCAAGGGCATATCCAGCTGAAATAAGGGAGATCAGAGTATAGCCCATCGGCACACCCAGCAGATCACGTATCGCACCCACATAGTCCTTTTTGTGTCCTGCAACCCAGCAGGTGCCCACTCCGTGGGCGGCGGCAGCCAGTATAATATTCATGGTAGCCGCACAGCCATCCTCCATAAAGTATTTCTCGTCCTCCTTAACGAACACCGTAAAGCAGACCGGGCCATGCCTGATGAACTTTCCGTATTCCGCAAGGTCCGCGATGGCACTTCTGAGCTTCTGGTCCCTGATTACCCCAATGACCCAGGGCTGCACGTTCCTGGCCGTGGGAGCCAGCCTGGCACAATCAACTATATCTCTTATAACCTCATCGGGAACAGGATCGGGTTTGTACTTTCTTATGCTGCGCCGGTTTCTTATCGAGTAGGTCCGTTCAGTAATATCCATTGCTCTCCTCCTGGTGATTCTCTTGCTGCCAACGTTTGTTCTCAGCCGCGGCAAGTTGCTAGTTGTTTGTTGTTGGTTAAGAAATCAATCCATAGAGTATCCAGTTGACTATCAACTAACAACCAACAACTTCCAACTGGTTATTCATACACGTTCTTGCCCACGGTTACAGAGAATGTTATTCTCTTTCTGACAGGAGGTGGACAAATGCCAGAGATAAGACCATTCGCCGGTATCCGGTACAACCCTGAGAAAATTAGTGATCTGTCCACTGTAGTTGCACCGCCCTACGACGTTATAGATCCAGGGCAGCACGCCGATCTTCTGGCCCGAAGTCCCTATAACTGTGTCCAACTGATTCTGGGTACAGAGCCGGGGACACACGGGGGCTATGAGGAAGGTTCTGACCGGATGAAGGAGTGGCAATCCAGTGACATTCTGATTAATGATGATACGCCCTGCTACTATCTGGTGGAGGATTCCTTCCAGCTCACCGGTGAGGACTCTCTTCGTAGAAGATGGGGCATCATCGCCCGTATTCGCCTGGAACCTCTGGACTCTGGCAGGATACACCCCCACGAAAGAACTCACCTGGGCCCAAAGGAGGACAGACTCCGCCTCATGCACGCATATGGGGGAAACCTCAGCCAGATCTTCGCCCTTTTTGACGGAGACGCCGGTGCGGTGAGGGAAATCCTGGCCGACATATTCGCCTCTGATCCAATGGTTGACTTGGTTGATCCGGACGACATCGGCAGAAAGATGTGGGTAATAAGCGATCCATCTATTGTGGAAAGGATAACGGAGCTTCTTTCCAACCGGGACTTTTACATAGCCGACGGCCACCACAGGTACGAAACTGCCCTCAATTACTCGAATGAAAAATCCGAAGCGGATCCTGATCCTGACCCTGACAAAGATTACAACTTTGTCATGATGACTCTGGTGGGGATGGAGGATCCCGGCCTTGCAATTCTCCCAACTCATCGCCACCTTTACGGATTTGAAAGCTTTGATTTCCAGAAGCTTCTCGACTGCCTTTCAGACCTCTTCGAGATAAAAGACCTCGCTCCTGAAATGGAGGAATCTCTGCGCTCAGGACACTCTCCGACCGGTGGGGGGGGGCGTGGGTTTTTCCTGTACGATCCGGCCTCGGACCAGTTCAGCAGGGCCGTATTGAAACCGGATGCCGATCTTGAAAAAGAGATGCCCGATCTGCCAGCTGCCGTCAGGACACTCGATGTTACTCTGGCAGAGAGACTGCTCATGATACGTTGCCTCGATATGACACCTGAACAGATAAGCCACCAGGAGCATCTGGAATACTTCAAGGATGTTTCAAACGCGATCAACCGGGCCCGATCCGGGGGGCAGGCCCTGATACTGATGAACCCAACCGGCATGGACGACCTTGTAACAGTAACACAAGCCGGGCAAAGGATGCCCCAGAAATCCACATTCTTCTACCCAAAGCTGCTGACCGGCCTGGTCTACTACATCCACAATCGATAGGATGAGATGAGTACCCTGAAAAAAAGCAGCTCCAAGCCGAAAGGCCCCGTTATCTGGGCCGTAGGTGGAGGTAAGGGGGGTGTGGGTAAGTCCGTGATCACCTCCAATCTGGCCATCAGCCTGGCTAAAAGAGGTAACCGTTGTGTTGCTATCGACGCGGATCTGGGAGGCGCGAACCTACACACGGTAATCGGGATGTCGAATCCCAAGCATACCCTCTCCGCCTTCCTGAGGCGCGAGGTAGACAATCTCCACGAGATCATAGCTCCTACGCCCATACAGAACCTCTGGCTGATAAGCGGGGCCAGGGCGCTGATGGAGATGGCGAACCCTAAATACACACAGAAGGAAAGACTTCTTAGACACATATCGGCCCTTGACGCTGACTATGTCATACTTGACCTTGGATCAGGCACAAGCTTCAATATCCTTGATTTCTTCCTCGTTGCGCAGGAGGGGATCCTGGTGGTCCTGCCTGAACCCACCTCCGTGGAAAACGCCTATCACTTCATCAAGGCAGCTTTTTACCGCAAGCTCAAAAGGGCCACCAACAGGAACGGGGTTACCGAGGCAATAGACAGGGTGATGGTGGAAAAGGTTGCCCGGGGTATCCAGTCGCCGAGGACTCTCATCGAAAACGTCTATTCAATCAACCCTGAAGCCGGGAAAGCTCTCCAGGTAGCAGCGAATAATTTCAGGCCCAATATTGTCATAAATATGGTGCGGAGATGGGACGACAAGGACCTGGGGCAGGACATCAGCGTGGCCTGCAAGGAATATTTCGGCATTACAGTGAAATTCGTCGGCGAGATCGAGGATGACGATCACGTAAAGAAGGCCATCAGGATGAGGAAATCTATCACGGGCATGTTCCCTGCCGCACCCTTTACAAAGTCCATTCAGAAGATAACAACGAATCTTCTCGCACACGAAGGCGATTCTCATGAGTGATACGTTCAATAACAACGATTACAAGGTCCTTGGAGTAGAACCGGGGGCGGACGAAAAGGAAGTTGCCCGCTCTTACCATCGAATGAAAGCTATCTACTCTGAAGGTTCGCTTTCCACATACTCCCTCCTTGCCGACGACGAACGCCAGGAAATGCTGGACAAGATAGAGAAGGCCTATATGCGTATTACCAGGGATTATTCCCGCAGCAAAGCCTCTGAGGAGAAAGCCCATCCTGAAATCGAGCTGTCAGACGCCACTTCCAACC
>Ga0255053_10001383_pt1 | contig 13432 bp, 11 predicted proteins | sample JV7_2_22_MG_FD_188635 | JGI IMG/M metagenome (GOLD analysis project Ga0255053, IMG submission 188635) | Seawater microbial communities from Jervis Inlet, British Columbia, Canada - JV7_2_22 | ecosystem: Environmental > Aquatic > Marine > Inlet | place: Canada: British Columbia | collected...
AGAGCGCATTCAGTATTCCCGGCCTCAGACCCCTGTCCCACAGGTAACCGGTCATCGGTCCGACGAACGGCGTCACCAGATCCGGCGCGCGCCGTCCGATTTCGCCGATCGCGGGCAGCACGTACGCTCCGTTCGTAGCCGACTCGTCGTTGAGGGCCCACAGCGCCTGCCGAAGGAGCTCCCGACCGAGGTCGGGATGGGCTGCACCCGCAGCACCGAGGGCGATCACCGCCCGGCTTCGAATCTCGGGATCCACATCCCAGAGCCGGCCCTGGAGAAATCGAATCGCCGCGGGGTTCTCTCCAACCATCCGCTCGAGGCCTTCCGAATCACCCTGACGCAACAACTCCATCACCTCCTCCTTCAACCGCAGGTGGCCGTCGACCCACCCCGCTCTGCCGCAAACTGCGCGGCGAGAGAGAGAAAGCCGTCCGCCCACCCGGGGGTCGCCCCGGCGTGGAGATGGAGATACGAGGCAAAGACCCTGCCACTGGAAATACCGTCCCGGTTCTCACCGATGCCCGTCCCGCGCTCGACCCTGAGGACGCTATTCTCGCGGTCCGAGCCGCCTACCAGCCGCGAGTAGTGAAACTCGTGACCGACGAGCCGAGCGCCGGCGGCAAAGAACGGGTTGTCCCGGTCGACCACCACCACCTCGTATCCGTGTCCCTGTGGTGTCGGCCGTTGCTCCACTGCCAGGTCAAGCACTCCGGCCATCGCGTGAGGGATTCCGTCCACAACGAGTTCGCGAGCCAGGTACACGAGGCCGGCGCATTCTGCGTAGACCGGCATCCCGGCGTCCACGCTGGTCCGAACACTTGCGGTGAACTCGGTGTTGGATCCGAGTCGGGCTGCGTGTACCTCTGGGAAACCACCACCGATATAGAGACCATCAGCCTCCGGCAGCTCGCTCGCGTTGGCCGGGTCGACCGCCACGAGCTGCACACCGGCCGCCCTCAACCGTTCGAGATTCTCGGCGTAGTAGAAGCTGAAGGCCTCTCCTTCGAGGTAAGCGATGGTGACCGCGACCTGATCGATGGCGGTCTCGGCCGGCATCAGCTCGAGCTCTGGAGACCACTGCGCCACCGCCAACAACCGGTCGAGATCAACACCGGCGGCGACCGCCTCGGCGGCCCGTTGCACAGCTTCCTCGGGGTCCGGATGTTCGACTGCGGTCACCAGTCCCAGGTGGCGCCCGGGAAGGGGGTCGTCGCCTTTGATGCGGCGGATAGCACCGAGGACCGGGGTCCCGGCGATTCCGGCCACCGCTTCGCGAACGATGTTTTCGTGGCGTCCACAACCGACCCGGTTGAGGATCACTCCCGCGAGATCCACCTCGGGATCCATGGCTCGACAACCAAGAACCAGCGCGGCCGCGGTACGGGTCATCTTGGTGCAGTCGAGCACCAGCACGACCGGCGCCGCCAAGCGACGCGCCAGCATGGCGGTCGAGTGGCTTCCCTCGACGTCGACACCGTCGAAAAGTCCTCGGTTCCCCTCCACCAGGATGAGATCCGCGTCGCCAGCTGCAGTGGCTAGCGAGCTTGCCATCGCCTCGTCCTTCATGAGGAAGGTGTCGAGATTTCGGCAGGTGGAACGGGCGGCCACACCGAGCCACGCGGTGTCGATATAGTCCGGTCCCTTTTTGAACGGTCGAACTTTGACGCCGCGGTCGGCGAGCGCACGGGCAATACCCAGGCTGACCAGGGTCTTGCCACTGTCACCGGAGAGACCGGCGACAACCAACCGTGGAACCTTGACTCGCATCTACCCTACCGCCCGATCCCGTCCTCACTCACCCACGATGTAGCCGCAGGGACACTCTTCCCAGCACTTCTTGCAGCCGTCGCAGACCTCCATCTTCTTGATGCTGAAGAAATTGCCCGGCGTGGCCGGCGTGACCTTGGCGAAGACATTGTTCTGGCAGTACATCCAGCAGTTCTCGCAGCCGAAGCACTTGCCGCAGCTGAGGCAGCGGGTGCACTCGACCAGTGCATCATCGTCCGTGACACCGAAATCGACCTCTTCGAACGGGTTCGCGAGGCGATCCTCGGGGCTTTTGACCTGGCGTTGGGTTCGATCGATCGGTTCGTACCAGTCGATCTTGAGCTTCTCCGCGCGGATCATGTCGCCATTCGTCTCGTTCGGCAGATCCGTACCCTGGAGATGAGCGTGAATGGCGTCCGCCGCCATACGCGCCTGGCCGATAGAGGTCGTTGCGATACCGAGGTTGATGTTGTCGCCGCCGGTCCAGATGCCATCGATGCCGGTGAACCCCCAGTCGTCGCCGTTGAGCCAGCCGTCGCCGAGTTCTTTGGATTTCATGGCTGCAAGGTCGGGCTTCTGGCTGACGGCGGTGATCATCGTCTCCAGCGGCAGCTCGTAGGTGTCGCCCTCGATCGGCACCGGACGCCGGCGCCCGGAGTCATCGGGTTCGCCGAGCTCCATACGCTGAACGACCATTGCCTTGAGAGCCCCCTCGTCATCGCGGAGGATCTCGATCGGCGCCGCGAGGTACTCGATCTTGATGTCTTCCTCGATCGCCTCGTCGATTTCGCGCTCGATGGCAGGCATCTCGGCACGGGTGCGTCGGTAGAGGATCGTGACCTCGGCGCCCATCTTCGACGCGACAGCGGCCGAGTCGGCGATCAACCTTTTCGACACGCGGGCCGCATCGACCGCGGTGTCACCGCCGCCGATGACCACAACGTTGGTTCCGATGTCAACCTTTTTGCCGGAGTTGGCGTGATTGAGGAACTCAGTGCCTGTCCAGATGCCGGGGCCGTCCTCTCCGGGGATCCCCATGTTCTTGCCCTGGTGGGCGCCGATGGCGACGTAGACCGCGGCGTACTCCTTGCGGATATCGTCAAAGGAGACGTCTTTGCCGATCTTCGTATCGCACTTGAGTTTGACTCCGAGGTCGAGGATCCGCTGGATCTCGGCGTCAAGTACCTCACGTGGTAGCCGGTAGACCGGGATGCCGTAGCGAAGCATGCCACCCGGTTTGGGGAGGCCTTCGAAGACGGTTACCTTGTATCCGCGGCGGGCCAGCTGATAGGCGCAGGACAGCCCCGACGGGCCAGCGCCCACGACCGCGATCTTCTGATCCTTAGGGCTCTCTCCTTCGATCGGCTCCATCTTGAGCCCGTGATCGAGAGCGTAGTCACCGATGGACCGTTCAACCGAGTTGATGCCGACCGGGCCGTCCTTCTGGCCGCGGTTACAGCCGGTTTCGCAGGGGTGGGGACAGACCCGCCCCATCACTGACGGGAAGGGGTTGGTCTCCATCTCTATGCGCCACGCCTTCTCATAGGCGTCATCGACACTGAGGCCGAGCTTTTCGCGCAGGCTAATGATCGTCAGCCAACCACGTATGTCGTTGCCGCTCGGGCAGTTGCCCGTGCACGGCGGCAGGCTTTCGACGTACCGCGGCCGCAGCGACGAAATCTGCGAGCCGCCGGCGCCGCCTGCCATGCGCGCAGCCGTCTTGCTCGATGTCTTCTTGTCCTTCTTCTTCAGCAGGCCCATGTGTCACGCCTCCTCACTGGCAACAGACCCGATCTCACGAGAGCTTCGCCATGTGCGTCTTGAACTTCTCCAGCTCTCCGAGGATGGTGTCGTGCTTCTCCTCGTCGCGCAGGAGGTAGTCGAGCAGGACCTTGTGGACCGGCTCGGTCGTCTCCTCCAGAAGCTCCTTGGCGAGCTCGATGGTTTGCCGCTCGAGCTCGTCGTGGGCCTCGAGTTGGCCCCAGACCTCGGCCAGTTCCTCGGGTGACAGCGTGACCGGGGTCCGGGTGATGCTGTCGATCAGGAACTGCTGCACCCGGTGGTGCTGCACCGAGTCGTTGCGAATGATCTCCATGATCTGACGAATCAAGAGGTTGTTGGTTTTCTCCATGATCTGGGCGGTGGTCTCGATGGCATCGCGCTCGATGCCCTGCCACTGCCGCAGCACGTCAACGGTCTTGGCCAGCCGCTCCGGCCCGGAAAGCTTCTCGTCTCGCGCCATTACATCCTCCGTATTTCGTGGGAGCTGCAAGAACCACCCCCCGAGCCTCAGCCCGGGGGGCAACCTATGCTCAGCCTTCAGGAAGCGTCACGTAGCTGCCACCGGCATACTTATAGGTACACCGACCGGAGTCGATGAGGATGCGGAGTGCCTTCTTGCACATCTTCTTGTCCACCGCGTCCTCACCGAACTCTTCGATCATCGCCTTGGTGACGTCCATAGGTTTCATGTTTTTCTTACCGTGGGTCGACTTGACCAGCTCGTACATGGAGTCTGCGATCTGGTCGATCGTGACTTCTGCCATGGTCTCCTCCTAATGACGCAGCTGCGCCGTTCTCGTAAAGGTCTCGCCCGCGTGCTTGAAGTCGTCGATGTGGTACTTGGTGAAATCCTGTCCGATGAGCTCGAAGAACTTCGGCCAACCGATGCGATCGATCCACTCACCCATGCGCTCGTGCTTGCGTGCATTATCGGCGTAGGTCTCGACGATCTTCTTGACCGCCTCGACAACCTCCGGCCAACGCGGCGGATTGTTGCGGATGTACGGGATCGCAAGCTTCGAGAATTTCGGAGCCACCCGCGAGTTCGAGACCTTGCCGCCGACCCAGATCGAGATGCCGTCGGTCTCGGCATTGTTGATGGTGCACGCTGGGCACACCGTGTAGCAGTTGCCGCAGTACATGCACTGCTCGTCTACGATCTCGACCGACTGCACGCCATCAACGGTCGCCGGACGAATGGCGCCCGTGGGGCACGAAGCAACCAGGGTCGGAATCTCACACATCTTGGGCAGATCGTCGTGATTGATCACCGGCGCACGGGTGTGAACACCGAGGATCGCGATGTCGGAGCAGTGGACCGCGCCACACATGTTGAGACAGCAGGCGTAAGCGATCCGCGTCTTTGCCGGCAGGTCCTTCTCGCCGGTGAAGTACGGGAAGAGCTCGTCCATCACCGCCTTGACGACGCCAGAGGCGTCCGACGCCGCTGAGTGGCAGTGCACCCAGCCCTGGGTGTGGACGATGTTCGAGAGCTTGCTGCCGAGACCGCCGATCGGGAACCCGAGCGCATCGAGGTCCTTGATCAAGGGCTCGATCTTAGACTCGTCGGTGAGCAGAAACTCGACGTTGTTACGGCTCGTCCACCGCAGGTGGCCGTCGCAGTACTTGTCGGCGATGTCGCAGAACTCGCGAATCGTCGTGATCGCAAGCAGGCGCGGCGAGGCGGCACGGACCGTGAAGAGCTTGTCGCCACTTTCACCGACGTGCACCATTACACCGGGCTTGATGATCTCGTGGTAGTCCCACTTGCCGTAGTTCTTTTTGATGACCTCGGGCAGGAACTGCTCGTAATTTGGGGGGCCAATATCAGTGATGCGTTCGTCAGCCATGTGTTCCTCCCTTCCTATTCCGCGTCTTCGAAGATTTCGTCGTCGAAGAAGATGTATGGGTTGGTGCGTGGGTGCATCACCATCTCGGGGACCGGATCGAGTCCGATTTCCTCGAGGAAGTTGGACAGACCGACACGCTGGATGAATTCACCCGTCCGCTCGCGAGCCTTGCCGTGCTCACCCCAGAGGTCCCAAATGGCCTCTGTGAGCTCCTTGAGATCCTCGTAATCGGACTCGGGGTCCATCTCGAGGAAGGGCACGAAGACCGAGGAAAGCAACGCACCACCGACGATCGGCGCCTTCGAGCCGATCAGGATCGTGGCACCCCGCTCCTTACCGGGTCTGAGAGCTTTCGGCATCAGGTTGATACAGTGCATGCACTTGACACAGTTGGAGTTGTCGATGTCGAGGGTCTTGCCGTCCCACGCCATGCACCTGGTTGGGCAGAGGTCGCAGGCTTCTGCCTGGACATCGGTGCCGTTCTTGGCGTACTCGGCGACCTTTGCCTGGTTGACCTGGATATCGTCCTTCCAGACGCCGATCACGGAGCAGTCCGAGCGCGCGATCGAGGCCACACAATCGTTCGGGCAGCCCGCAAACTTGAATTTGTATTTGTAGGGGAAGAACGGCCGGTGCAGTTCGTCCTGCCAGTGCTGGGTAATGTTGTAGCAGGCGTGAAGGGTGTCGTAGCAGGCCCACTCGCAACGCGCCGGACCGACGCAGCAGCTCGGCGTCCGCATGTTGGAGCCCGACCCGCCGAGGTCCCATCCGGCCTTCGTCAGATCGGCGAACAGCGGCTCAATCGCTTCGGTGGTCGAACCGAGGAACACGATATCACCGGTGGACCCGTGCATGTTGGTTAGACCCGAACCGTGCCTGTCCCAGATATCGCACAGGGTGCGCAGGGCATCGGTAGTGTAGAACCAGGCCGACGGCTGGTTGACGCGGTGGGTGTGGAACTCCGCCACCGCCGGGAACTCCTCGGAGAGATCCGAGTAACGACCAATCACTCCGCCGCCGTAACCCATCACGCCCACGAGGCCACCGTGCTTCCAGTGGCTGATGTGCTCCTCGTAAGAACGTTCAAGCTGGGCTAACGCGTCCCCGGTCATCGGGCGGAAAGCCTCCTTCTTCATCTCCTTGACAAAGCTCGGCCACGGTCCCGTTTCGAGCTCGTCAAGCAGCGGCGTCGACGCCTTTTTCTCTTCCGTCATGGCCACTCCTTTCATCTCTTCACATTTGGTTGCAAGGGCAAAAAGAAAACCACTTCAAGGTCCGGCCTCACATCAGGGAACTGATGTTCGACCAGAACCTAGAGAACACCACAGTTGACAGGAAATGGCCGAGCGGGACGTTGACCGCCACGCCGCCCAGTAGTCCTCGATCTTCCGGCGCTTTTGCAGTTCCTCGTGCACCCAAATCCCTTTCACACGCCACACACACCTAACCCGAGGTCAACGTTGCAACCCCTGTGCCAGTGAAAGACTTCGTTCAACTTTTCACAAATTGTTGAGAAAAGAACAGTTGGAGTGTTGTTGGAGGGGACGAACCACCCCTGAGAAGCACCCGCGTTACCAGAATGTAACAGCAGCTGAAACGGCCATCACCCGCCTCGAGAACTCATTTGAGAGAGGTTCGATCTCATTTTCATCGTCAGCATCGGATGCCGGATTGATGAACCAGTTGAGATAAAGAGAGAACCGCCCGCTTTCGCGGGCGGCTATTGATTACTGGTTACTGATTACTGGGTGTGTGGGTGGTACTAGTGCCACTCCCAATCGATGAAGCCGGGTTCGGCGTCGACCATGGCGTTGACGATGAGCTCGACGAGGCCGCCGTAGTAGATGCCAGCCTTTTCCCAGGCGTCGTAATAGCTGATGATGTCTCGGATCTGACCCTTGCAGTTGGAGCACGGCGCACACAGATACTTGGGGTGCTCCTGATCCATCGGCTCATCCTGAAATGCTTCGAGTATCTGGCGGAACTTCTTGCGCCCGGTCATGTGGTGGCGCCAATCGGCGAAGTTGTGACCGGACATGATGGCAAAGCCGGAGCCGCCGCCGCAGCAGTAGTTATCGACCCCGTGCGGCGCCATTTCGCGGAAGCGTTCTTTGGGCACGACGGCGTCGATGATCTCCCGCTGTGGCGTCACGATGCCCATCAAACGCACCAGGTTGCAGGGGTCGTGGAGGGTGACCGGGAAGTCGTTGCGACTCGGATCGAGCTTGAGCTTGCCCGAACGGATGATGTCGCGCAGGGTCACCATCGAGCTCTCGCGCGGAATGTTGAGGTCGCCGGTGAGGATCTTGTCGGCGATCACGGTCAAAGCCTTTTGGGCGTGACCGCACTCACCGAGGACAATTTTCTTGACCCCGAGCTTCTTGGCCGCGGCCGCATGTTTGACGGCCACCCGTGCGAACTGGACGTCGTCGTACCAGACGCCGTAGTTGATGCCGTCGTAGGCGACGGCCTCGGACGACATCGTCCAGCTGAGGCCGGCGGCCTCGAAGACGGTGGCGAAGGCGCCAGGGTTTTCCGGCCACGCCATGATCTCGCCCGCGTTGTGGATGAGGAGGATGTCGGCGCCCTCGACGTCCCACGGAGTTTCGATGGTGATTCCCGTGCGCTCGGCGGTGTCCTCGTCGATGAACTCGATGTTGTCCTTGACGATCAGCGGCGTCATTCCGGTGGAGGACCCCACCTCGAGCTGCAGCACCGACCCGTCGTCATGTAGTTCCTTGGGCACGATCCCCATCTCCATCGACGCGATCTTGCGGATCTCGCGAGAAAGCAACGCGTTGTCGACGCCGATCGGGCATGTCTGGGCGCACCGCCGGCACACATTACAGCGGTAAGAGAGCTCGATCAGCCGTGCCACTACCTCCCAGTTGAGATCGATGTCGCCATGGACCTTTGTTGACTCCTTCTTGACGTACTTAAAGTAAATCCGGCGCAAGATCTCGGATCGGTAGATCGGCCGGTAAAGCTCGTTCTCGCCGCTCTCCTCGTAAATGGGACAGGCGTCGGAGCAGGTCTGGCAGTGGGCGCAGTGCTCCATCGACATCTCGAAAGGCTGCAGGAAGGCCCAGTTGTCCTCGGTGCTCATGCACCTTTCGAGCCCACTCAAGAAACCCTGAACGAGGCGGTCCTCCTCCTCTTTCGACTGCGGTTTGGGAATGTTGACGGCGATGGTGTCGTCGAGCACGACGTACTTTTCGCGCGCCTCATCGGTCAGCTCCGGGAATGGCGGCTCCTCGCCGAGGTTGTCGAACGGGGGCGGCAGTGGGATCTGCTCCAGCGGGTCGATGTGAGCCAGCGGCTGGCCGGGGTTCTTGGCGATGTCTTTGACGCTGTCGGGTTGCTTCATTTGCTCTCTACCTCCGGCTCCTCTGTCGCTGCGTCGAGCCAGGTCTTTTTGCCATCGCCCTTGATATGCGGCGCGGCCCACGAGATCGGCCGATGGAGCAGCTCCTCGATCACCTTCTCCTCTTTGCCGCCGCGCAGGTTGGGATCGTCTTTCCAGCGAATCGAGTGATAGGCGAAGTACTTGCCAACGAAGTGCGACATGTGGGTGGTCGGGATGTAGGCCGTCAACAGTGACAGCAGCACTACCGATAACAACAGCAGCAACGCCGCCGCGCCACCCGTGGCCACCGGCGCCAGATTGAAGGTCACGAGGTTGGCGACAAAGGCGGAGACGAGCGAAAAGTCTCTGTCGTAGCCGACAAAGGTCACCAGCGCGACCCCAAAGGCGACGATGAAGAACACGAGATTGAAGAGATCGGCGGGCGCCGTGTAGTCCTTCAGCTCACGTCCGCGGCGACGCATGAAAAGCCCGATCGCACCGACGATGCCGAGCACCAACCCAGCCCCTCCGAGCCATGGGGCCACGAAACTGATTACGTTATTGATCGGGGCGGCCGCGCTCGCCGGAAGCAGGGCGCCGGCGACACCCCCGACAAGGAGCAGGATGGTCGTTGCAGCGACCAGGTAGAGCCCAAAGTGAAAGGGAAACGACCATGTCCAGAGCTTGCGGTTGTGCTCCCTGAGGGCGACCAGGAAGAGAATCTCCGGCACCATGACCTTGAGCTCGCCAAGGAGAGACACCTCACGCTTCTTCTTCCACCAGTCGCTCTCCTCGAGATATGAGCCGCCGTAGGCTGCGCGCCCCCCTCCCTCGTGAGCCACCGGGTAGAGCTCCCATCTGAGATGCATCGGCATCTTGGACCAGAACACGAAACGGGCGGCAACCGCAATCAGGAAGAAAACAATGCCGAGGTACGCGATGACGTAAACGAGAGTAGTCATCAATATCACTCCTCAAAATGAGATCATATAACCATTTTCATATATTGAAATGGTGGAAAGATCCTTTTTTCTCTTCCGTCCGACGCCCTGAGAATATCCTCCGCGCACAGAATCCGGCCCTGAATTCGCAATATTCATTCCCTAGCGAACTGGTCGGATTTCAGTCGATCTGGTTGCCACGAATCACTTTCGGGTCTGTCCTCAAACTTGGGCAGCACAGAAGATCGAATCCCTCAAAAGGGCAGGGCTTGAGCAAACGAGAACTCGTCGCAGACCGTTAACCGTTCGTTCGAGAATTATTCGTTACGAATCGGTAACCTTCGTCCTCACCGCCCGTCGGACATCTCACCGGTGCCGTACCGCTTGCCCACCCACCCGGGGACCAGCGACAGGAGAACGAAGAACACCGCCGCGACTCCGAGATACCAGAGAGTTTTTCCAAAGTCCCCTGTACGCACCGAACCCGCGGCAAAATTGTAGGCAATGGTCGCCGGTAGCATGCAGGGCAGCGTCACCAGCACATAGGTCCTGAGTGGGATGTCGGTGAGTCCGTAGACGTAGTTCTGGACGTTGAACGGAAAGATCGGCACCAGTCGGGTCACCATCAGCATCCGCCATCCCTGACGCTTGACACCCTCGTCGATCTTTTTGAGGGCCTGGTTCTTCTCCACCATGCCTTCGACCATGCCACGGGCGGCATAGCGTCCGACCAGAAAGGCGGCAATCGCACCCAGGTTGGCGCCGACCGTCGTCCATACCGCGCCCCACACCGCACCAAAGACCAGCCCGCCGGCGATGGTGATCGCCAGCCCCGGCAGAAAGAGGACGCTGGCCGCGATCCACAGCAGGACAAAGACCACCGGCGCCCACCAGCCGAGACCGTCGAACCAGGCGTTGAGGCGATCGACATTGTCGACGGTGAGCATCTCGAAAACGCCCAGCTGCCAGGCCGCCACTATCCCCGCGGTGACGATAAGGAGGGCGATGGCAAGCTTCCGCCATCCCCGACCACTAGCCTCCTCGACGCTGCGATCCGACTTTTTCATTACTGCGATCTCCGTCTTCACCACGGGAGCCTCCACGATCAATAATCTGATCGTAGAGAACTTATCCGCAGGGCCCCTCGAGGTAACGAACCGAGTGTTTCTCTATCTCGTCGATCAACCGCCAGACAATATCCGTGTCCTGGCGATTCAAGGCCTATTAGGGCTCCTCTCCCTCGATGAGGCGTTCGACCATCGCCGGGAACCACGAGCCATCCGGCACCTGGATCTTCCACCCGTTGACATAGTAGGTCGGGGTCGCAGAAACACCCATGATCTGGCCGAGGCTCAGCTGCTGGTGGACGGCATCAATCGACGGGGGGCGCAGATAGCACTTCCGGAACGCATCCTCATCGAGGCCTCGCCCGACAAGGAAGTCAACCGAGGTCCCGGTGACGAGGGCGACCTCCATCTCCCGTTGCAGGTCGTAAAACGTATTCTTGAACGGAATCATCGCATGAGGATCCTGGAGCGCAACACACCACGAAGCACAGGCGGCACGAAACGCCCACGGGTGGATCATCGTCAAGGGGTAGCTCACCATTCCGTGCCGCACTGAGCCGGCGTTTTTCTTCAACACCATGTTGATAATGGGCCACTTTCCCTTGCAGGCGGGACATTCGAGATCGGAGAACTCAACGATGTCAACGGTATTCTTGTCGCCGGCCGAGGTATCCCAAACCACGAGGTCGCTGTCCGCCAACATACGCCTCCGATAGGCCACCGGATCCTCGTTGAGGGGCATTTCGGAGGCCATAACCAAGTGTCTACCATCGGCCGTGACCGCCGCCTGGCGTCGGTAGGTTCCATATCCGCTGTCGACCTTCAGATAGAAGGGAATCAGGGCGCCGGGACGCCGCGGTCCGGCGTCCCATTCGACCTGGACCTTCAGCCCCATACTCGACTTGAGGGCCTCGGGTAAGAATTGTGACAGGAATGCACGCAGGGCCTCAGGCCCGGCTCCGGCGGCCTGAAACGGCGGTAGTTCACCGACGCTGCCAAGCCAGATGGTGTTGGCATTTTCATCGACCAACATGGTCGGCTTTCCGGTCAACAGTCGGCTCGCGCAGGTCCGCGCGACCTCGACAAAACGGTAGGAGCCCGACGGGGTCTGGAATCTGGTGTTCGAAACCAGCTCAAATTTCGAGTTCGGGTACCAGGCGAGGGCGCGCTGGACAAAGCGCATGACCTTCGGCGCCGGCTCGGGCGCGTTCTCATCCTGCGCAACGGCAAACGCCGAAAAGGTCATCATCAACGCGAAGACAACTCCCGACAATCGACACAGTCTCGTTCTCATTCAAAACTCCCTGTGAAATTGTAACAGCGGCGGTCGGTCCGATGCAGAGTGTTTACTTGGCCTTCTCCGCCGTTTCGTCGTCAGCCGGCTCTGCGGGCGCGGCGTCCGCGGTCTCGGGAAGGAGACCCAGGGCTTCGCGCAGCTTGACCTCGAGCTCGCCGGCCGCATCCGGATTGTCTTTCAAGAACTGTCGCGCGGCTTCGCGTCCCTGACCGATGCGGGTATCGCCGTAGGAGTACCAGGAGCCGGATTTCTGCACCAGCCGGTGTTCGACCCCGAGGTCGAGCAGCTCACCGGTGAAGGAAATGCCTTCTCCGTAGAGGATGTCGAACTCGGCGACCTTGAAGGGGGCGGCAACCTTGTTTTTGACAACTTTGGCCTTGGTCCGGTTTCCGATCACCTTGTCGCCCTGCTTGATCGAGCTGGTTCGCCGGATGTCGATACGCACCGACGAGTAAAATTTGAGAGCGCGGCCACCGGTCGTGGTTTCCGGGTTGCCGAACATGACGCCGATCTTCATCCGAACCTGATTGATGAAGATCAGGCTGGTGTTCGATTTGGAAACAATGCCGGCGAGCTTGCGCAAAGCCTGTGACATAAGCCGCGCCTGCAGACCCATCTGCGCATCGCCCATATCACCCTCGAGCTCCGCGCGCGGGACCAACGCCGCCACCGAGTCGATTACGATGGCGTCCACCGAGCCCGAACGGATGAGCGTTTCGGTGATCTCCAGAGCCTGCTCGCCGAAATCGGGCTGTGAGATCAACAGCTCATCGAGGTTGACGCCGAGGTTGCCGGCATACTCCGGATCGAGGGCGTGCTCGGCGTCGATGAACGCGACCATCCCGCCCGCCTTCTGGGCGTTGGCGATGATGTGGAGGCCCAGGGTAGTCTTTCCCGACGCCTCGGGTCCGTAAATTTCGATCACCCGGCCACGCGGTATGCCACCAATGCCAAGCGCTGCGTCGAGGGTCAGCGAACCGGACGGAATCACATTGACCCGAATCTGCGGCTTTTCGCCCATTCGCATCACCGAGCCCTTGCCGAACTGGCGTTCGATCTGGCCGATTGCGGTCTCCAATGCCTTCAATTTGTCGGCTTCTTGGTTCATCAGAATCTCCTTACTGCGGGTGCAGCGTGGTGGGACCCGACCATCCTAGGGGGCGCCGAACCGGACGTCAAGATCCGGGTTGGCGAGGCTCGAAAGCGAGGTCAGAGAACACCACTCCAAGTTCGCGAGAGTCGACCGCTCCATCCTCCGCCGGCCGGTAGATTTCGGAAAGTATTTCAACCTCGAGACGACCATCAACCACATCGTCGAACAACACCTCGACCGCGTATACCGCCGGAAACCGTCCGATCTCGAGGGGTCCGGCGGCGCGGCG
>Ga0255053_10001385_pt1 | contig 13402 bp, 14 predicted proteins | sample JV7_2_22_MG_FD_188635 | JGI IMG/M metagenome (GOLD analysis project Ga0255053, IMG submission 188635) | Seawater microbial communities from Jervis Inlet, British Columbia, Canada - JV7_2_22 | ecosystem: Environmental > Aquatic > Marine > Inlet | place: Canada: British Columbia | collected...
GAAGTCAGATAGCCATCTGCGTGGACCGGACCAACAGGTGTGGCTGGCCCGGATGCGGGCTGACCATGACAACATACGCAAGGCGATCAGCTGGGCAATTGAGACCGGCCATGCCGACATCGCGCTCAAACTCGTCTCTGCTTCAGCGTGGTTCTGGTTCATGACCGGTCACTGGCGTGACTCGTGGACCTGGCTGGAGCGTTCCTTGGAAGCAGCAGGCGAGTCGCACCCGGGACTGAGAGCCAGGGCGGTTTACACCGCGGGTGGTCTCCAGGTGATCAGGGTCAACCCCACGGACGTCGGACCGATGCTGGAACAGGCATTGCAGGACTGTCGAAGCGAGGGCGACGAATACGGTGAAGCCTGGTGTCTCCATCTGATCGGGCATTCCGGCTTTTGGACCGGTGGGGAGCCGCTGGACATGCTGGTGGAGGCCCGGGCGATCTTCGAGAGACTGGACAGACCCTGGGAACTGGCATGGTCGGATCGTTACATCGGCGATGCCCTCGGCGAAGCCGGCAACGGAAAAGAAGCCGTGGAGTTGCAGCTCTTGTCGATATCGGCCTTCCGTGAGATGGGCGACCAGTGGTCTACCGCCTACGGTCTGCACAACATCGCAGGAGGACTGCTCACTCTTGAGGGTTACGGCCCGGAGAAAGCCAAGCCCTACTTCGAACGATGTCTCCGTCTATCAGAGGACATCGGAGACCCCGTGTGGGCGGCTCACGCGATCAACGGGCTGGCGCACTGCGCCAATCTGATGGATGAAGGCGACCCTGAGTCGCTGTACAAGGAAGCGCAGGATCGGCTGCGGCTCATCGGTGACGACAACTGTCTCTCCACGGCGCTGGGCTTTATCGGCGATCTGCGTCGGAAAGAAGGTGACTGGCCCGGGGCTGGATCCCACTATGCCGAGGCTTTGAGGATCCGACACCGGATGGGCAACAAAGTCGGTACTGCGATCAACCTGGACCGACTGGCTCTACTTGGCGCGGAGACCGGCCATGAACATGAGGCAGGGCTGATCGCCGGGGCGGTCGACAGTGCTGTAACGGCCGGCGAGGTCGACCTGGTCTGGGTGTATAGAGATATACATGCTGAGGTCATGAAACAGGTTCGCATCGAGGAGTCAGTAGAGAATCTGACAGAAGCCATCCCCTTCGCTCTTGAGTTAGCCGAGGCGATAGGCGCGGAACCGCCACCAGCGTCGGGGTGAAGCTCCACTCACACTGGACTCGGCGGACGGACGTGTGTTCGGGGCATGGACGGTTCTGGCCGCTTCCTTCGTCGTGCCGACAGCGATGTTGATATTGGCGTTTCCAGACTTCATCGGAGGCGGCTAGAAATAGGCGAGCGGTGAGAACAAAACTACTGGTTGCAGTGATATTGGCCACGACATCTATTGTCAACGCGTGCAACTCCGCGGAATCCCCTGTGACGACAACTGGCCAGCCAGGATCAAGCGCCGCCATGGGGACAACCTCTACTGCCGTCGAAACCCCGGCCACCACCCCCCAAGCGTCGGCTTCCACGTCGACATCGCCTACAACCACAGTGCCAGAACCGATACTGTATGCGGTGGTAGCTGAGGAACGGGCCCGCAGGCTTTCGGTGCTCGACCCCGCCGATGTGTGCCTCAGCGCAACCTCTCCCTGCGACATCGAGCCGTTGATTCGCTTCGATCTTTCGGAGCGGCCGCACAACATGACAGGCGTCGGACCAATCGTCTACGCAACCCATCCGGCAGCCGGCGCCATCAGCCGGGTTGACGTCGAAATGGGCTCGATCATGACTGTGCCGGTGGGAATCGAGCCACACGACATCAAGTACGCACCAGAGTTGCAGGTGCTGTTCGTTGCCGATGAGGCTGGACGACGACTCCTCACCCTCGACCCTGACACTCTCGAGTTGCTGGGATCGGTCGATCTACCCGCCCAGCCTCACGATCTGGCACTGGACGAAGGCATCGCTTGGGTAACTCTCCGAGGCCGGAGTCAGATCGCTCGTGTCCACGGAGAGAACTTTGAGCTGTTTGAAACCGGTGGGTCACCGCATGATGTCATAGTGGATGACGACGGCATGATCTGGTTCTCCAACTGGGGATCCAGCAGACTCAGCATCTTCGACCCGGTAAACGAAACGACCACCGAAGCACCAGCCGGTGTAACCGAGCCCCATCACTTCGCCATCGATGTCGACGGGACCGTCTGGGTCTCCGACAACGGCGGCGCATCGATCGTCGGATTCGGGCTCCAGCCCCAAACCGTCGAAGTCGGTCCGGTGCCTCACCACCTGGCAGTTGCGGCGGGTGTTCTCGTAGTCGCGGTCAGCGGCAGTGGCCAGGCAGTGCTCATCAGAGATGCCGAGATAGTCGGCCGATCGGGTTTGAGTGAAGGACTCCACGGAGTGGCGGTCGTCGAACTGGTGGAACCGATCCCGGCGACGTGCTAGACCGCCGGCCGAGTGAAGTACCTGATGATCGGAGATCGCAACGAAGTAGCCTCATCGCCGTGATCTGCGACGTTTGCCAGACAGAAAACCCGGTGGGGAACCGCTTCTGTGGCAATTGCGCCAGCCCCCTGGAGCGCACCTGTCCCAACTGCGGTGCCTCCAATCCGCCTTCGATGAAATTCTGTGGTCAATGCGCCACCTCATTGGAAATCACCGAAGAGGCTGCCCCGGCTGCGAAGACCGAGCGACGTCACGTCACCGTTCTCTTCGCCGACCTGACCGGGTACACGACGTTCTCCGAGGGACGTGACCCCGAGGAGGTACGCAAGTTCCTCACCGGCTACTTCGATCGGAGCCGGGTCGTCATCGAACGCTTCGGCGGGCTCGTCGAGAAGTTCATCGGTGATGCCGTCATGGCCGTATGGGGCGCGGACATCGCTCATGAGGACGACGCCGAACGCGCCGTGCGAGCCGGGTTCGAATTGACGGAGTTGGTCGACAAACTCGCGGCCGACACGGGGGCACCCGATCTCCGACTCCGGGTAGGCGTCCACACCGGAGAGGCTGCGGTTGGGCCCGGCGAAGATCACATGGGATTGGTGACCGGCGACCTGGTCAACACCGCTTCCCGTCTCGAATCCGCTGCCGGGCCAGGCACGGTTCTCGTCGGTGAAGTCACCAAACAATCGGCAAGCCGAGGAATCGCTTTCGAATCCGTAGGCGAGCAGAACCTGAAAGGGAAGAGCATCCCGGTCGCAGCATGGCGTGCAGTCCGGCTTCTTTCCGAGGCTGGCGGTCAGGGTAAGGCCGAGGCGCTGGAGCCTCCCTTCGTCGGAAGAGCAAATGAACTTAGGCTCCTCAAAGACGTTGTCGACACCGTCATGTCAGAGTCGCAATCCCGGTTGGTGTCTCTGGTTGGAGAGGCCGGGATCGGCAAGTCACGGCTGGTATGGGAACTGAAGAAATACACCGGCGGTCTGGTTTCGGAGGGCTACTGGCACGAGGGCCGGTCGCCGGCCTACGGAGACGGAGTCACCTTCTGGGCAGCAGCCGAGATGATCCGGGGAAGAGCGAGACTGCTCGAGACCGCGGACGACGAGGAGACGGAACTGGCTCTCCAGGCAACGTTGGAGACCTACGTCGCCGATCCCGATGATCGTGACTGGCTGAAGCCCCGCCTCGCTGCCGTACTCGGGACCGGCAAGGCTCCTCCAGGTGGTCGATCAGAGCTAGATGCGGCTGTCCGCGCTTTCTTCGAGGGAGTGGCAACAAAAGGCCCGGTCGTGATGATCTTCGAAGACCTCCACTGGGCCGACGAAGCCATGCTCGACTTCGTTGAACAGCTCACCGACTGGTGGCGCGACCAGCCAATCATGATCGTGACCCTGGCCCGGCCTGATCTCCTCGAGCGCCGGCCCAGCTGGGGCACTGGTGGAGCCAATGTGATTTCTCTCAGTCTCGGTCCCCTCAATGACACCCAGATGGCCGATCTGGTGACCGGGACCGTGCCCGGGGTCCCCGAGCCTTCGGTTGACGCCATCGTGGAGCGTGCCGCCGGAGTGCCTTTGTATGCGGTGGAGCTGATTCGGAGCCTCGTCGCTGCGGGTGACCTTGAAAGCGACGACGACCGCTACCGGGTGGTAGGCGACCTCTCTGAATTGGCGGTGCCTGACTCGCTGCGCGCTGTTATCGGAGCGAGGCTGGACCGATTCGACCCCGACGATCGGGACCTGATTCAAGACGCCGCAGTCCTCGGTCAGTCATTCACGGTCGACGGGTTGTCACGACTCACCGGGATCGACTCGGAAGACCTGGAACAGCGTCTCAGCTCTATCTCGAAACGGGAAGTCATCACAGCCGTGCGCGATCCGAGATCGGCCGAGCACGATCAATATCGGTTCGTGCAGAGCCTCATCCGTGAGGTCGCTCTGAGCCGGATGAGCAAGGACCTGCTCAGGGATCGTCATCTTGCAGTCGCCGAGCATATGGAGAGCCTTGAGGAACCCGAGCTCGCACAGGTCGTCGCCAGTCACTATCTCGACGCGCTCGAGGCCACACCGGAAGGTGAAGAGAAAGACCAGGTCCGGACCCGGGCCATGGCTTCGATGAACTCTGCTGTGGAGAGAGCGGTAAACGTCCGTGCCCACGAGCAGGTGATCTCGATCTCAGAGCAGGCGATCAACATCGCGGATAGCGCCGAGGAGCGAGCATCGTTTTGGGAACTGATGGCCGCGGCTGCAACCGATCTGAACCATCAGGAGGACGCTGAGCGTTACGCCAACCTTGCCATCGATCACTACCGCAGCATCGACGACCAGCATTCGGAGAGGCGGGCCACAAGAATTCTCGGCTTCCACTTCGCCCAGAACTCAGAATGGGAGACCGCAATCGAGCTTGTCGAACCTATCGTCACAGGTGCCGAGGATCTGACAGTCGACGAGGAGCTGGCTCGAATCGCCGCGATCCACGCCCGGGCACTGTCCGTAGTCGCCACCGATGGCGGCATCGAGGCACCCCGAGCCCTCGAGTTCATCGAGGCAGCTCTCCAGGCCCTGGAAAGCCTTCGTCTTACCCCTGAGATCGTGGACACGATGCTCAGCCGGGCAACAGTGCTCACCGTTAGTGGGCGCATTGTCGAAGCACAGGTTCTTCTCTCCGGAGCGATCGAGCTAGCCGACACCCATGGCCTCTATCGCGCCCAGACCCGGGGCAGGAACAATCTGATGTTTTCCACGACCCCCCTTGACGTATCACACTCGATGTCTCTACAGAAGCAGGCTCGAGAGATTGCCATCAGGGCAGGAGACCGGCCCTTTGTTGTCTTTACCACGCGAATAATTTCCGCGCTGCACACAACCGCAGGTGACTTCGAGGCGGCCCAAGAAGAGGCCGACAGTGTCGCCGACGACTCCGAACTATTCGACCAATTCCAGGCCTGGAGAGAGCTCTTCGTCAACATTTTGACCGGAGACGAGGCGGCAGCCGCGTCAATTGTGGAGAGGGTGCGAGAAGCTGAAAGTGACGACCAGTCCGGAATCGATCGTTTCGCGCTTGTCGAGCTGGAAGCCGACCGGGAAGCCTTCTTTGGCGACCCGGATCACGCCTACACAACACTCCTCGAGGCTGCCCGAACAAGGGTCTTCGCAGGCCTCTTCCATCTCCACTGTCTCCTCCTGACGGGGATGAGGTCAGGAGATCCAGCCAGACTCGACGAGTTAATCGGCGCTACCGGGATGTGGTCGATACTCACCATCGTCGAAAACTATCTGGAGGAACTGGCACAAGTTACCGCCGGCGATCTCTCGGTTCTCTCGAGCCTGGACAAACGTCTTGAGCAGATCATCGCATTACCCGGTGTTCCACTGGCACTTGTCCTGATGTTCGGGACCGCGCAGTATCTGCCCCCGGACGAGCCGAAACGTCAGAAGCTTCTCGACCGGGCCCGGGCCATCGCCACCGAGCGGGGATGGAACGGTTTCCTCGCCTTCATGGACCGGACATGACTGCCCTCAACGTGCTCGGAACCGAGTTGGAGCCGTGTGGCGTCGACCCGATGACCGGGTTCTACCGCGACGGCTCATGCAGCACCGGGCCGGAGGACGTCGGAAGTCACACCATCTGCGCCGTGATGACAGCGGAGTTTCTCGAGCGCCAGGGTCGAATTGGCAACGATCTGACGACGCCCATGCCCCAGTACATGTTCCCTGGTCTGGTGCCCGGTGACCGCTGGTGTGTGACAGCCAGGAACTGGCTCGCGGCTCACGGTGATGACGTGGCCGCACCGGTGGTTTTATCCTCGACCCACGAATCGGTCCTCGACCTGGTTCCGTTGGCCGCGCTCAGGGAGAACTCGGTCGACGTTCCCGACGACCCCGGCGTCCTAGACAACTGAGTTTGCCTCTTCGTGTGCAGTGGTGCGCGCTCACCGCGCACCACTGCACACGAACTAGACGCCGACCCGGGGGATACTCAATCCATGACGTCCTACGACGTGGGCCCGTTCCGGGCCGAGGGCAGAGCAGAGCAGATCAGGACGGCCGTCGGCGCCGCCGGTCTTGTCGGCCTCGGCGAGCCGGTTCTCAGCGGTCTGGCCAGGTGGGCAAACCCAGAAACTCTGCACAGAGCGATTCGACTCTGGTCGCAACTCACCTCACGTTTCCTCAATCTCCAGACGAAGGTCGACGGTCTCGAACACGTCGATACCGATCGGCCCTATGTGGTCGCTCCGCTTCATGAGGGTTTCGCCGATCCTCTTCTGCTCGCCCGTCTCCCTCTCCGACTTCGATACCTGGTCAGAGATGAGCTCTTCGAGTGGCGTCATCTCGGCCGGTTTCTCAAGTCGTCGGGCCAGTTGGAGGTGGCGCCCGAGTCCTCTGACCGCGGCGTGGGCCGTCTTCTCAGCGACTCCCGGGGCGTCCTCGAGGGGGGCGAGAGTCTGGTTGTCTTCCCCCAGGGCTCCATCCTCGGGATCGAAGTCGCCTTCACTCGTGGAGCCTTCGTACTCGCCGACCGCCTGTCCCGGCCTCTCCTCCCCATCGTGATCACAGGGACCCATCGGGTCTGGGAGCATCCCTATCACCCAACACTTCGTTATGGCCAACATGTCGAGATGACAGTCCTTCCCCCTCTCCCGATCGGTGAGGCCGTCGTCTCGATGCAGGAAACCGAAGCCACGATGAAGACCATGGCTCTGGAGAACACCGGGGCGCCCGCCCGAAGGTTCGATCCGGGAAGGGATGGCTACTGGGACGGCTACTCATTTGAGATCGACCCCCGCTTCCCCAAGTTGGCCGAGCAGATTGCGTCGCATCGCAGCAGTTTGTCGAATACTTGACACCCGGAGCCGATGCCTAAACCCGCGCCAGCAGCTTCCTCCTGAAGAAAAGAGTCACCAGCGCCCCGACCACAAACCCGCCGACGTGGGCCTCCCAGGCAACACCAGTGTCACCCACTCCGAATTGGACTAGGAACCAGATGGCCAAGAACAGCGCGGCAGGCACCCGCACCACAATCCATCCCACGAAGGACAGCACACGGTGGCCCGGGAATAGCACGGCATAGGAGCCCAAGGCGACCGCAATTGCGCCCGATGCACCAACCAACGGAATGGTCGACTCCGCATTGAAAAAGAGAAATGCGAGGGTGGCCGCGATCCCGCCAACCAGATAGAGGCCCAGGTATCGGAGGTGGCCATATGCCTCCTCGACGTTGTTGCCGAAGATCCAGAGAAACCACATGTTCAAGAGGACATGAGCGACACCCCCGTGGAGGAACATCGAGGTGAACACGGCTAGGAAGACGTTCTTGTCGGGCACTGCCGGATCCTGTGCCCCCTCCAAGCAATTCCCCGACACGATCTCGGCAAAGCTCAGCGGAGCCCCGGTGGTCACTTCACAGGCGATGGCGGCACGTTCGTAAAGAAGAACCGCCTTTTCCTCGTCACTCCCTTGCTGCTGCACCACAAAGAACACGAGAATGTTGATCGCGATCAGACCAAGAGTCACCCAGGGGGTGATCCGTGTCGGGTTTTCGTCGCGTAGCGGGAACACATCCCCTCCTCACCCTCGACCCTACCCGCGCGCGTGTGCCGCACTCGGGGCCTCCACACATCGTTGGGGGCGGCGCAATGTAGGGTCGGGAATTGATCTAGTCGGGCTCGGCCAGACCGCTCAGGTCATTGCGTTTGACCCACGCCCGCACCCACCAGAGGTCGTCGTCGTATTTGCCCGCGCCCGCGAGCGGCATCCCGGCACCGGGAAGCTCGTCGAACTCACCGGCCTCCACTGCCTCCCGGATCAGCCTCTCCACAAGTGGCTCCAGGAGATCGACTCTGTCTGAAGTCATCAGGGGCTTCTTCATGACTTCGTAGCCATCCTACGACTCGAGTTGTCGTTTCAGCCTGCCCAGGGACCGATCCCAGAGACTGGCTCTCGACACGAGCCAATCGGCCGCATCGGAGAGTGCTCCGAAACACGCTGGATTCAGGCAATGGGACGCACCCCGGCCAGATAGATCTTCAGGTCCTCCAGCTCAGACTTCCAGCCATCCGAATTGGGGGCAAAGTGCTGCTCGTATTGCAGATCCGTGAGCTCCGCAAACCCGGACTCGACCAGTGTCAGGTGTCATGGAGTCAAGTCATCTTCTCTAGATTCCGGATCGTGACACTTCTCAGCGCCATCCAGGGTGACATCACCAGGGTCGAGTCCGACGCAATCGTCAACGCTGCCAACAGTTCCCTGATGGGTGGAGGTGGAGTCGACGGTGCCATCCATCTCGCAGGTGGTCCCGCAATCCTCGAGGAGTGCGTTGAGATCGTGGCCACCCGGGGCCCGCTAGGAACCGGAGATGCAGTGGCCACCACCGCCGGCAACCTCCCGGCCCGACACCTCATCCACACCGTCGGCCCGATCTGGGGCGACACCGACGAGGCAGGCTCCGTCTCCTTGTTGGCATCGTGCTACACGAACAGTCTCGACCTCGCCGCAGAGATGTCTTGTCAGAGTGTCGCTTTCCCCAACATCTCAACCGGCGTCTACCGGTTCCCGATCAGGCTGGCCGCTCAGGTTGCAGTGGCCGCCGTCCAGGAGTGGGACGGAAACCTCGCCGAGATCACATTCGTCTGCTTCAACAGCGAGAACTACGAGATGTACCAATCGCTACTTCGAGGCACAGTCGACACATAGCGAACTTGCGGGCAGGGCATCGAGACGGGCCGCACCTATCTCTTCACCACACGAATCGCAGATCCCGTAGGTCCCGGCCTCGATCTTGACCAACGCCTTGTCGATGTCCGCGATGGAAGCTGCAAGCGACCGTGCCGTAGCGGTGGTACTCAAACGCTCCACAGCTTCGGTGGTTCCGTCGCCGACCCGCCTACCGTAAGAAATGGCCGCACCTTCCGTTGGTGGCTCGGTGAGACGCTCGAGTTCAGCGGTCAGTTCGCGCCGACGTTCGGCCAAAGAGTCTGCGATCTGTTTCGTAGACGGGGTCACCTGGCGAGAACTCCGAGACGATCGATCGCCTCGCTCAACATCGACTCGTCCTTGCAGAAGGCGAAACGGATCAGCCGCTTGCCATCCTCAGGCTCGTGATAGAAGACACTCGGCGGAATGGCGACAACGCCAGCTTCTGTGACCAGGTGTCGGGCGAACTCTCGGTCGTCATCGAAGCCGAACGCCTCAAAGCCGGCCATAAGGAAGTAGGTCCCCTGGGGCGTATAGACGTCGAAACCGACGTCAGTTAGACCTGCGGCAAGAAGATCCCGCCTCGCCCGATAACTGTCACGCAATTCGGCATAGAACGAGTCGTCGACCTCCAGGGCAGCCGTGGCGCCATGCTGGACGGGAGTCGGCGTGGTGAACGTGAGGAACTGATGGGCCGAGCGAAGACCGGCGCTCAAACCGGGCGGCCCTATCCCCCACCCCACCTTCCACCCGGTGAGGGAGAACGTCTTGCCGAGTGAGGACAGGGTCAGGGTCCGCTCCCACATCCCGGGCAGGGTGGCCAACCGGACATGCTCGCCATCGAACACCATCTCCTCGTAGACCTCGTCGGTGATGGCAACGACGTCGAACTCCTGACATAGGTCGGCCACCAACTGGAGCTCGCCACGCGTCAGCACACGGCCGCTCGGGTTGTGCGGTGTGTTGATAACGATCACCTCCGTCTTCGGGGAGAAAGCAGCTCGCAGCTCATCTGGATCGAGTGCGAAGTCGGGTGCCCTGAGCTGGACATACCGGGGAACCGCACCCGCCATGGCCACATAGACCGGATAGGCGTCGTAGAAAGGCTCGACAAGCACAACCTCATCCCCGGGGTTGACCAGCCCGAGGAAACTCGCCGCCAGAGCCTCGGTGCAGCCACAAGTGACGGTGATCTCGGTATTGGGGTCCAGCTCACGGCCGAGCAGCGGCCCGTAGCGATCAGCTATGCCCTGCCGAAGACCAGGGATACCTGGACTGGGCGGATACTGATCGGCGTCCCCTCCGATCATCGAGCGAGCCGCGGCCTCTTTGACGAATCCGGCACCCTCCCAGTTGGGAAATCCCTGACCGAGGTTGATCGCGCCGTATTCGATGGCGAGCGCGGTCATCTCCGAGAAGATGGTCACCCCGAAGGGAGCGAGACGATCAGCGGTTGTCATCGGCGGGTCACACTACGGGCTACGCAGGTAGGTTGCCCACATGGACAGAGAGATGCTTCACAAACTGATCGGGACCTGGGAAGGCAGCGGCTCCGGGCAATTCCCCACCATCAACGATTTCCACTACCGGGAAGTCCTCGAGATCAGCGGCGACTACGACGGTGCGCTTCTTCACTACAACCAGCGAACATGGCGTCTCACCGATGACGGCGAGGCGGAATCACACGTAGAGACAGGTTTCATCGGTCTGACAGATGACGGGACAGTCGAGATCACCAGTTCTCAAGCTCTGGATCGGGTCGAGGTGCTTCGGGGCAAGCTATCGAGCACCGCCGATGGCTTCTCCATCGACGTTGAGAGCGTCTCAATCGCTCACGACCCCCGAATGATCCGCAGTTGGCGATCAATCGTCCTGGGTGCCGAGCGGCTTTCCTACACAATGGGGATGGCGACCACGGCCGTCCCCGAAGGTGGCTCACATCTGACTGCAGAGCTGAGACGGGCCACCTAGCCCGCTTCCCACCAATCCAGGACCCGCCGGGCTCGCAAGGTGTTCCATCGCCCGCCGGAGCGACCACCCTCCATCTTGAAGAACACTTTGTTGGAGTGGCCCGGGCCCACCGGCCATCTTCCGTTCTTTCCCCGACTCCGGACGATCTCGATTGCCTCCTCGGCCCTGGGGTCGGGTGTTGCTCCCGCATCTCTCATGTGATCGAGACCCTTGAGGATGTCGTAGAACCAACGGGGTGGGAACGAGAACCGCGTCCAGGCATCGGAGATGACGTCACCGGTTGTGTGGGATCGGTACATGCGATTGGCGAGCAGAAACTCATGAGCCGAGGCTATGGCCTCGTCGGCGGCCGTGCTCCCCCGGCGACGCTTCCACTCCAACAACCCCTCGCATACCGAAAGCGTCGTGTGCATCGAAGAGTGGGTCGCCCCGTGGTGGTCCTCACAGTTCCAGGCACCGTCGGCGAGACGCGCCCCGATCAGAAGCTCTGCGATGTCGTCGATCCGGTCGTCGTCGGTGTCGAACCACGAGACGATGGAGAGCACGATCCCGTTGACGCAACGTTCGGCGAGGAGACGCTTGCCCCAATAGGAAACTCCGCCCTCGACCCAATCGGCGTCATTCAACAGAATGTGGGAACCGACCAGTGCCCCGGGGTTGCCGGCATCGAGACCGAAACGACGCAGCAGCAGCAGGGTGTATGTCGTGGAAATCCACTTCGGCCCGTAGAGACCGCCACCCCACGTTCCGTACTCGTCCTGCTCGGCAAGCAGACGGCTTCCCCAGCCCTCCGAGCCGATCAACGAGCGGGTCGACTCCCACTGTTCGGTAGCGCTTCTGACCAGGTCATGCTCGACCTGCCATCTAACCGCAGGGTCTCCTTCGAGGAGCCAGGTCAGCGTCGAGTCGGCCATTCCTACGCCAGAGTGGCAACCAGGCTGATCGGGACGTTTCCCTGTAGTGCCATCGAGACCGGGCAGTTCTCCTTGGCGGTTTGTGCCGCCTCGAGAAAGTCTTCTTCGCTGATGCCCTCGACGTTGCCGACGACGGTCAACTCCATTGCGGTGATTCCTTCACCGGGGACGAAGGTCGCCGTCGCCTCCGCATCCAGACTCGTCGGCGGCGTGCCGGCGTTGGCGAGTCCGTTGGAAAGCGCCATGCAGTAACACGAGGCGTGGGCCGAGGCAATGAGCTCTTCGGGGCTGGTCAGGCCACCGTGCTCCTCGGATCGTGCCTTCCAGGTGACTCGCATCGGCGCCGCGGCGCCACTATCGAGACTGGTCTCACCGCTGCCGTTTAAAAGGTCACCTTCCCAATGGGTCCGACCGGTGCTCTGCAATGCCATGACTTTCCTCTCGTCTCGGGGCAAGCGGACACTACCCCGGGTCGGCGCCGGTAATTGAATCTGAGCGACTAGACCGCTTCGCCTTCCAGCGGCAAGCCGGCACTGTCCCAGTCGGCAAGACCACCGGCATAGCGCCGGACATTGGTGTAGCCGTGATCGACCAGTCCGCGATAGGCAAACTGGCTGGCAACACAGGCCACATCCGAGCAATAGACAACGATCTCCTCGTCCTTGTCCAGACCCTCGAGGGCGTCCTCGACGGTGTGGAAGTGGATCGAACCGGGTATGTGCTTGGCCCGGAACGCCCAATCGTGGAGTGACATGACCAGCTTGAAGTCGTCTCCTCGATCGAGCTTCTCCTTCAGCTCTTCACGTTCGATGGTCTTGATGTCCATTGCCGCATCATGGCACACCTGGCCGTGTGTAGGTTCCGCACGTGACCAACACATCTCTGTTCAGACTCGGCGCATCCTGTCTGCCTCCCAGGTCGAGGAGTCCTAGGGGATAGCCGGGTAGTTCTCCCAGACCCAACGCCACACCTCAGCCTCGACGACACCGGGTATAGCCCTCGCAGAAGCAGCAAGAGCGTCGAGATCGTGGGGCGGACTGTCGGTGTTGAAGTTCACCGAGACCCACTGACGGTCTTCCTCGTAGCCCTCCTCTTCAAAGGGAAGCTCAATTACCACGGCCTTGATGTCGGGCCGGGACTCGAACAGCGCGAGTAGGTCGGCCTGATCTTCGGCGGCCATGTCACGACTGATGTGGATCGAAAGACCCAAGACACCACATACCCGTGGATGCCAGGACTGTCTCTCGATGGCATTGCCGAGGACACCCCTGACCCCGTCGATGTCTGAGATCTCTGACGCGATGGCTTCGCCTCGGTCACGAGTTACCCGTTCCAAATCGAGATTGATCGTGGGAGCGGTTTCCGCCTCGTTCAGACATGCCA
>Ga0255053_10001386_pt1 | contig 13399 bp, 14 predicted proteins | sample JV7_2_22_MG_FD_188635 | JGI IMG/M metagenome (GOLD analysis project Ga0255053, IMG submission 188635) | Seawater microbial communities from Jervis Inlet, British Columbia, Canada - JV7_2_22 | ecosystem: Environmental > Aquatic > Marine > Inlet | place: Canada: British Columbia | collected...
CTCATCAGTATTTGAGTACTTACTTTAATTCACCTGATTCTGACTGGCTCAGGACTCGCCTTGCCTCAGCAAGTTTTTTGTAATAATCCCTGACCTTTGCCGGATTTCCGGCGACCACTGCTTTGAGCAAATCGCCCTCGAGTTCCGCTACCTCAAGGCGCTTGTAATAGTCAAGGGTTTCCTTGAGATGTGCCAGTACTATTTTCCCGGTCAAAATGGGATGATTATTTGTCACATTTGCATCCTTGAACCTTGTGCCGTGCTCAAGTTCTACCTCAAGTCCGGTGCAGAAGTTGTCAAGGCCTATGTTCATCCCCTCTGTATTCACATCGTCAAGAATCACTTTTGCTTCTTCAGATTTAACCTTAGCCTCCTTTAAAGAAGACCAATCCCTGATATTGAGTTCTTTACATACTTTTTTCACTTCTTCAACTGTTACATATTCCGGAAGTTTCATGAAAGCCCCCTTTTTATCAATGTTTTGAACTTTTGGTGTTTGTTTACCCCGTTAGAATGCCTCGTGTGAGCCTGCCTGCCGGCAGGCCTTCCCGTTAGAAGGGCGAAGGTCTTCTAACGGGGTTTACAGCCCGCTCAAATCCCACTTCTCAAGGTCATTCCTGATTCCCGTTATATTCCTTTTCTCGTCAATAGCCCTGAGAATTTTCCTGTAATCTGAGATATCGCCGTATAATATACAGCCTGAAATCACGTTGTCTTTTATAACCAGTTTTTTATAAATATACTTTTCGTTATCCTTTTTAACAATTGACCCGGACTTTCCCTCAGCATCTATATCTCCGGCAGCCGCAAGGTCAATGCCAACGACTTTAAGGACATTTGACATCGTTGTACCATCATATACTGCATTTCCTCCTGCCATGTTTATCCCGGCAGTTTCCCCCTGTTTCTGGGCTGCAGGCCAAATGCCGTAGAACATCCCTCTGTGCTCTATTAAATCCCCGGCTGCATAAATATCATTTATTTCCGTTTCCATCCTGTCATTAACAGGCAGTCCCCTGTTGATTTTAATACCGATTTTATTGCCTAATTCTGCTTGAGGCCGTATTCCGGCAGATATGATTATTAAACCACAGTCAATCTTTCTTCCGTCATCCAGTATAAGCCCTGTGACCCTGTCATCCCCGGTGATTTCTTTTGATCTGGCCCCCAGGTAAAAAGTAAAACCCATATTTTCCATCTGTGTTTTTAGTATTTCTGCACCTTCAGGGTCCATCTGCCTGGGGAGCAGGCGGGGGAAATACTCTACAACACTTACTTTGTGCCCGGTTTTTCTCAGGCTGTTGCCGGCTTCAAGACCAAGGACGCCTCCCCCGATAAGAAGGGCCTCTTTCACACCCTTAGAATAATTGATAATATCGTTCGCATCTTTAAGTGTCCTTAATGTGAACACCCCTTGTTTGTCAGAACCTGTTATAGGCGGGATAAAGGAAGTCCCCCCTGTTGAGAGGAGCAGCCTGTCATATTGCAGACTTTGCCCATTTGTAATTATGACCTGTTTTTTATTTTTATCTATATCAGAAACAGGTGTGTTAAGCAAAAGTTTTATATTGTTTTTTTTATACCATTCGTCTTTGTATATAACAAGGGCTTTTTCATCTGCTTCGAGTGCAAGATAATCTATCAGCTTTATACGGCTGTAAAACGGGAAGGCTTCGTCCGTGAGTATGGTTATTTCACCTTTCTGGTCTGTTTTCCTGATTTGAGAGGCAGCCGCGGTTCCTGCGACGCCATTGCCTATGATTATGTAGTTCATATGAAAAATTCAGGAAATAGAAAATCAGAAGCTTTTTTGGTTATTCAGGGATTTCTTTATTATTTCCGCGCTTTTCCTTGTTCTTTGTAGCGTTTTATCACGTTTCTTATGGATTCAGCCAGTTTTGCGGGCGAGGTGATCATTTTTAAAAGGAAATCATCTGCCCCTGCATTCATGGCCCTGTCTATAACATCTTCTGTGCCTTTGGCAGAATAAACTATCACTGGAATGTCTTTCCATTTAGGGGAACCTTTTACAATTGAAAGCACCTTAAATCCATTCATTTTTTCCATAAACAAGTCGAGGAGGATTACGTCAACGTCCCCTTCTCCGAGGGCTTTTATGGCCTCGACCCCATTATCAGCCTCAATAATCCAGAATCCTTCAGAGAGAAGTTTATGTTTTATCATTTTTCGTGACATCTGGTTGTCGTCAACAAACAGGACCTTTGGTTTGTCTGCTTTGAACTGTTCAGGTTTTTTCTTTAGATCCAGTATTAATTCTTCAATCTTGGCCTTTAGGTTTTTATCAAGGTCTACAAACATGAGGCCAATTCCAACCCCTTCCTGGATGTGCTTGACTTCTGCCTTGACTTTTAATCTCTGTTCTTTGTACGGCAAAAATATTTCAACCATAGTGCCAAGCCTAAGGGACTGCTCGGTGTATATATACAAACCGCCTATACTTATATCAATGGACTTAACCTTGATTGTCAAGGTATAGTTTATCGTGAGATCCTTGCTGTAGGGAACCCTTTCCTGTTTTCTATGGTCTTTTCTGTCAGTATTATCCATAATTTCAGCCTTATTATAATGTGGGTAATCTGAATTTGTCCATTTTGACTCTGTTTTTTTTCTAAATTCATCAGGGACCTTTATTTCTATTTCTTCGCTTTTTTTTTCAATTACAAGGGTGGGGCTTTCATCTACCGGGGGTTCAATCAGAGGTTTTTCAGGGAATATTTTTTTTTCTATGTCTTTTTCTTTCTCAACCTGTTTTTCTAAGGGTTGTTTTTCAGCTAATTTAATCTTTTTTTCTTTTACCTTAACTTTTTCTTTAATTTTTTTATTAACTGCTTCTTTTACTTTTTTTACAGTATTTTCAGGAGTACGAGATTTTATGGTTTTCTTTTTAGTTTTCAGTGCTAAAGGTATTTCTTTTTCTGCGGAAATTATTGTAAGTTTCCTGGCTACTTTCTCATCAATGCTCGATATATGGCTCTTGGCTTCAATGCCGAGTTTTTCAAGCTTAGCCAGCAATTCCTTACTGCTAAGATTCATCTTTTGAGCTAATGCATGGACTCTTATTTTAGCCATATATATTCACCCCGTTAGAATGGCGAAGGTCTTCTAACGGGGTTTACTGTTAGTAGTTTTACTTACCCATTTACCTGCCGCCTGAACATTGTTAAAAAGAATATCCCAATACTGACCAGTACAATAGTCGGGCCTGATGCAGTATTTAGATAAACAGACCCTATGAGCCCGATAACCCCAGAGGTAACCCCGAAAAGACACGAAAGGGTGAAAAGCCATTTCATGCTTGATGCAAGATTCTTGGCCGCTGCGGCAGGAACGATGAGAAGAGATGTAACCAGGATAATACCGACAATCTTAAGGCTTACTGTTACAACAAGAGCAATTATAAGGAACAGGAGGTATTCAAAAAATCTGACTTTAATACCTTCGACCCTGGCAAGGTCCCTGTTAAAGGTTATCTGAAGAAACGGTTTTAAGAAAATCAGGATGGTTATGATAGTCAGTGCTCCGGTAATAAATATCAATAACAAATCAACTCTGCTAACAGCTAATATATCACCGAAAAGAAAAGCAAAAAGGTCAGTCCTGTAGCCCTTGAGCATGCCGATTATAAGCATACCCGAAGCAATAACCGCAGAGAATGCAATGCCTATGACTGTATCATGGGACAGGGTTGTCTTGTCGGAAAGATATGCTATAAGAAGAGCAATAAATATAGCCAGGACTATAGCTGAAACTGAAAAGTCAATGCCCAGGAGTGCACCGAGTGCAATCCCGGCAAAGGCTGAATGGGATATGGCATTTGAAAAAAAAGACATCTTTCGCAACACCACAAAATTACCGACAAAAGGGCAGAGTATGCTTGCAATTATCGCGGCAAGTAAGGCCCTCTGGATAAAAGGGTATGAAAAAAATTCGCTAATCGTGTTCATGACAACTGTGTATATATGCTCCCATCATTTCCCCGTAAACACCTTTTATGACTTCATCTGTCAGTGCTTCTTCAGGCCTGCCGGAACATATCAATTTCCGGTTCATGCAAAGAACACTGTCTGCAAAGCGGTAAACAATATTTAAATCGTGTGAGATTAATATTACGGTTAATCCATTTTCTTTATTGAGCCTGCTGACCAGATCGTAAAACCGTTCCTGCCCTTCTATATCCACACCTGATGCAGGTTCATCGAGGAAGAGGATTTTTGGACTGTTCACAATTGCCTTGGCAATCATAACCCTCTGGAGTTCTCCTCCTGACAGACTCCCGATGCCCCTGCCGGCCAGGTCCTGTACCCCGACAAGTTTAAGCAGGCCATTTATATATTCCTTTGATTTTTTCTTTTTATAAAAAGGGATTGAATATACCGGGGGCACTGTAAAACCCAGGAGTTCAGATACAGTAAGGGGGAATGTCCTGTCAAATTCAAGTCTCTGAGGAACATAACCGACTTTGATATGGGAGTTGTTGTGGTTAAAAGGACGCCCGAAAAGCGAAACAGACCCTGATGCCCTGGGGATGAGTCCGAGAATGGCCTTAACTAAAGTGGTTTTACCGGCACCGTTAGGTCCGATTATAGCGACAGTACTGCCCTGCTCTACTGAAAATGTAATGTTTTCTACTAAATGGCGGGAGTTAATCTTTACGCAGAGATTTTCAACTTTTAAAGCATCCATGGTATAACCTTATCTGTGAAATCAACGCAGTGCATTTTTAAAGGCTTCGAGGTTTGTCCTCATTTTATCTTCATATGACTCCGGGTAAAGAGCTCCTGTTTCAAGGGTATCAATGCTGAAAACCTCCAATTTCAGGTCGTTTGCGATTGTCTCTACTATCTTATGAGAAAATTGCGGATCAGACAGGATTGCCTTAACCTTTCTTTTTTTTATCGAATTTATAACATTTATTATGTGCACTGGTGCAGGTTGCTTTCCGGGGAATTCCTGAATTACAGCAATCTGCTTAAGCCCGTATTCCCCTGTAAAGTACAAAAATGCAGAGTGAAAAGCAACAAATTCTTTTTTCTTCCATTTTTTGACCTCGGCTCTAATATCTTTATCCAGTTTCTCAAGGCGCTTAATGTATTTCAAGGCATTTTTTGTGTACCTTGCACCACTGTCAGGGTCTGCTCTTATCAGGGCATCCCTTATATTTTTTGTCTGGATAATAGCATTCCTTGGTGAAAGCCATATATGGGGGTCATTATTAATAATATCAACACCTGAACTTGTATCTACTAAAAATGGTTCTTGCCCGCCGGCCGTGGGGGCTTGTTTCCGGACAGAAACTATTAATTTATCCAGCCAGTCTTCGAGATTAACCCCATTTTTTATAATAATGTCAGCTTCGGCAATTTTTTTTATATCAGCGGGGCTGAAGGAATATTCATGAGGGCCAACTCCAGAGGGCAAAAGGTTATCAACATCAGCAAGTTCTCCTGTTATATTTCTGGTAAAGCTGTAAAGAGGCGGGATTGTTGTAAGGACTTTAAGTTTTGTTTTGTGTGGAGGAGATGTTTGCTCACAGGCTAAAAGACCAAGAACAAGGAAAACAATACCGAACAGGATACACCCCGTTAGAAGGCTTGACCTGTTTGAAATGTTTTTTCTGATGGGTTTTGCTATGTATTTTTTTGCTTCACCAATAAGGCAGAACTTTCTTTCTAACGGGGTAAACTTCACAATTCTCACTTATTAAATTATACCATATTAAAGCGCAGATGACCGCAGATAAAGATATCTGAGATAATCCCTGCCTGCAGGCAGGCAGGTGTAATAAATCAGTGATTATCTGTGATTTACGGCGTATGTTATTATTACTGATATGAAATCTTTTCTGCCTTTTTCAGCCCTGTCGTACAGAAATTTCAGGCTTTTCTGGTTTGGCCAGGTCATATCCCTTACAGGGACATGGATGCATTCTGTTGGGCAGGGATGGCTCGTATTAAAACTTACAGACTCCCCCTTTTATCTTGGTCTTGTTAGTTCAGCAGGTTCAATGCCGATTCTTTTGTTTTCTTTGCTCGGCGGGGTCGCGGCTGACAGGTTCCCCAAGAGAAAAATCCTGCTGGCAACCCAGACAATACTTATGTTTTTTGTGCTTGTACTGGCGATACTGGTTTCAACAGATATCGTTACTGTATGGTATGTGATGACCATTGCCTTTTTTATAGGAACAATCCATGCGTTTGATATTCCTTCAAGGCAGTCCTTTTTAATAGAAATGGTTGGTAAAAAAAATCTGTTGAATGCTATTGCGCTGAACTCGGTTGCTTTTAATGGTGCAAGGATTATAGGCCCTGCAGTTGCAGGGGTGATTATAGGTTATTTCGGGTTGGCTGCCTGTTTTTACATAAATGCCCTGAGTTTTCTTGCGTTGATTATCGGGCTTTCTAAAATGCAGCTTAATACTGCTGATTCAAGACAGTCAGGCGGTACAGGGTTTGTGGAAGAATTTAAGGAAGGGCTTAAATATATAAAAGGAGAGCCAAAAGTCTATACACTCATTGGATTTATAGCGTTAATAAGTTTTTTTGGGTTTCCGTACATTGCTTTACTTCCTATTTTTGCAAGAGACATACTTAAAATAGGTGCTACCGGGCTCGGCTTATTAATGGGGTCTGCCGGCGCAGGGGCACTTATAGGGGCGATAAGCCTGGCTGTAAGAGGGGATTTTCACAGAAAAGGTGTCCTTTTAGCAGCAGCAGGCATAATATTTTCCACGGCGCTTCTTATATTATCATTTTCCACCAATACATGGCTTTCATTATCAATGCTGTTTCTTATCGGGTGGGGTGCAATAAACAATATAGCGACTGCCAACAGCCTGCTTCAGCTCACAGTACCCGATAACATAAGGGGGAGGGTCATGAGTGTTTTTACCCTCATGTTTTTAGGTATGGCTGCTATAGGGAACCTTGCAGTCGGGAGCCTGGCTAACTATGTCGGGACACAGGCCGCAGTAGGAATAGGGGCGAAGTTCTGCTTGCTTGGGACTATATTGCTTTTGTGGAGAAAGCCGGAGATTTTAAAACTTTAGGATGCAAAGGCAGGCACTGGAAAATACTCAGGGTTGTCTGAGTTTTTTAAATTGTTTGTATATATTCGTTAACCTCTGATTTGAATTTAGTCAGAACATCTTTGATAGCATCAACTAAAATTTTAGATTCTTCCCATTTTATGTTGAAGATATATGCATATATAAAGTAGTTTCGAAAAGCCAGGTACTTGGCCAGTATCTGATGAAGGTCAGGTGGCAATATCCCTATTTCACCCGCTTTTTTAAGTACTTTCTCATGCCAGGAAGGGGAATCAGTTATGTCGAGTTTGTCAAATATAAGCATCTGCTTCAGGATGTTTTCAATCCCGCTGTATATATTCACAATAAAAGCAGATATTGCTGCCTCTTCGGCAAGAGTGTAGCCTGATTTTTCATGACTGTAGACAGAAAAAAGCTCGTCCATAATCCTGTCAATATTTTTAAATTCCCCGTCACAGTATTTCTTAAGGTCATCTGTTGTCATAATGTTCAGCCTTTTTAGCGGTTTTACGTCCCTGATTCAGATTTTGCTGTAACAAAATTATAACTAACCTTTTTGTTTTTTAACAACATCAACAGCTTTACCAAGGGCATTATCAATGCCTCCTACATCTTTTGTTCCTCCCTGTGCCATGTCAGCCCTGCCCCCGCCTTTCCCCCCGGTAACAGCCTTGAGTATTTCTCCTGCATTAAACCTTGATGACAGGCCTTTTGTAACTACTGCTACATAATATGCCTGGCTGTTATGTGAGGAACCGAGGATTATGACCCCTGAACCTATTTTATCTTTTATTAGATCAGCAAGATTCCTAAGCCCCTTCATGTCAAGTCCGTCAGCCTTGTATGAGAGAACCTTGACATTATTTACGTCTTTTGCTTTCCGGAGAATTTCATCGATATTCCCTGTAACCTTCCTGCTTTTTAACCGGATAAGCTCTTTTTCCTGCAGTTTGAGCTCATTTATCATTTTTTCAATTTTTTCTGAGACATTGAGTTTGTTGACCTTGAGCAGGTCAGCTGTTTTCTTTAATTCATTTTCCTCGGTGTTGATAAATTCAAGAGCGTTAAAGCCTGTAAGTGCCTCAATCCTTCTTATTCCAGCGGCAACACTTCCCTCGGATACTATCTTGAAAGAGCCGATATCACCTGTTGCACTGCAGTGAGTACCTCCGCACAGCTCGGCGGTAAAGTCTCCTGCCCTTACAACCCTTACCTTTTCCCCGTACTTTTCTCCAAACAGGGCGACCGCTCCTCTGGAAATTGCATCATCAATGGTTGTCCATTCTATTTTAACGGGTAAGTTTTCAATAATTTTTTCATTAACGATTTTTTCTATCTCCTGCAGTTCCCTATTATTCACAGGATAAAAGTGCGTAAAGTCAAATCTCATCCTCTCGGGCGCAACAAGGGAACCTGCCTGTTTAATATGGTCACCGAAAACGGATTTTAATGCAGAATGAAGAATATGTGTGACCGTGTGGTTGCGCATAGTTGATTTTCTCAGGTGTTCATCAACTGATGCAAGGACTGTCATATCAGTTCTTACGCTCCCTCTTTTTACTTCAGCAACGTGAAGCAGTATGCCGTTAAACTTCTTTGTATCAATCACATGAAGCTTAAGGTCCTGAGTTTTTATGGTTCCCTTATCTCCGACCTGGCCGCCCGATTCACCGTAGAACGGAGATTTGTCCAGTATTATTTCTATTTCTTCACCTTCTTTTGCTTCAGTCACTGCTGCCCCGTCTTTTATTAACGCGATCACCTTGCTCTCAGTATTTAATGACTCATAACCGAGGAACTCTGTAGTGCCGAACTTTTTCAGTATATCCCTGTAGACGCCTGAAACCCTTTCTTCTGTCTTTACCCATGAAGCCCTTGCCTTTGATTTCTGGAGCTCCATCTCCTTGTTAAAACCCTGCTCGTCAATCTTTAGTTTGTTATCCTCCGCAATATCCTTTGAAAGGTCAAGGGGAAACCCGTACGTATCATATAATTTAAAAAGCTCAGCTCCAGGGAAAGTATCTTTTCCTGATGATTTCAGGTCGTTTATGAGCTTATCCAGTATTACCATTCCTGAAGAAAGTGTATGCGCAAATCTTTCTTCCTCAAATTTAAGCACTTTCATGCTTCTATTCGCATCTTCGAGCAATTCAGGATATGGTTCGGACATTATGTCATTAACAGGGCCTAAGACTTTGTAAAGAAAAGGCTCCTCAATACCCAGCATAAAACCATGCCTTGCAGCCCTTCTTATAATTCTTCTCAGCACATATCCTCTTCCTTCGTTTGAAGTTATTAGACCTTCAGAAAGTGCAAAGGCTGCAGCCCTTATATGATCAGCTATTACACGTATAGAGACATCAGTTGAAGGGCCGGAACCGTATTTTTTATTTGATAAGTCTTCTATTTTTTTAATGATGGCACTGAAAAGGTCGGTATCAAAGTTGTTCTTTTTGCCCTGAAGCACAGCCGAAAGCCTTTCCATTCCCATGCCGGTATCAATACTTGGCTTGGGCAGTGGAGATAACTTTCCTGATGAGTCCCTGTCATATTGAGTAAATACAAGGTTCCATATTTCAAGGTACCTGTCGCAGTCACAACCTGGTTTGCAGTCAGGCTTATCACAGCCCATCTCGGGCCCCTGGTCTATAAGTATCTCGGAGCATGGCCCGCAGGGCCCTGTTTCGCCCATCTGCCAGAAATTGTCTTTTTTACCGAGCCTGAAAATCCTTTCCGGCTCAATGCCTATTTCCTGCTGCCAGATGGAAGCTGAGTCCTCGTCTTTTTCATAAATAGTGATCATGAGTTTTTCCTTCGGGAGATTTACCCGTTCAGTCAGGAATTCCCATGCCCACTTGATTGCCTCTTTCTTAAAATAATCGCCAAAGGAAAAATTACCCAGCATTTCAAAAAAAGTATGATGCCTTGCAGTTCTTCCGACATTCTCAAGGTCATTGTGCTTACCGCCTGCCCTCAGGCACTTTTGAACTGTGACTGCTCTTTTGTAAGGTCTTTCTTCATCACCAAGGAAAACAGATTTAAACTGAACCATACCCGCATTGGTAAAGAGTAGTGTCGGGTCGTCCTTTGGGATAATTGGCGAGCTTTGGATGACTTCATGCCCTTTCTGCCTGAAGAAATCCAGGAACAACTGCCTGATTTCATTACTTTTCATGATAAATACAGCAAAAACTGTTTAAATACCAGCCTGCTCTATGAGTCGTAGACCAGCAGGCAGGTGTGATGTTTTATGATAACCGTATTATATCAGAATTTCTATAGAAAACACGCTGTATCTTAATGACCTTTTAAGTGTATCTATCTGTACAAAGATAATCAAGAAGCTTTTATATATTTTGAATTAAATTAATGATTTTTTTAATTATTTCAACGACATTTTTTCGTTGCCTCTCTTATTATAATTTCATATAATTATCAAAATACCATAAAAGAACAAATACGTCTATTAATTGTTAGCTCGAAAAAAAACAGCATATGATAATCAAACTGGAACAACCAGGCAACATTAATGACATTCATGATGTAAACGAGAAAGCATTTGGTCAATCGCAGGAGGCAAATATTATAGATAATATAAGAAAGAATTGTGACGATGTGCTGTCGTTGGTTGCTATTGAGAAAGATAAAATAGTCGGTCATATTCTTTTCAGCCCTGTAATAATCGAAGGAGAGCACGGTGTCGTCAAGGGTATGGGGCTTGCGCCAATAGCTGTATTACCTGAATTCCAGCGACAGGGTGTAGGTTCTCAATTAGTTAATATGGGAATAGGGCAATTGAGAGAAAGAAAATGTCCATTTATCATAGTACTAGGACATCCGGAATACTATCCGAGGTTCGGCTTTGAATCTGCAGCACGATTTGGAATAAAAAGCCAATGGGAAGGGATACCAGATAATGTATTTATGATTCTGTGGCTTGATACTTCAATGATGCATCAGATTAGAGGTATTGCAAAATATAGAAGTGAATTCGAAGTAAAATAGAAGTAAAATAGGGACAGCGACTATTTTTTGCCTACCAAATCACTCCAGCAGTGATTCATTACCAATGGTGTTTTTTTCATTAAGTATGGTAATTTTCTTAGTTTATGGTTACATTATGGTGGTCGTAATTTGCGACTACTCATAAAGAGAGGTAGTGAGCCATGACTGAAAAGAACGCTGTTATTTAAATAGGTAAAATTGAACAACGGATTTTGCTGATTCGCGGAGAAAAAGTTATTATCGATTCGGATTTAGCTGAATTTTATAATGTGCCCACTAAGCGCCTGAATGAACAAGTAAAACGTAACAAAAACCGTTTCCCCAAAGATTTTATGTTTCGGTTAACAAACGAAGAAAAGTCCGAGGTGGTCGCAAATTGCGACCACCTGGCTAAGTTAAAATACTCAAAAGTTTTACCTTATGCTTTCACAGAGCATGGCGCAATAATGGCTGCGAGTGTGTTGAATTCCACACGTGCCGTTGAGGTAAGTGTGTTCATTGTGCGTGCTTTTGTAAAAATTCGCAAAGTAATTACAGCACATAAAGAGCTTGCTCATAAAATTGCTCAATTAGAACGTAAACTAACTGATCACGATGAAAAAATCATTGCGTTAGTGCATGCTATACAACAGTTAATGAAGCCAGAGCTACCACCTAAAAAGAGGAGAATAGGCTTCCGTCCAGATGAAGGTTAAATAACCTAAAATATATTTGGGATTATTAGAAGACCGGAATTTAACTGATTCAGAAATAATATTGCCTGAGAGAGGGCTGGAATATATTGAAGAGCTTCAATTGATAGAATAATACACCTTAAGTCCATGGGCACGATTTTAATGTTATAATAAATTATGGAAAATATTCTCATTAACCAAGCAGTAGCTATCCTTTGCGATGGAAACAATATCGAGCGGAGTATCCACGAGCTCTCCAGCTCAAAAAATGCGATGATCAATTTTGATAAGTTGATTCCAAAACTTCTGAACGGGAGAGGATTGAACAGGCTGCTTTATTTTCGGGAGGGCAAGGCCATTTCTTCCAAATTCGCTGGAAGGCTGCACGAAAACTATTATGGGTCAGTTATACCGTGTCATAAGTCTGCTGATATCCCGCTTTCTATCAAAGCAACGCAACTCGCCTCAAAGGTTGACACCATTATCATTATGTCGGGCGATTCGGATTTTGTGGATCTGGTTATACATTTGAAAGGGGAAGGCGTAAGGGTAGAAATTGCTGCGGTAAGAAAAACAGCTGCCAGGATATTAATTGATGAGTCAGATTATTTTCATGAAATAACCAAAGAAGACTGGTTTGTATACAAGGCACCAAAAAAGAAATATTAAAAACAGGGACAGCGACTATTTTTTGCCTAACCAATCACTCAGAGGGATGCGAAATTCTCCCGGGAAGATTTGGCTGACAAATACTCCCCGCTAATTTTAACGTTATCCCTTGATATAACGTACGTAATATGGTACGATATATGAAGGAGGTGATTTCAGATGCCAACACTTACAGCAAGTGAGGCAAGAGCCAAACTATATAAGTTACTGGACAAAGCTGCTGAGTCTCATGAACCTATAGAAATTACGGGCAAAAGGCATAATGCAGTACTCATATCAGAGGATGATTGGCGCGCTATCCAGGAGACTTTATTTCTTCTTTCAATTCCTGGAATGAGGGAGTCTATTAGAAAAGGATTGAAAACTCCTCTCAATAAATGCAGTGAAAAAATGGCGTGGTAAACTGGAAGCTCGTTTATACAAAACAAGCTCTAAAAGATGCCAAAAAACTTTCTGCTGCCGGTTTGCGTAAAAAAGCTGAAGCTGTGCTTGAAATCCTTCGAAGCAATCCTTTTCAGACTCTGCCGCCATTTGAAAAACTAGTAGGCGATTTAGAGGGGGCTTATTCTCGCAGAATAAATATCCAGCACAGGATTGTTTATCAAATTCTCAAGAAATACAAAACTGTAAAAATAATCAGGATGTGGACACATTATGAATAAGAATAAATAGGGAAATAATAAATAGGGACAGTTGTCCCTATTTTCTGCCTAAAAAACCACTGGAGAGGGATGCAAAATAAGGTATGAACCATACGATACAAACCAGGCTTCCATTTTCGCACCCCTAAGTTTAGTGTCAGGCTGGAATTGACCGTATAAAGGAGGGTTTAGAATAACCAGAAAAGTTTTATTAGTATTTGTAGTGATGATGATAAATTTTTCCATTGCATGCACAGTGAAAGATAATGAGGCTCCACGGATTGTCAGCACTTTTCCCCAGAATGAAAGCCGGAATGTTGAATCTTCCATAAATGAAATATCAG
>Ga0255053_10001388_pt1 | contig 13392 bp, 10 predicted proteins | sample JV7_2_22_MG_FD_188635 | JGI IMG/M metagenome (GOLD analysis project Ga0255053, IMG submission 188635) | Seawater microbial communities from Jervis Inlet, British Columbia, Canada - JV7_2_22 | ecosystem: Environmental > Aquatic > Marine > Inlet | place: Canada: British Columbia | collected...
AAAAACTGAGGAGGGGGTGATTATGGTGTGGGGTGAGTGGGGTATGAACGGAAAATGGAAAAAACTATCTGAAAGTGGTAAACAGCTCGCTGCTGACGGACTGCCTAATCTATTGACCTCTAGAATCAACAGGGTGAGGAACGATTCATCGACGGATAGAATGCTAGCCCCCAGACAATATGCCTATTTTCAAACTTCAGATCACGCTTCCATCTCCCTCCTGTTTATTTTTCACTCCTTCCCTTATGAACCGTGTATATCCTACCACACATTGCTACTTCGGGTCTAATGCCGCTTACGGTACTATACCCTGAGATACAAGCTGGTGGATATAGTTTTTGAGGTTCAGCGTATATATCATATACAATAACCTCTCATAAATCAAGAAACTTTCAAACTGCATTCCCCAAGTACTTTTTTCAGATCTGTTTGAATGACCCGGCAATCAATTCAATGCTATACTGATAGGCAACGGAGGATTGAAGAAGATGTCAGATAATATAAACAGCCCGTTTAAAATACCAGCCAAACCCGTTCCGGCAGAAGATATCAAAGAGACCTTTAATACCGATGTCGTGGTGGCAGGTGCGGGGACATCCGGAAAAGCTGCCGCGCTTTCAGCGGCGGAGGCTGGCGCTAAGGTCATTCAAATTGATAAGCATGTCACCTTCCGGTGGGGTGGCGGTATGATTGGTGCCATTGATAGCAAATTGCAGAAGAAACTGGGAATAGAAATAGATAAGGATGATGTCTGCCTGCAGCTTATGAAATGGGGAGGCAACAAGCCAGACCAGAGACTATATCGAGTTTGGGCTGACCGCAGCGGCGAAGTAATGGACTGGATGATTGACCTTACCGAAGCCTACGGTATAAAAACCCTGACGCACCAGTGGCCCCGGCCGCCCGGATTTGACCCGAAAAAAGAATATTATCCGGATTTTCCGGTATGCCATATCCACTCCGACGGTAAAACACCCGGGCTATACCATAAATGTGCTCTGGATGCCGCAGAGAAACAGGCTTTAAAAATCGGGGTGGATATCCGTTACGAGACTCCAGCCGTGCAGCTAATCAGGCAAGAGAATGGTAGGGTCACCGGTGTTATTGCCAGTGATAAATCCGGTAATTACGTACAGTTCAATGCCCGCAAGGCGGTAATCCTCTGCACCGGGGATTATGGGAACAACCCCTGGATGACAGAGAAATATTGTGCTCCTGCCGCGGAAGTTGCCCGCGAGAATAATATCTACATGACCCGAAACCAGGACCTCCTGGATGCACCGGAACCGTTAAACGTCGGCGACGGGCATCAGATGGCGATGCAGGTCGGGGCGGTAATGGAGCCGGTCCCGCATGCCCCCATGTCTCACGCCACTGTTGGTGCCTCAGGCGCCAATGCATTTCTCAGAGTAAATATCGACGGTGAGCGATTCGAGAATGAGGATGTACCCGCCCAGAGCAGCGCTAACTCACTCATCCGCCAGCCCGGCAAGAGGGTCTGGCAGGTATTCGACAGCAAGTGGGAAGATGAGCTGGCTTTAATGGGCGTAGGTTTGGGTACGCACAGTCAGCCTAGCGATATGATTCGGGCGCAGGTGGAAGAGATAACGGTAAAAGCGGATACAATCGAACAACTGGCGCGCAAAATGGAAGTGCCTGTTAAAACATTCACTGCTACCATAGATAGAATTAATCAACTGGCGAAGACGGGAAAGGACCTGGACTACGGTAAACGCCCCGACAGGCTTACGACCGTAGATAAACCGCCGTTTTACGCCGGTATCATCACGCAGCACATACTGATAGTACTCGGTGGTCTGGTCACTAATACCAGTTTCCAACCTCTAGACACCGACAGAAAAGTGATTCCGGGGCTCCACGTTGCGGGGAATATGGTAGGCAACCGCTTTGCGGTGGACTATCCCACCATGTGCCAGGGTCTAAGTCACGGATTTGCCTGGACGACCGGTCGTCTTACCGGACAGAGCGCCGCTGCCGAGAAAGTGTAGACTAAAGATTCAGGAAAGAACGCAGTCAGTGTGAATCCCGTACCGTTTTTTCTAAATCTTCAACGCTCATTGAATTCTCCATTCGATACGGGTATTTCCTGGTTATATACAAGCTGATGATTTTCAGGATGTATATTCGTAAGCACTTTCCCCGGCGATACGACCCGAATTGATAGCATAGCCGAAAGCTGTCCCCGGTAGCATCGCACAGTATGTATCCGGTGTCCAGCCCCCGGTGTCTACGCCTGCTGCGTAAAGGCCTGGAATCGGATCATCGTTTTTATCGAGGACTTCCATACGCTCGTTTATCCTGATTCCACCCATTGTGTTCAACATGCCCGATCCGCATTTTACAGCGTAATAAGGGGGATGGCGCAGGGGTGTCAGGTAGGTTCTGTCTTTTCCAAATACCGGATCATATTTTCTATCGCAGGCGGTGTTATATTCTTCAATCGTGTTTCTAAGGACTTCGCGGTCGGTCTTTGTCCAGTCGGCAATCTCATCCCAGGAATCTGACATTTTTATCGTTCCCTTTTTTGCATATTCTTTAATCCCCTCTTCTAATCCGGGGGGCAGTTTGCTTCTCTGCGGCTCTCCGTAGGCATATCCGCTCGGGACGTTACTGAACCCATTTTCACTTACCATCCTCACCATTCCGGTGTCGAAAAGGGCGTAACAGATACTCTCAGGCTGGCGAATCAGGGCATTTATACCTTCGTAGTAATTGAAGCTGGCGGTTTCATCGATGAAACGTCTCCCTTTGGTGTTTACCCAGATTGCGACAGGCTCACCGACGATAAATGTGGCTTGTACCGGTATGATATTAGGTTCGGTGCCCAGTTTTAGCAGTCCGCCGCCCCCACCGAAGGGCCCGGCGCTCATCAACATCCCCAGACCATCGGTCGAACCACCGGCTTTCATCGCCATGAGAATCCCGTCCCCCTGATTGGGCAATCCGCTTAACCTCATATTGTCACGGTACTTCGGACAATATTTTTGGAGCATTTCCTTGTTCCCGCCAAATCCGCCGGTAGCGATGATGACCGCTCCGGTATTAATGGTAAACTCCCTGTCTTCCTGTCCCGATACAACTACATTGACGTTGTTGCCAGGTCCCAGTAAAATTTCCTTGCCCGGGGCGTCCAGCATGATTTCCACCCTGAGATTTCGGCATCTATCGGATAGAGCCTGCATTATCTCGGCGCCGTTGCCTTTGGGGACATGCCAGGTTAGAGGATTATCTATTGGTGAATGGGGGACGCAGTAGAAATATGGCCCCATATCTTCAAGCCAGCGAATTGTGTCCCCCGATTTATTCATGAATGCCCGGATAATCCTCGGATTTACGGAGAAATGAGACCAGTTCATAACCCGCTTGAAGAGGTCGTCCGTATTGGCGATAATCGCTTGCCTTCTCTGGGTCGGACTCTCCGACGCAAAAATGCCGGAAGCCATTGCCGAAGTCCCCCCGGCAGCACCCCGCTTTTCCAGTACAATAATCCTGCCAGCACCTTTTTCCGCGGCAGCCACCGCGGCAGCCAGTCCTGCCCCACCTCCACCGATAACCACCAGATCTGCCTTAATATTTTGATTACTTCTGTTATCCTCAGAATTCATTATAATACACCCCTTGGTTTTGGCCTCTCTTTATTCTTTATTATTAAGGCTCACGGCCTTGCTTTTCAAGTTATCAGCCGCAGTATAATGGCTCGAAGCCCGTACACGTCAAGCGGTGGATATGCCCGTCATCACAGCCGGGACATCTGATATTTCTCTCCTGTGAAGGGCTGACGGGTACCGGAAGTGTGAACTTGTTTTTACACTGCTGACATTCGTACTCCCATTCCGACGGTATTTCGGCTAAGTCGGAACCCAGCGGTACCCAGGAAGGTAATTCTCTGACTTGTGAGCCACCGCACTGTGGGCATTTTAGGTTATTCTCAGGCAGGCGGGTGGTCTCGGCTAACAGTCTGGAAATATTGCCGCATTGATGACATAAATATATGTGTTCAACCATCGATTTTATACCATCATTTTGCCGGCGACTCGATGCACAGGTCGATGAAAACAAAATCACTCTTTACCCGGTAGTTATTCAGCTTTGACCTGTTTAATATATTGCGCACTTCGGGGATAGTATAGCTGGCCAGGATGGCCTTGGGCCAGTTCTCCCGGTGCCTTCTGTTCATAAATCTGCAAACAAACCAGACAGCCGTTTTCCACAAAGGATTCTGGTATACCCGCTTGTTGTCTCTGATAATAGCAAGTCCGCTTTCCCCGGTTACCCTGGCTATTTCGTTAAAGACCGTCACGGGCTCAAACCAGTGGTGCAACGAGGCGTAGCTGATAACAAGGTCGAAGGAATTATCCCCGAATGGAAGCGCGGCTGCTGTAGCGTTAATAAATCTTATTCTGTTTTCGACGCCACAGAGCCTCGCATTTTCTTTGGCTTTACTTATCATGCTCTTGGAGATATCCAGCGCAACGATATCAAAACGGCAACTTTTGGCTTTAGCAAGTTCGATAGCCAGCAGCCCGGAGCCCGTTCCGATGTCGAGTACCCTGCCGCTCCTTATGCCCTTTTTAAGAATTTTCCTGACGAAATATTTGTATTCGGGCATCATGTAGTGCTTGGCGCCCTTATCGTATTGACCTACGGCGTCAACGCCGGATATCGATTCCTCGGGAAGCGGTATTCTACCACTCATGATATACCCTCCTCAAATGGTTCTCACATACCCTTGAGGGACGTGTAAATTCCACCGGTGCCGCCGTATAGCTTTAGACCGTATTGTTCGTAAATGGGCAAGGCTGACTCGTACAGGTGAAGCATCCTCTCGACACTCGGTGGTTCCATATCTTCATAAGCGGAATTCATCATCGGGGTAAACGGTACGATGGAAGTTACTACCCCCATGGAAGCGGTCAATTCGACACCATCGAGTATTGACTCGTCGCTTTCTCCCAGACCGGCAATGACCATTGTATAGACTTCGTTATGGCCGAAGATATCGACGCATTTCCGCCATACTCTGCGGTAGTCATCTATCGTATTCCTGCCCTTCATGGGCATGATGTTTTCCCGCAGGCTTTCATCGAAGCACTCGATATTACAAAGAGCCGTTGTGGCACCAGCTTCTTTACCTTCGAGCAGTAGCGACTCAAGCAACGAATAATCCGTCAACGGCTCGAAATTGAGTGTCTTTGTAACGCTGGCCCGTTTTTGTATAAGCCTGGCAGTCTCTACAAGGTCTTCCAGTCCCTTGCCGCGGCTGAGCCTGGTACCGGTGCTGAGGGTAACGTGTTTTATCATCCTCTCCCGGTATGCGGCGTCAGCAACCTCGGCGACCTGATCTGGAGTCTTGTCCATATAGCCGGCCCACCAGCTTTCGATAGCGCAAAATTTGCATGCTTGGCCTATTCGCTGGTAACCGCATCGCTGGTTCAGTACGGAGCGCAGGTGGTCGGGCTCGCCGATAACAGCGACATCGGACATGGGAACACCGTCGCTGGTCATCATATCATAGTAAAGCGGTCGTGGCATCATGGAAATATCGGTGAATTTTTCGTTGTCTTTCCAGATTTCGTACCTGGTCGTCCCGGTCTTGACCATATGGAAAGGTGACTTTTCAGAGAATTTACCGTTAATGATAAGGACGGTGGTAAACAGACCGGTCACTGGCTGCTCCAGAAGGAAAACAAACCTGCCCCTCTTTATCGCCGGGGCATTCCAGTCTCTTTCCAGTTCGTTCTGCAGTTCCGCCGGGACTCTCACCCCGTTTGCCTGCAGTTCGGTCTTTATCTTGCCCAGCACTCCCAGCTCATTTGTATAAGTTGCTTTAGCTATGTTCGACATTTAATGTATCTCCTTCTGTTTCATTTATTGTTTATATTCCAAAATTTGCTACATCTTTGATGGCACTGAATCCCCCGCCACGGACGCAGCCGGCCCGACAGGCGTTCAGGTCCAGTCCATATCTTTCGTAGATAGCCACTGCCCGCGAGTATAACGAAAGCATCCTGTCGGCGCCGGGTGCTGTCATGTCCTCGTAGGCTGCGCCGATGGCTGGACTATGAGGTACCAGGAAGGTCATAACACCGCAGGAAGCAGCCATTTCGACACCCCTCAGGATTGATGCGTCAGTCTCACCGATACCCGCGACAGCCACGGTGAATACCTCGTTATTACCGAAAATTTCCCGACATTTCTCCCAGGTCTTTACGTATGCCGATACGGATATTTTGCCCTTCGACGGCATTATTTTCGGTCGTAGGCTCTCATTAAAACATTCGATGTTACAGGAAACCGTCGTGACGCACTCCCGCTTCGCTTTCCGGAGTAAGGAGTCCAGTAATGAGAAATCTTCAATCGGCTCGAATTCCAGCATGATGGGCACGTCTACTCTTGCCCGTATTAGTTTGGCCGTCTCGACAAGATACTCAAGTCCTTTTCCGGGGGTATTCATGGTCGCTGTGGTTAGTGACACGTGACTTACTAGTCCTTCGGTAACGCCCATGGCTACCGTACTGGCTATTTCTTCCGATGCCTTGGTTGTATCGGCATTCCACCAGTGCTGTACGGCGCAGAACTGGCAGGCAGTACCGGTCCTCTGATAGTAGCACCGCTGGTTAACTACCGACCGCAAATGACCCGGTCCCACGATGACCGCCAGCTTGTGACGCGGGATTCCATCGGTAGTCATACCGTTGTAGAAATCGGGTCGCGGCAGCAGTTTAACGTCCGCGTATTTCTCATTGTCGGCCCAAACCTCGAACCTATCCTTTTCGCTCTTTATCAGATGTAGGGAAGAATACGCCGCACGTTTCCCATTGACGATAAATACCGGTATCAACTCGCCGTTCCCTGCCGGGGACTCCAGACACAAGACCATTCGGCCCGTCCCGATGGCCGGAGCGTTATAATCGACTTCAAGTTCGTTGATAAGCTCCTGGGGAATGCGAACACCCCGCGATTGTAACTCCGCCTTTTTTCTTACCACGGAGTCCCGCGCATCCATTTTCCCGGGTTCAATTGATAGCGTTTCCTGTTTCATTTAGACCTGCATGAAAGCGACGGTCAGCAATATCGCCGCCGATATTACCAGCCTGAATATCGACATGGCTCTAAAAGCCGCCATCCCTTTCTCATTATTCAGGATATCTTTATGGAACCTGAACCCGTATACCAAAGCGTAAACACCGGCAGATATGACCGGGATTATATAAAAAGGACTTAATGTTGTTAATAGTGGCAGTAACACCCCGAGAATCAACGTGAAACAGGTGAATACTACCCCTATCTTTACCGCAGCTTTCGGTGACGGTGTGAAGTAAAGTGCCGGTGGTGTTTTAATATGAGAAGCGCCTTTATCGGGTACCAGGTGTAGGGGGTAATAAATCATGATGTGAGCCGCCTGCCAGGCAACACCGAGAAGGTACAGGTACCATGGCAGAAAACTCGTAAACAGCGTATCCGGGGAAAATGCCGCCCAGCCTCCAAGATATATTAATCCTACAATGGGCGGTAACGCTAAATATCCAACCTTATCCCGGAGATAAACGGAATAGAGCCCTCCCAGTACGAGTGCCAGTAGAAGAATGGAGAAAGTCAGTGGATTGAAAGCCCACCAGGCTATCGCTAGAGAGATAACCGTTGATAGGAATACTACCAGAAGGGCTTCGCTGGGCCTGACCCTGCCGCTCGGTATTGCTCGGGTTGGCCAGATAGTTTTATCGCGTTCCCGGTCGAGATAGTCATTGAAAACGTTGACGGCACACGAGGCGAAAGCCACGCAAAAGAAGCCGAGGATACTCTTCGACAGTGCGGGAAAGCCACCGAGCGACAGCACGGCGGCGCTGGCGGCATTCACCGGAGTTAAGATGAAAAACAAAGGACGTATTAACGATAATAATCCCGATGCTTTATCCTTTATTCGTGGTGGGACAAGGGTATCAGAAGTATATACTCTCCGCCTGGTATTAGTGATTGCCATTGTCACCCTCCAGCCGTTCATCATCCAGCGGGAACAGGGCTTTATACCGCGATTTTGCCATCTTCCCCGTCAAAATAACGGTATTAACGGGGAAAAGACCGGGAGACAGATGGGCGTAGTACAGGTGAACGCTGAGTATAAACCACACCAGGAATATCGCCACGCTGCGATGGATAACCGCCGCCAGGGCAATCCCCGTCGACGTAATGATAGGTTCGAAGATGGTGGTATAATGCATGGCCAGGCCGGTCAGCGACAGGGTGGGAATACCTACGACGATTAAGTAAAAGTCGAGTTTCTGACCGAAAGTATACCGGTTATACTTCGGCTCTTCTTTCCTCAATCCGAAGATATAGAGGTTCATTTCGAAGAAATCCCGGAAGTCTTTAAGCGAGGGAAGCATCGCCCTGAGTTTCTCCTTTTTTATGAAGAACTTGTACGCGAGATAGCCGATGAAGTAGAAAACGGTAAAATCGATGATATAAGCGAAATAGTGATGAAACTGCCGTTTCAACTCAAGACCACCCCATATCTCCTCGACGAACCATTGGGACACCGCCCAGTCGGGAAAAGCCTGGGCCAGCCCGAAGATACCGGCTACCGTTACCCCTATCATTATCAGGTAATGCTGTGCTTTCAGGTGGAAATCAAAACGAACGATCTGGTCTTCACTACTATCATTAACCGGCAGGGAGGTATGTTCCCTTTTCCGGTTAATCTGCCAGCGGACCAGTTCCGCCAGTATGGTGAACATCATCGGCAGGATAAAGCAGGCAGTCAGTACGTATGCAATCCATCTCACTACCGTTACCGCGGTACTTGATATTTCCTGTTCCAGGTAAGGTACATGGGAAGCGTCACCATAGAAGAGATAGCCGTTCGGATCGAGGGTCGGGAACAGATAGATTAAAAACCAGATAAAAGCCGCCATAATGGCCAGCTCCACCACTAAAACAAAGGTGAAATACAGGTGTTTTTGCATATCTCCTGAATAATCCTCGATTACTTTCTGCGGGTCTTTCCCTCCTGCCCGAAGGGGACTGTGCCGATATCACCCTCATATCCCTGGAGGCGGTATGCGCCCCGGGGGATGTCGTTCATGTCCTTTTTTTCCACTTTATATATCCGGCACAGCAGGCAGGTAAGATCCGGCGAGCCGTACATGGGGTCGAAATGCTCGTTGGAGGTAAGCATATTGGGACTGGATATCGTCAGCCCGTGCAGGGGGCCCGGTTCCTCGGGATAGAAACAATTAGCGGTGACCATGACCACCCGCGGGTCGATGCCGGGGAAAACCCTGGCGACCTGCCTGATTCTGCCCCGCGGCGATTCGATCCAAATCCAGTCGCCGTCCTCAATGCCGTGTTTCTCAGCGGTCTCGGGGTTGATTTGCGCCGTCGGGTAGACCATGAAACTCCTCAGCCAGGGGATATTGCGGTACTGACCGAGGAAGTAAAACGGCTGTCGATAACCGCTACTAAGAACGTACGGATATTCTTCGGCTATTTCGGGCGTGGAAACCGGGCTTTCACCGGGTTCCACGAATTGCGGCAGCGGGTCGTAGCCCATTTCCTGCAAAGAAGTTGAATACAGCTCTAATTTGCCGGTGGGGGTGGGAAAGCCGCCGCCCTTTCGCCAGTAATCTGTTTTATATTTGTAATATATCTGGTCTTCGCCTTTACAGGAGACCTCCACCTGCTTGGAGAACTGCTGCCAGGAAATATTTCCCTTCCTTAATTGGTAGTCCAGCATCTCCTCAACGGTGTTCCAGGGCCAGTACTCCGGGGCTACTCGCCTGCCTATCTCAAGGACTATCTTGTTGTCCGGCCAGGCTTCACCCGGTGGTTCCACCGCTTTGTTGATAGCCGATATGAAAAAGCGTGGATGCATATCGTAGACATCGTCCATTTCTAGGTAATGAGCGGCCGGCAGGACGATATCGGCGTATTCCGCCTGAGGCCCCATGAAATGGTCAATCTGGACGCGGAAAAGGTCCTCATTTTCGAAAGCCTTAATAACGTGATTTGTGTTTGCCAGATGAACGAGTTGTTGTCCGGCCACCGCAATCCAGACACGGATTCTGTCGGGGTGCCCCTCGGCTATCTCCTTGATAACGGTATCCGAATGAGCGGTGCGGGCAGCCCCCATTTTATGGATATTACCGCCCTTAATCTTTGCTTTCATCTCCGGAGTTATGGGGATTTCGTTAAAGAAATCTTCAATCAGTCCGGTGGGTGGCAGCATCCAGCTCATCATGCTGCCAGGCCTTTCGATATTACCGGTAATCCCGCATAGGTTTACCGCGCACCTGATATTCTGTCCGGCATTGGCCTGTCTTTCCAGCGAGCTGCCTACCTGAATTGTTCCGGGAGTATCGGTGGCAAAGAGACGGGCCGCCCGGGCAATCTTCTCGGCAGGCACCCAGGTTATTTCCTCGACTTTTTCCAGCGGGTACTCCGCCGCCCTTTCCTTGAGCTCTTCGAAGCCGTAGGTCCAGTTCTCGACGAATTCTTTATCGTAAAGCCCTTCCTGGATAATGACATTCATCATTCCCAGCAGCAGAGCGGCGTCGGTACCGGGTCTGAGCTGCAGCCATTCGGTAGCTCTTGATGTCATAGCGGTAGCCCGGGGATCGATTACTATCAGGTTTTTCACATGGTCCAGTGATTTGATAAACCAGTACGCCATTTCGGAATCAGCGCTACTTATCTCCAGCTGCTTGGCCAGGATTATCTGCGTCTTGGGATATTCACCTCCCCACCCGTGATAATCGCAATAAAGACGGCCGTATCCGGTTACCAGACCGTAGATACCTATCCGTGGGCTGTGGCAGATATAGCCGGGGGTTATCGTGTTGGCGGAGCCTATTGACCTTGCCAGGCGGTGGACATAGCGGTTACACCCCCGTCCCGTCCCCTGCGATACGGCGATTGTGTGCGGCCCGTATTTATCACGCGCCTCGTTGACCTTTTCGGTAATGGTTTCTAAAGCTTCATCCCAGGATATCCTCTGCCATTTGCCCTCGCCTTTTCTCCCCACTCTTTTCAGAGGGTATTTCAGGCGATAGGGGTTATTGACATGTTGCAATTGGGATAATCCCTTGGCACACATCGTACCGTCGGTTACCGATTCCGGGTTCCCCTCGACATGGGTAATAACTCCATCCTCTACTGATACCAGGACACCGCAGCCGCCGTGACAGCCTTTGCAGGTGGTCTTAATGATTTTCTTATCACCCATTTATTTGTGCTCCTGTTTTCTCAAGTATTAAGAGGACGTTTTTACCGGGAGGATTGGATTATGGATACCGGCTTTTAGCAGAATATACTTCAGGGCAATTGCTCCGATAGTATGAAATCCTATAGCTGTAATCAACAGGGGAGTAGAGGCGTCGCCTGAAAAGTAGCTGGAGACTGATATTACCAGGGGTGAAATGATGCCGCAGGTTATCACACCGATCCAGAACACCGGGGCAAGTTTACCCTTTAATAACAGCATCGCCGAATACTTGGCGGTTTTGGAGATGTAAGTGGCATTCCAGACATAAGCAGCGATGAATATAATATTAACTATGAGCAGGATACGGCTACCGAACTCGACTGCGGCGATATCTACGGAGGTATCCACCAGGCCTATCGCCAGCATCAAAGCAAGTCCATCGGTAACGCCGGCAATGATTAATATTAGAGGCAGCATGGCGGTATTCCAGAAAGGCACGCTCCGGCAATAACTCATGATGAAACCGCTGTAGATACCCACGAGAAACGCGAATATGCCGCCGAACACTTTGAGAACAATATCCCAGGTTTCCCAGGCAGTACCGGGGTAAACGTTAATAGCAAGGTACCCGATGACAAGCTGAAAAAACACGATGGTGCCAAAATATACCGTAAAGTTAATTCCCCGGGTAAACCAGGAAGTCTTCCACGAATCGGTGAATGGAATTAAAGTTCGCCAGAACCGCAACGGCTTCCCAAAGTAAAGAATGTGCGGCGGGAGTTTCAGGCACATTATGATTAAATACCCGGCCAGCATTCCCCACCAGTTGTTGAAGTAAAGAGACACCAGGTAAAGCCCGGCCCCCAGCGATGTAAAAACCTCGGCAATCCAGACCAAGATACCCCGACGCTCTATCCACTCCGTCTGCGGTGTGGGTTTGACCATCCACTCATGCGTTACCATCCATTGACGTAAAGCCATACTTAAACTCCCTTACGTCCTTTATCGAAGTAATATGTCGAAGGGTCGGTATCATATTCCGGATGAAGTTGGAATCCCATGTTACTGTTTATAAGTCGCTTGATTTCACTTTCAGGGTCATCAAGGTCGCCGAAGATAAGCGCCCGCGACGGACAGGCATTAACACAAGCAGGGGTAGCGTCACGGTCTATACCCGGACTGAGTCCCTTTGAGATACCGTCATCAATCCTTTCCATACAGAAATTGCATTTTTCGGTGGTCCCTACGGTATGGGGATATGAACGCTTGCCGGCTTTTTCAAATTCGGTCAACTCATAACCGGGAAAATAACCCGTATCCTTGTCCTTGGATAAGAAAGTCCGGTTCTGGTAGGGACAGGCGATGAGGCAGTACCGGCAGCCGACGCATTTATCCTGGTCGACCCACACTATACCGTCCTCTCGCTGCTGGGAAGCGCCGGTGATGCAGACCTTGACACAGGGTGCTTCCTGGCAGTGGTTGCATCGCACCGGGAATGTCGTTAATTCTTCCACCGGTTTTTCCCAGGCGATGAGTCGTGGCCAGGTCATCCCGAGGGGTAGGAAATGCTCAACCCTGCAGGCCACCACGCAGCCATGACATCGCATGCACTTGCCCAGGTCTACTACCATTCCCCATCTCATCGTACATAACTCCTGCTGATGAACTCATCGGTGATTACGCAAATGGACATAATATTATATTCATTATATTCATACATAGCTGATATGCATAGTAGAATATTGAAAAATTGATGTATTCACCAAGTTGTAACTTATGTAACATAGTAACATTAGTTACATATGATGTCAACCCCCTATTCACCCTATTATTTGTCAGAGAAAGCACTACCTCTTACCGATGTTTGACAAAATGAGTGAGTTTACTTAAATTAGGGCTAAGAGGTTGACAGTTTACTATGACGGTTTCATTAAAAACGCTGGCCAAAATGCTCTACTTTACCGGTTTGAGTTCAGACGAACTACAGGTCGTGAAGCAGTACATTGCTTTTGAGAAAAAGATAAATAAGGGGCAGACACTCCTCGAAGAAGGCGACGAGTCCGAATACATGTACCTTATCATCTCCGGTGCCGTGAAAATATACAAGCGATCGATAAACGGAAAAGAACAAATTCTAAACATAGAGTCGACTGGAGAGTCATTGAATGATG